>UEXM01000823.1_pt1 | contig 30357 bp, 35 predicted proteins | sample 1796661 | NCBI WGS metagenome assembly UEXM01 (sample SAMEA4772469, study PRJEB27181) | metagenome
GACCGTAAGGCAGGGTCGGCTCAATTTAATCTGGATCAATTGCATGTTGGAAAGCAAGCCTTTGTAAAGATGCTGGCTACATCACTTGAGGCTGAAGTTGAAGAGGCTGAAGTCGTAAACTAGGAATGTCAAATGCCGCTAACCAAACTCCAGTTTCGCCCTGGAATAAACAAAGAGACTACGTCGTACTCTAATGAGGGCGGTTGGTTTGACATGGACAAGGTCAGATTTCGGTTTGGCTTTCCTGAAAAAATAGGTGGGTGGGAGCCAACGTCTTCCGCTTACTTTTTAGGTACTTGCCGCGCTTTACACCCTTGGGTGTCTTTGGAAGGGAACAGGTACTTGGGGGTTGGCACACACCTAAAGTATTACATTAATGAGGGTGGTGCGTATAACGATATTACACCTATACGTCTTACCACCACCGCAGGGGATGTTACGTTTGACGCTTCCGCCAACACACTTTCGTCAGGGGTTGACGCGGTTGTTACAACAATACCACTAACAAGTGGCAGTGGCTTCCCTGACACGGGGGTCATTCAAATTGGCTCTGAAACTATTAGTTACGCTCTATTGGTAGGAAACAACCTCACAGGTTGTGTTCGTGGTTTTAACGGATCGACCGCAGCGTCTCATAGCTCTAGTGCAGCGGTTAAATGCTCTACAATTATTGTCACGGATACCGCCCACGGGGCATTAGAACATGATTTTGTTACTTTTTCGGGAGCGGCTACATTAGGCGATGCGGTAACTGCTAATGTCCTTAATCAAGAATACCAAATATTTTATATTAAAGACAACAACTCATATTATATGAACGCTCGCGATGTAGCTTCAATTGAGAGCATTACAACGACAGATGGTTTGAGCAATTCTTTTGTGTTCGCAACAACTTCTGATAGCGGAAACGGTGGATCGAGTGTTGTTGGCGCATATCAAAGCATCACTGGATTGGACACAACTATAGTAGGAACTGGCTGGGGTGCAGGCACTTGGAGCCGTGGAACTTGGGGGTCAGGTGCCTCTTTAGAAGTCTCCGGTCAGACCTTACGTATTTGGTCCCACGACAACTTTGGCGAAGATCTTCTGATAAATGTTCGTGACGGCGATATATTCTATTGGGACAAGACCAATGGTCTGGGCACACGGGCCGTGAAACTTTCGTCTTTGGCAGGTGCTGCAACAACCCCGACGATAGCTAAACAGGTACTGGTATCTGATCTTGATCGGCACGTCATAGCGTTTGGGTGTGATAGTGAGCTAAACCCTGGAGTGCAAGATCCATTGCTTATACGGTTCTCGGACCAAGAATCTTTAACAGAGTGGAACTCTACAGCGACCAACACTGCGGGGGACTTGCGCCTCGGTGCTGGGTCCGAGATTATCACGGCGGTTGAGACACGTCAGCAGGTATTGGTGTTTACAGATGTTTCACTCCACGCGATGCAGTTTCTTGGACCGCCCTTCACATTTGGTATTAGTACTCTGTCGGAAAACATAACTATTGCGGGACCGTTAGCGGCAATTGCCGTTGAAGACCAGGTTTTTTGGATGGGCGCTGAAGAGTTTTATGTCTTCGGTGGCGCGGTGCAGCGTCTGCCCTGCACTATTCGTGACTACGTGTTTAGCAATATTAACTCGGATCAGTTGGAAAAGATCACGGCGGGCACTAACACTGCGTTCTCAGAGGTGTGGTGGTTCTATCCTTCCGCTTCCAGCGCAGAGAACGACAGCTATGTTGTGTTCAACTACCAGCAAAAGATCTGGTATTACGGGTCCTTGAACCGCACATGCTGGCTGGATCGAGGGGTTGAATCTTTCCCTATAGCTGCTTCTCCAGACCATGCTTTATACTATCAAGAGCAAGGGCTCGATGACGGAAGCACAAATCCGGCTACAGGGATCGACGCTTACATTGAAAGTAGTCAGATAAGTTTGGGAGAGGGCGATCAATTTGCGTTTTTAAAACGTATGATTCCTGATTTAACTTTCCGAAACAGTACAAATCAAACTCCGCAAGCTACGATGACATTAAAGGCTCGCAATTTTCCTGGAGGAGCATATCTACAAAGTAACTCCAAGAGTGTAGAAAAAACAGCAACGGTTCCTGTTGAGCAGTTTACAGATCAAGTTCATGTCCGGCTAAGAGGCAGATCGTTTGCGTTTAAAATACAGACCACGGAGACAGGTACAACGTGGAGGCTGGGATCTCCAAGGGTGGATGTTCAACCTGATGGGATGCGGTAATGTCTAGAAATCTTGCGCTCCCGTTTTTTCCCGTAGCTCCAGAGGAGTATGACCAGCAGTACTTGGCAGAGGTTGTGCGGTCTTTTTCTGTGTACTTGACGCAAATGCAGAACCCTGGAGAGGGGCGCAACACTTTTTCAGTCTTTACTAATCTTCAAACTGATGACAGCGGTTTAGAGCCTGGGGCTATCTTTAGTCACGATGGATATGTTAGAGTACCTTTAGAGTATTCTCCGTATGTCCGTGGATCTGAAGCTACGGGCGCTGTCGGTACAACAACGGTGACAATTACATGACTATACTTACGATGCCTGATGGATCACGCTGGAAACCTTCCACAAGTTCTGATATGATTTATTGTGTAAACTGTGATAACGCAGTAGACACGCCCGAAGAAGTTGCAAGCTACCCTGCGGGGAATTGCCCGGAATGTAGACATGCTTGGACAGGCGCTGAGAGCCGAAGCACTTTAATAACGGTAACGGCGCCAGAAGCTATTAAAGGGGAAGCATAATGCCGTATGATGGCTCGCAAATGATAGAAATAGATGATCGCGGTATTGGTTCGTTTATTGCATCTAATATGGATGAAATAGACGACAGTGTTTTGCTCTTTGGCGCTCCCAAGGGGCTTAATTCCATGCGAGATGTAGCCGAGCGCATGGCTAACATGGGCCGTGGTGGAGACAATTACATTGTTCACGCCTCCGAACGTGAAGTTATGGTGCCGCGAGAGGTGGCCGAAAAAAACCCTGAAATCATGGCGCGGATTAATGCGGCAATTGCGGAAGAAGGGGCGGACCCTGAGGCATATGTCGTTGGCTCTGATCGTAACTCGATTAACCCTCAAACGGGACAAAGAGAATTTTTTCTGAAAAAGCTGGTTGGGGGAATTAAGAAGGCTGTAAAGGGGGTTGTAAAAGTTTTCAAAAAAATCGCCCCAATTATTTTACCTTTTGCATTAAACACTATTTTTCCAGGTTTGGGCACGGTGTTCTCTGGCGCGCTGGGCAGCGGTTTGGGGTCGTTGGCACAAGGAAATAGTCTGAAAGACAGTTTGAAAGCAGCCGTACTTGGGGGCGGTGTCGCAGCATTAGGGCAGGGCTTTTCTAATATGGGGTCGAAGGGTGGCTTTAGCCGAGGGTTTACTGATGCGTTTAAAACAGGCGGCCCTAGCGGAAACATGGGTCTTTTTGAAGTAAAAAAAGACTTAGCGTTTAAAGATTTTTTCCAAAACCCTTTTACTCAAGACGGAACTACGACAACAAGGACGGGATTTGAACAGAAACCTAGGCTTAGACCCAAATTAGGGGATGCGGTTGACCCTAACGTCACAGGTTCAAATTTACTTACAAAAGCGCGGCAAACCATTTTGCCCACAAAGGCTGAATTAATTGCAAAAAACTTTGCCAAGTTGGACGGGACAAAATTAGCGGGAGAAGCCTTAAAGGCCGCGCAAAAGGCCGCTGCAAACCCTGGACTTATTCAACGATTTGGACCAGCCGCGGCCCTCGGAGCAGGGGTGGTAGCGGCGGCAGGCGGATTTGACGCCCCAGACGGGACAAAATTACCGTTTGAGCCTTACCCCGAACTTACGGACGAAGAAATTGACGCGGTTCGCGTCGGTATAGCAGAAAGATATCCAGAGATTGGTGTAAACGAATCGATCGTGCCAGCTTCGTCTGTTCCTGGGTTTAATGCGGGAGCAATTATGCCACAAATGGCGGAAAGCGTTCCTAGTAACCTTTACCCGCAGTATTCGCAGCAAGGTGCTCCAAATTATGTTCCTCAAATAGCAGTTCCGTCTCTAGCAAATGTTTCGCCCCCACGAATAAATGCTGAAAACAGTGGAGTTTTCGGGTACGATCGATTTGGAAACCCAATTACAAGCGTATACGCCGCAGCAAATGGTGGCGGCATTCAGAATTTCCCACGGAGAACAGGGGGAATATCCGGTCCCGGAACAGGAACGTCGGATAGTGTCCCTGCCATGCTTTCTGACGGAGAGTTTGTAATGACTGCGGACGCGGTTCGTGGCGCAGGAAACGGCAGCCGCCAAAGAGGGATGCAAAATATGTACAGTATGATGCGACGATTTGAGGGAGGTGCGGTATAATGTCCGAAGGTCTTTACGGAACAGTCAATACCCAAATTACGCGGCAAGATCCTGAAATAGAGAAATATCGCCGTGCGCTTTTGGCCGATGTGCAAGGGTTTGTAAAAAATCAAATTGCAGATCCTCAATCTCCGCCGTCCTATCAAGTTGCGGGGCTGGGCACGGGAGAGCAGCAAGCGGTCAATCTGGCGTCTCAAGGGGTGGGCGCGTATCAGCCTTTTATACAAGGAGGCTCTCAAGCCATTAGTGGCGGCCAAGACCTTATTAATCAAGGGGGTGTAGGAGCGCTTCAGCAAGGGCTGGGCGCTTTAGGCAGTGGTCAGACATTTATTAATCAGGCTGCAAATTTAGCGGCAAATACTCGGAATGAACCATACGGGTATCAAGCTGCCGCAAATCGTGGGGTTGCGCAGACATTAGACCGTGCCGAGGGCATGTTTGGTGGGACCACGGGAAGCTTTGATCCTAGCAATATTCAGAACTTTATGAATCCTTACGAGGATCAGGCGGTAAGCCAAGCTTTGGCCGATGTAGCTCGGGCGGGGCAGCAGGAGCAGAATAGGCTTGGAGCCGCGGCTGTCGGGTCTGGGGCGTTTGGAGGATCTCGCCAAGGTATTCAAGCGGGGGAAATTTCTCGTAACGTGTTGGAGCAACAAGGACGAACCGCGGCTCAAATGCGGCAAGCAGGCTTTGTAGATGCCGCCAATCGCGCGCAGCAAGCGTTTGAGGCGTCGCAAGGCCGTGGACAGGCGGCCGCATCTCAATTAGGCCAGTTTGGTTTGCAGGGTGCGCAACAACAAGGTAATTTGGGCGTTCAATACGGGCAATTAGGTCAGCAAGACGTTTCACAACTACTCTCCATGGGCGGGCAACAACAAGCGCTTGGACAAGGGCTGGGGTCTCTCGCCAGCCAATATGGTCAGTTTGGGTCGCAACTTGGTCAACTGGGCGGGCAGCAAGCCAGCCTTGGGTCAATGCAATCTAGCTTAAATACGCAAGATTTAACAAATCTAACCGCTACCGGCGCTATGGAACGCGGAGTTCGTCAAGCTGGCCTGGACGCGCGCAGACTTACAGATACGTCGCGTCAAGCGCAGCCTTACCAACAATATGGGTTCTTGTCGGACATCTACATGGGAACACCTACTTCTCAGCAAACGGTTACGGGGCAAACCGCGCCGCAAGTTTCACCGTTTCAAACCGCGCTAGGTTTGGGTATACAAGGACTTAGTGCCGCGTCGGGCGCTAGCAGAATGGGGTTATTTTAATGAACATACCAAATCGTTATAAAGGTTTTTCACGGTTGCCAGAAAACGTTCAGCAGCGCATGGACCCCGAACTTGCTCAAAGATACGAAATGGGCGGACCGGTTATGCAGCGACCACTATTTCGTCAAATGGGCGGTCCCGCAGAAATGATGCCTCAAGACGCGATGGCCGCGGCCCCCGAAACAATGTCTTCCGGAATAATGAGCGGTGACGACATGGCGAGCATGGCCCTAAACAGTATTCCTCCTGAAGTATTACAAGCCGGTCAGATGGTTGCTACAGACATGATGGACCGTTTGGACTCCGCGGAAGATATGAAGACGGTAATAGACACTATCCGCGGCGATGAGCAGCCTCTTGCGGCGCGATACAGCGAATTAGCGGAGATGGTTGGTCCTGAGGATGCTCAAGCTACCCCCGAATCCGTACTTGCGCTAGTTCAACCCACTCTTATGCTTTCGGAGAATAGCCCAATTGACGACGGAGTAGGCGGCCTAATGGAAGGCGTCGCGGGAAATCTTCAAATGGACAATCCGGACGGGAGCTCCCCGCCCATGGCAGAAGGTCTAGGTTCTCTTATGGTACAGGGGGCGGGCAACACTCCCCCTGTAAATTTTAGTCAGGGCGGCCCTGTAAGACTACAGGGCGGTGGCGATGCTTCTCTGCAAAGCGTCTATCAAGAGATGTTGCCCTTGTACCAGAGTATTATGGGTGATTCAGAAGAGCAACGACGGGCAGGGCAGGCTCAAGCTTTGTTTGCCATATCGGACGCTGCCGGCAGGTTTGCAGCTGGCCAGGGCGCCGGTGGGCAGGACCTACGCGGTCTTTCTCCTGCCGCTCAACTTGCAGGGGCCATGACCGGACTGGGCTCTCAATTTGGTGAAATCGATGCTGCTAATCGCAAGCAGGAGCAGTCGGTTAAGCTTGCCGCATTGCAAGCGGCGCAAAGCGATTATTCGGCAACTAAGGCGGCGGCGGCGGCGGCGGCGAACAAGGGTATTGGGGATATTTATGAGGTCATCAATTCAAAAGGCGAGCTAGTTGCAACAGTTCCACTGACCACTCAAGTAGATTTTAACGCTATACAAGAAAAATATCCTGGCACCACTGTTAGAAAACAGTTGAAACGAGCAACTCCAGATATGCTAACTATGGTCAACCCCAGCGATCTAACCAGCACCATTGCGGTTAATAAAAACGACGCGTCGGCATTCACGGCGGCCGTTGAAGGCGGCTTTGTGCCATTAGCAGATGCAAAAACTCTAGAGCAATTTAAAAATCCTGACTCAAAGCCAATTTCTTTGTACAAAGGCAAAGAAACTGTGTTTTTCGATCTTTCGATACCCGAGCATAAAGAGCGGTATAGAAAGTTGCTTGAAAAGCCAGGTTGGACAAATAATCCAGCCGAATTTACTGCGGAAATTCAGAAAAACAAAGAAATGCTTGTCTTCAAAAATCAAGAACAAATTAAAGAAACAAACCAAATTAGCCAGGAGCTTCGCCAGCAAGGATATCTTGAAGCTGCGGAAGATCGCGAGTTTGCAGACTACTTACGGAAACGTGAGTTGACTTTAGGCGACAAGATGAATGCGGAAGATCGTGCGAAAGAGTACGAGGCCTTCAAGTTTAAACGTGATCAAGAAGCAACTGTTAGCCAGGAGCTTCGCCAGCAAGGATATCTTGAAGCTGCGGAAGATCGCGAGTTTATTGACTACTTACGGAAACGTGAGCTCACCCTTGAAACAACATTAAATGCGGAACAACGCGCGAAAGAGTACGAGGCCTTCAAGTTTAAACGTGATCAAGAAGCAACTGTTAGCCAGGAGCTTCGCCAGCAAGGATATACTGAAGCTGCGGAAGATCGCGAGTTTATTGACTACTTACGGAAACGTGAGCTCACCCTTGAAACAACATTAAATGCGGAACAACGCGCGAAAGAGTACGATGCCTTCAAGTTTAAACGTGATCAAGAAGCAACTTTAAAACAGGAGCTTCGCCAGCAAGGATATACTGAAGCTGCGGAAAACCGTAACTTTATTGATTACTTACAGAAACGTGAGCTCACCCTTGAAACAACATTAAATGCGGAACAACGCGCGCAACAGTACGATGCCTTCAAATTTGAACGTGATCAATCGACTAACCCCGTCAAAGGTATTCCACGGGACATTTTTGACACCTTTACGCAAGATCAAAAAGAACGTCTAATGCTAGGGGATCCGAAAGATCCACAAACGGTCAAAGGTATTCCACGGGACATTTTTGACCTCTTATCGACAGAGCAGCAACAAGCCATTGTTGTTGGGGATCAATCGCCGGGAACCCTTACCGAAAGAATGCAGGCCATTGTTCAAGACGTTGATCTTATGAATCGTTACGGCGAAGGTAAAACAACGCCGGCGGAAGATGCTAAAATACAAGGCGCTATTTTAGAGTTGGGTGCTCCACGTCCGGGATCAGATGCGGCGCCTCCGTTGCCTGTTATTGTTCGGGAAGCCGAAGCCGCTAGAGCCCTGTTAGGTTTTCCAACACAAACAGCTTTGGAAAAACCCGTCCCAGAGGAGCTAGTTGATAACATACCTTTAAAACAGTATGGTGGTGCGTCGTTTGGAACAGGCGCGTTTATTAGAAACATTTTTAACGCAGGGTATTCTGTTTTCTTTGAAGGGGCTCCCGCAGAAAAAACAAAAGAAGGACTTACGGCACTTAATAGTTTAAACGAAAGTGCAAAAATTGCGTTTAGAAATATGACGCCGGGTCGTGCGGAAGAAGCTGTTACGAACTTTTCCAAGCTTTTGCCGGAAGGTGCAAAAATTGTTGGAAACCGCACTACCGCCATTTCCGAAATAAACGCTTTAATAGAGTTTTTTAAACGTGAAGTGGATCAGGCTCAAAAGAATTTACAATACGTTTCTTCGGGCGAAGAGAGACGAAAGGCGGAAGTGGCGCTAGAGCAGGGGATTGCTATTATAAAATCGTATGATGCTTTACGACAAGGCATTGAAAAATCTTTGGCGCCAAAAGAAGACATAGGCGCAATACTGCGAAGAAACGATAAGCGGCAAAAAAATTCCGCGGAGGAAGAAGGGTAATATGGCAGAAGAACAGTTAGGCCCCACTATTGAGGCGGCAAAAAAACAAGGGTCTTTTTTTGGGGAAAAAATGCCTTTCGATTATGAGAAGGCTAGAGCAGAAGGCGCGACAGATGAACAGATTGCAGACTATCTAGCTCAAGAAACAGGCTACGACATAAAGAACGCGTATGCCGAGGGGGCCGCCCCTACTGATGTAATTGTATATCTTTCAGACGTAAAAGATGCGCCCTTTACCGCGCTTACTCGCGGGGTTCAGGAAGGAGGGTCTCTTTCTGCAGGTATGGTCACGGGTGGGGTTGCCGGTTTCCAAGCGGGAATGGTTGCGGCGCCTTTTCTTGGTCCTTTTGCACCTGTGGCGCCGATCGTTGGCGCAGGAATTGGCGCTTTATCGGGACTGGCCTTGGCAAATAAATTAAACGATTTTTTTATTCCCGACGATAAATTTGTAAATACTGGAATGAGGGCCGCGGGGGAGACCTTTGGCGCATCGATTTCGCCATTACCTGTTCCTTACACTCTCGCGGCAAAGTCTCCTGGTCTTGCCGCGAGCATGTTTATTTCAGAATACGCTAAAAAGCAGGGGGGAAAGGGAGTGTACATCACTTCTGCGGACAAAATGTTGCAAACGATTCAACGGTCCCCTGGACTTTTTGGAGCATATGAGACAGGAGCCGCGGGAGCCGCGGCAGTGGCGGGAGGCGCGTCGGAAAGCGCCGATCCAGGAAATATTTTAAAGAGAATGGGCGCAGAAATGGGCGCCGCTATTGTTCTAAACCCAATGAATATTGTTACGCGTGCAGCAGGACCTGTGAGAGAGGGCGTAAAACGTATCATGTCTCGTTTTAGCGCGGATACTCGTCAGCATAAAATCGGTGAAATGATTGTTAAAGCGTTAAACGAGGCAGGAGAGGATCCGGCCGCCCTTGCCGACGCGTTAAAAGCTATCGATCTTGAGGGTGCTCAAACAGAAATGCAGCGGCTTGCTGCCGAAAAAGGCGTTGATATTGGAAAACTTTCAACTGCGGCCCAGGTGCAGAGCCCCGTGCTCGCTCAACTGCAAGCTTCCTTGCGTAAAAATGCGCGGGTAGGGCCGACGTTAGATAACGCAGCACTTAACAACTTAGAAAAAGTAACCGACGTCGTAGACTTACTGGTTCAAATGGACGACCCCGAAGCCTTGGCGCTTGCAGCGGACCTTCAATTAGCTCAATACGAAGGAACGTTGTCGGCACTTTTAAACCAAGCGGAGGCAAAAGCGGTAGAGACCGCCGCAAGCGCCTTTACAGGGACTCAGGCCAGTGCCGCAAAAGCGGGCGATATTATCGTGACTATGACGAAAGACGTTCTAGACCAAGCCCGTAATCAAGAAAAAGCATTGTACACTAAGATAGATAAGAAAGAGCCCGCGGAAGCGGGAAGTGTTATAGCAAAATTTGATGAACTAACCGGAGAGCTTTTGCCAGAAAGCCCCTTTCCAAGTTTAATCCGCCGTTTTGTTGGTCGAGTATCTGGCCGCGATATGGACGTCCCCGAGGACGCGGTAGTCGGGCAAATAGCCGCCTTAAACAAAGAATTGGCCGCTGCTCAAAAGAAATTTAAGACGTTGTCCGCCAAAGGCGGTGTAGCCGAAGACGAGTTGTTTGGAGCGTACCCTGATTTATTCCGGCAGCCGCAGGGAGGAAACCAAAAAGCGATACGCGATCTGGGGAACATAGTTGCCGATTACCGTGCCAAAGGTAGCGATCAACGGGGGAGCTCCTTAGATTCCACAACGCGCAACCGCGTGGCACAATTGGCAGAGGCAAAAATTGCCGAACTTTTAGCCACTGAGGAAATAACCTTTTTGCGCAGTCAACAATCTCGCGCAACAGCCGAGGCGGCGGAACAAGTTTCTGAATTGCCAGAAATCACAGTAGGCGATCTAACCGCTTTCCGCAGCGAAATGCTTTCTATGGCCCGCGATGCACGGGCCGCGGGTAATTTTCGCGACAGTAACTTTTATGGTCAAATGGCCGAGGCCGCTTTAGAAGACCTGGGACTAGGGGCTCAAATTCCTGCGGGAGAAATGCCTACAAAAAACCAGATGAATTTAAAAGCCGCTCACAACTTTAGCCGAGCGTTAAACGACACCTTTAGGCGTGCTTTTGCGGGGGATTTACTTAGTAAGAATAAAACAGGAGCTAGTAATCTTCCTCCAGAATTGGTTGCCGATAAAATATTAGGAGGAAGTGCCAACGCAACGAATTTACGACTTCTTCAATTGCAGGATGTTGCTCGTTTTATGGCTACAAACGCGGGAGAAGAATTTGCGGGCACTACTGCGGCTAATCTTGATACGTTGAAAGGCGCGCAAGAAACTATTTTACGCTCTGCGGCAACAAGGTTTTACAACCCAGAAACCGGGCGAGTGAATATGGCCGCGTTAGGCCAATGGTCTGCTCAAAATGCAGAGACCCTTGCCGCATTTCCTTCACTACGCTCCGATTTAAGTAGCGCGGGCACAGCGTATAAAGTGCTTGCGGACACAAAAGAAAAGAATAGCCTTTTCAGTAGAAAGTTAAACGATCAGCTTTCTTTGTCGGCATTTATGGGCGCCGATGAACGTCCTGGAGACATGATAGGGCAGTTAATTGCAGACCCCGGCAATCGAAGCGCTGTAAAAACGCCCGGCAAAAACCTTAATGCTGCGATGCTTTCTGCTCGGAGAGCGGGAGAAAACGTTTTCAACGGTCTTCGTAGCGCAATTCTTGACCACGCTTTTGTGTATGCTGGCGGCGACCAAGGCAAAATGAACATGAAGGCTTTTCAGGACTATTTTACCAAGCCTTTGGCTCGGGGGCAGGATTCGGTCTTGAGCATCATGCGGCAGCAAGGCATGTTCTCGGATTCGGAAGCCGTTCGTTTTAATCAGCTTTTAAAAGAAACCACTTTCGTTGAGCAAAAGATTTTGCAGGGAAAGGGCGCGGAATTAGACGTAGGGGACATGCCTCCCGCGGTGTTTGATTTGGTGGTTCGTGTCATAGGTGCGCGAGAAGGTACGCGGTTGGCCAAATCGATAGGAATGCCCAACTCTATTCAGTTGCCCGGTTATTTTGCACAATTTGCTCGAAATCGTTTTTCCAATATGCCGTCAGGTTATTTTACGGATTTAATAGTTGAAGCGGCAGAAAACCCTAAAATGATGGAAAATTTAATTCGTAAAGGCATGGATAAGAAAAGTGGAAACCAACAAATAAAATTTAATAGACAGTTAAATTCTGCGCTTATTAGCGCGGGGTTCTTGCCAACAAGAGAGGAAGTGGAGAATCTGGATATTCTTCCGACAGGTCTTGTCATACCTCCCGCGCAAGCGGAAACATCCTCCGAAGAAATACAACAGTATTTAAATAGTTTGAACACGCCTCCCTCGCAGCCGGCTCCGGTAAATCTCCCAAACACCGCGCCGCCGTCTGTGGTGACTGGAGCCCCGCCGGTGAGACAGGTTCCTCCCCGTCCTCCGGCGGCTGGTCAGCCAAATTCTACGGAGAGGCAGAATTACGCCACGTTGTTCCCTAACGATCCTATTTCGGGGCTAATAAATTCTCGTCAACAGGGCCCTAGATAAGGTATGCGTTAAACAAGCCACTGTTTCGCATTTTCCCCTAATACCTTACCAGCGATATCAATTTTATCGCGCAGGGCACTTATGATCTTTTCGTCAATTGTTTTTGGCGAAATCAAATCAATGTACGTCACAGTACCCTTTTGCCCAATCCGGTGCGCGCGGTCCTCGGACTGTAGACGTATTTCTAGATCATAACTGTTTGAATAGTACACCATTGTCTGTGCTGCGGTCAAAGTAATGCCGTAACCGCCCGTCTTGGGCTGTCCGATAAAGAAGCGAAGCGGAGAATCAGGGTCTTGAAAGTCGGTGACAATCTTTTGCCGTTCGTCTTGAGGCGTGCCACCGTAATAGGTTGCCGCCGCTTCTGGGCCAAAGCGGCGGCGCAGGGCATCAGCAATCATATGTATGTCGTGTGTCCACGTTGCCCAGATGATCGCCTTACCCTGTAGCTCGTCTACGATGGACATAAGTTCATCCAGACGTTTGTTAGGTAATGCTACTATTTCCTCATCGTCGGTGCGCAAAAAGCCGCAACATATCTGTTGCAAGCGCATGATTTGAGTCAAAACCGATTGTGTTGTAGCTAGTTCTCCGTTCTCTAATTGAGCGAGCGCCAGTTTTTTCATTTGCACATATGCCTGTTCTTGCTCTTTGGTGAGCGGGACTTGCCGGCTAATGTAAACTTTTGCGGGCAAGTCTAGGCAGTCTTCTTTCAAAACACGGTTGCTGATCGCATCCAGCTTTGTGTTGAGTTCGTCCAGGCGTTGATATCCGGTGATTTGTTGGAAGCTGCGATGCCCCATGGTGCGCTTTTGCACGACGGCGTAACGGCCCTGGTATGCATAATAACTATTAAACCCCAGGCACCGCTCCTCCAAGAAATCACACTGACTAAACAGGTCCATTGGAGATTTGGTGATGGGGGAGCCTGTTAAAATACGTCTATACTTGGCCAAACGACCACATTTCACGACATTCTTTGTGCGCTGGGCTTGGCGATTTTTTATGGTAGTGCTCTCATCCACAATCATAATAGAGTTTTCATTCAACCGCAGAAAATCCGCTGCTGTATCGGCGCCCTTAGAAGTGGATAAGGCTTCAACATTCATAACGAACAGGCGAAGCATGGGTTCGCGGTCTTTGCTGGGCAGGGCAAAGTTACGGAGCTTTTCTTTAAATCCTTTGGTAGCGTTAGCCTGCCACCGTAAAACCTCGCGCTCAATGCGGTCCGGCAAATGTATTGGAATTTCTCCTTGCACCCAGTTGTCATAAACCCCTTTTGGTGCCAGTATTAAAGCAGCGTCAATACGACCTTCTTCGTACAGCGCAGCAATAGTATCAATGGCGACCTTGGTTTTCCCCGTGCCCATTTCCATAAACAACGCGTAATACTCCGCGGACCACGATTCATTAAAGGCGGTTCGCTGGTGGTCATACGGGTCTGTTTTAAATTTGTACATTGCATTTTCTCCTTGACGCCTTCAATATATATAATTATATGCGATATGCAAGGGACAAAAAATCTCTTTAACCACGAACCACGAACCACGGAGAAAAATATGAGTAGTTTACTCGATATGATGGAAAACGACGATTCCTCTGCCGTCCTTGAACGATTTGACGGAGAGGGACTAAAGTCGGTGGGCAAGTTAGCACGCCGCATTCGGGAAGCCGAAGAGATTATCAAGCAATCCGAAGACTTTCTTAAAGAAAAAAAGAAAGAACTGTTGAAGCTTACAGATGAAGATCTGCCTTCAGTACTGCAAGAAATGGGCGTATCTTCGTTTACTTTGGACGACGGCTCTAAAGTAGAGATCAAGCCTTTGTACGCAGGTCACATTAGCGTTAACAACAAAGAAGCCGCTTTTGAATGGCTTCGGAACAACGGCCATGACGACATTATTAAAAACGTCGTATCGTGTCAGTTTGGACGCGGAGAAGACGGCAAAGCTGAAGAGTTTTATGCAATTGCATCTGCTAAAGGTTATGTCGCTCAGCAAAAACAAGACGTTCACGCAAGCACTTTGAAGGCGTGGATCCGCGAACGTGTAGAAAACGGGGAAGATTTTCCCATGGAAACTTTTGGCGCATACATTTCACAGCGCGCATCAATTAAGGGAGCAAAATAAAATGGCTAGTAAATCAGTAGCTAAAACAAAGAAGTCTGAGGTACAGGCTTTCGATCCGAGTATGTTTGAGGCTGATGCGGGCTCGGGCAATGAAAACATGACGCGAGAGGATCTTGCGCTACCGTTTCTAAAAATCTTATCTGGTCAGGACCCGCTATTAGACGACGACACGTTTACCGGCCGCAAGGGCGATATTTACAACAGCGTGACGGGTGACGTTTATAAGGGCAAAGAGGGCATTGTTGTCGTGCCGTGCGCTTATCAGCGGGTGTTTATCGAATGGGCGCCGAGGGGTGTTGGAAGCGGTGCGCCAGTTCAAATGTATTCTCCTGCCGATGAGCGGCCAAAGGTTGAGCGCAATAAGGACGATAACAAGGACTACGTTATCGGTGGCAATGGCACGTACATTGAAGAAACTCACCAACATTTTGTTCTGGTTATTAATGAGGACGGAAGTTGTCAGTCTGCACTGATTGCGATGAAGTCCACGCAGCTAAAAAAGTCGCGCAAATGGAACTCGATGATTCAAGGTCGCACTTTGATGGGTAAGAGCGGGCCTTTCCAAGCTCCGCGATTTAGCCACACATACATCCTCCGCTCAATTTCTGAGGAGAACAGCAAAGGTTCTTGGCATGGCTGGGCCATCAGTCTGGATGGTGTTGTGAATGACGCGGCGATTTATCAGCAAGGAAAATCCTTTGCTCAGAGCATTCAAAAGGGTGACGTTGTGGTAAAGCACTCAAACGACGAGGGCTCCGACGAAGTATCTGACGACCGTGATATACCGTTTTAAGTCAAACGTGGGCCACGTATTATGCGTGGCCCTTTTTGTATCTTAGGGAAGGACGGGTATGTCAGATGTACGGAAGTTTGCCGATATTTTTGCCGGGCTAGAGCAAGCCTACGGCACGTATACAATAGATAAAACACAGGCAAACGGTAAAAAAGCGGGTAAAGCCACCGTAGTTCGCGAACCGCGGACCACGAAACACTGGGAGGGGCATCTCTCCGGAAAGGGTGTTAGTGTAGGCATTATTCCGATTAACGAAGACAATAAGGTCAAATGGGGGTGTATCGACGTAGATACCTATCCGCTCGACCACAAGTTGTTAATATCGCAAATTAGAAAGTTGAAGCTGCCTTTGGTCGTATGTCGATCAAAGTCGGGCGGTGCACATATGTTTTTGTTTGTGAGCGATTGGATCACGGCAAAAGAGATGCAGGAAGTGCTCGGTCATATAGCCTCAGTCCTTGGCCATGGTGGCTGCGAGATTTTTCCAAAACAGATAAAACTGTTCTTAGACCGCGGAGACGTGGGCAACTTCTTGAACATGCCATATTACAACGCGGAGGACGGCCTCCGTTACGGATTTAACGATGATGGGACTGCGGCTACTTTAGCCGAGTTTTTTGCATTACATGAGCAGTATGTTCAAACGCCGGAGCAGGTCCAGGCGCTAAAAATAGAGGATACTGGCGATGCGGTTATTCCTAGCGGCCCGCCGTGCCTTCAGATCCTTGCCAAGCAAAAGATAAGCGAAGGTGGGCGCAACAATGGATTATTTAACTTAGGCGTATACTTGCGCAAAGCTTACCCCGACAGCTGGGAATCTGAAATTCTGTCATACAATGCGCAGTATTTAGATCCGCCATTGCCGCTCAACGAAGTTAACATTGTGGCCAAGCAGCTACAGAAAAAGGATTACGCGTATAAATGCAAAGACGCGCCCATACAGTCCTACTGCAACGCCGAGTTATGCCGTACTAGGAAATACGGCGTGGGAGCGGCTGTGACAGGGGCTACAGTGGCCAACTTGCGCAAATACAACTCTCTGCCCCCGGTTTGGTTTATGGACGTCAACGGGGAGCCTCTGGAGCTAGACACGGAGGCGCTGATGAATCAGACCGCGTTTCAACGATCATGTGTAGAGCAGTTGAACCACCTTCCGCGGACCGCGCGCAAAGAGCAGTGGGAAGCTCGGATCAATCAATTGCTAACGGACATGACCGAGACTGAGGGCGCCATTGTGGAGGTGTCCGAGGACGCGTCGATCGATGGCCAGTTCTATGATTATCTGGAGGAGTTTTGCACGACGCTGCAAAAAGCCAATACGCGCGAGGAAATATTGTTGCGCCGACCTTATACAGATGAGGATGAAGGGCGCATTTACTTTAGGCTTAAAGACTTTGAGGGGCACCTTCGTAAGAATAAATTCTTTGAATACAAAAGTCACAAAATTGCGCAGCGACTTCGGGATCGAAACGGTGAAAGTACTGTTATGAAAATCAAGGGTAAAGCAGTTCGTCTGTGGGTTATCCCCGCCTACGACATTGTAAACTTTGACATAGATACTCCTGATTTTGGACAAGGCGCGGAGGCACCATTCTAATGTCATCAGAAAGAATGAGAAAAATTTATGCTATGCGGCAGGAGCTCAATGAAAAGGGCCGGCCCCGGTATTCGTATCAAAAGATAGGCAACGAGTTTGGCATCACTCGCGAACGCGTGCGGCAGATACTGGCCAAACGTGAGCGTTTGGAGATATGGTATGCGCGCGCCAAACAACACGATCCTTTTTTTGATTTCAGCAATATTACTCGCATGGATCAATTTATACCGCCGTTGGTGTCTATTCGCACAACGAATGCGATACGCAACGGGGTTCCACCGACACTACGCGTGCAAGAATTTGTGGATCGGGTGGACCCGGCGGAACTTCTGGCGATACCCAATTGTGGGGTGGTTACAGTAAAAGAATTATTTGGAGCAATTGAGGAGGCTGGTTACGATGTATCGCATCTTCGGACCCCCCGGTACGGGAAAAACTACGACACTACTAAATATGGTGGAGGAAGCCCTCTCCAATGGTACATCTCCAAATACAATTGCCTTCCTAGCCTTTACTCGGAAAGCCGCGAATGAAGCCAAGGAGCGCGCCGCCATTCGGTTTAACCTGGACCCCGAAAAAGATCTGCCATATTTCCGCACGCTGCACTCTCTGGCCTATCGAATGCTGGGGCTCAAAGACAATCAGTTAATGCAGCCGGAACACTACAATGAGTTGTCCCACAAAATAGGGATATCTTTGAATGTGTCTAAAATTTCAGACGACGATATTTTGGTGTCCTCGGATCATCCGATTTTACAACTGATTAACCTATCGCGGCTTAAAAAAACCAAGCTACGGGACGAGTACAACAGCAGCAGCATACACGAAGCATGGACGGAGGTGGACTATGTTAATCGCGCGTACACTGCATACAAAGAGGTGCAGGGGCTAGTGGACTACACGGACATGTTGATCTCTTTTGCCACGAAGGCCGTGGTCAATTGCCCGAGATTTAAGTTGTGTTTCATGGACGAGGCGCAGGATTTATCTCCAGTGCAGTGGGACATTGCGCACGCATTAGACGATTTGTCCGATCGAATGTATTGCGCGGGTGATGACGATCAGGCGATTTACCGCTGGGCCGGCGCAGATGTCGATCATTTTATTAATTTAGAGGGTGGGTCAGATGTATTGGAGCAATCCTACAGAATACCCGCAAACGTACACCGCGTAGCAGAACAAGTGGCCCGTCGAATAACTCGACGATTTCCAAAGAATTATCTGCCACGCAAAGAGCCGGGCACGGTAGAGCGCGTCTACAGCGTGGGTGATATGGACATGTCTGAGGGCGAGTGGCTTGTGATGGCGCAAGCCAACTATATGCTGTCCCCCGTAGCCGAAACCCTCAAATACAATGGGTATTTGTTCGAGCGCAACGGCCACCGGTCGATTTCCCAAAAGGTCAGTAGCGCGGTCAACGGTTGGGAGCAGATGCGGCGTGGCAAAAGTATCGACTGCAAGACCGCGCAGAACATTTATGATTACATGTCGGGTAATGGCCGGCACATAACGCGCGGATTTAAGCGGTTTAAGGCCCATGACGAAGAAAAGATTTTTACGTTAGCCGACTTGCAAGAGCATCACGGCCTGTTAGTTCAGGGGGACATGGTATGGCATGAGGCTATGGACAAAATGCCCGATCTCGATCGGGTCTATATCACGGCGCTGTTGCGCAGTGGGGAGAAGTTTAACGCCGTGCCTCGCATAAAACTGTCCACGATCCACGGGTCAAAAGGGGGCGAAGCGGATAACGTGGTTTTGTTTACAGATCTAACGGCGGCTGCTTTAAAGGACATGGGAGATGATATGCACCGTGTCTTTTACGTGGGCGTCACCAGAACGCGGAAAAATCTCTATATAGTAGATCCCGAAGATGTGACGAGGAGTTATGAGTTATGAAATGTTTATATTGTGGAGAGCAAATGATTCAAGGAGGGGACCACGACTGTGAGGATGACGAAGAACATTCTATTGTATCAAACTTTTCTTGTGCGAAGTGTGCGTCTTTTGCCTTGTTCTATTTTCCAAGGGAGGAAGATGATGAAACGTGTTAGAGGAAATCCCTCCGTCCGTAGGATTAAACTGAATCAATATGCACTTGATCTGCGGTTGTCCGGAAAAAAATACCGAGAAGTTGCAAAGGCGCTGGGAGGCGTCTCTTTAGAACGTGCAAGACAGCGTGTCGCCGCGGGGCGCAGGGAAGCAGGACGGGTGAATCGTCATAAGAACGCCACAACTATTGGAGATTTAATGTTGTCAGTACAACTCAGTAGCGGGTTAAAATCTTACGGAGCCGACAGCATGACGTTTGAGGAGTTCATAGATACAACAACCCCCAGATGGTACAGAGAGGTGTATGGCATAGGCCACGCCTTCTCGGAGGAGTTGTTGAAGGCGCTTCGTGAAAAGGGAGTGTCCGAGCATAAGATTAAGGCGTGGAAAAAAAGAAAAGGCCGGGTATTTAAAACATGAAACGTGATGAAGTGCTGGATAAGGCAAAGTCTCTAATTAACGGGGACCGGGCCAAAGACTACGGCGATGCGTATGAAAACCACGGCCGGATTGCAGATGGTTGGAACATCATTATGAGCGGAGCCCTAAAGAGCCACGGTTACCTGACCCCGGCTCACGTCACGTTGATGATGGACTGGGTTAAAACAAGTCGTCTGATAGAGACGATAGACCACGAAGATTCGTGGATAGATAAAGCCGGATACACCGGTTTGGGCGCGGAGTTTGTCGAGCGTGATGCTCGCCCCGTAAACAAAATCATTGAGGACGTAAAAAATGCAGACTAAAATGCAAATGCCTATGTTTCCACCAAAAACGGAGTGGGTGCCTCCAAGCGAACTCCCAGACCTTACAGATGCAAAGGAACTTTGCATTGATTTGGAAACGAAAGACCCCAACCTAAAAAACAAAGGCCCTGGGTGGCCCACTAAAGACGGCGAAATCATTGGGTTTGCCGTAGCGACTAGCGGGTGGTCCGGATATCTGCCTGTCCGGCATTGGGGCGGGGGAAACTTGGATGAAGGCATCGTGCGACGGTGGTTGCAGAAGCAATTAAACTCCCCTGCGGATAAAATCATGCACAACGCTCAGTATGATCTGGGATGGCTGCGCGCGGATGGATACAACGTTAACGGGCGTATTATTGACACTATGGTCACGGCCAATTTGCTGGACGAAAACCGTTTTAGTTATGCGCTGAATGCGCTGGGATATGATTATTTAGGTAAAACCAAGTCAGAAAGAGGTTTGAAAGAAGCTGCGCGGGAGTTTGGAGTGGACCCCAAAAGCGAAATGTGGAAGTTGCCGGCCATGTATGTCGGTGGATACGCCGAGGGCGACGCAACGTTGACACTGGAGCTTTGGAACCACTTTAAAACGGAAATCGCCCGAGAGGACCTTTGGTCTATCTGGGAACTAGAAAACAGCTTGCTCCCATGCTTGGTGGACATGACCCTAAAAGGGGTGCGCGTAAACCTCGATTTGGCCGAAAAATCCAAACAAACCGTTTTGAAACGAGAGAAGGGTCTGCTAAAAAAGATTAAGGGCATCGTTGGAAAGGATGTTGAAATATGGGCGGCACAATCAATAGCGCAAGCATTTGATAAGACCGGTCTGGAATATCCGCGCACAGAAAAAGGCGCTCCCTCGTTTACTAAACAATTTCTCTCAGAACATCCGCACGAATTGGCGCAATCGATTGTGCAAGCGCGCGCGTATAACAAAATAAATGGCACCTTTATTGATGGATTGTTGCGCTACGTGGGCCCCGATGGGCGGATCCACGGGCACATAAACCAAATCCGATCCGAGGACGGCGGTACAGTAAGTGGGCGCGTATCCATGTCCAACCCCAACCTTCAACAAATCCCGGCCCGCGATCCAGAATTAGGCCCTATGATCCGTAGCCTGTTTCTCCCCGAAGAAGGCGAGCAGTGGGCGTCCATTGACTTCTCGCAGCAGGAACCGCGGATCGCGGTGCATTATGCGGATGCCTACGGTAAAAGCACGCGGACCCAATTGGCCGGCGTAGCAGAGATGGTAGACGCCTACACCAACGACCCCAACACCGATTTTCATACCATGGTGGCTGAAATGACCGGGCTCAAACGTAAAGCCGCTAAATCTGTCGGCCTCGGCATTATTTACGGCATGGGCGTGAACAAACTCTCCGGCGAATTGGACGTGTCCGTAGACGAAGCACGCGCGATACGAATACAATTCAACGCAACGCTACCATTCCTAAAGCAACTCAACTCTGGAGTGCAGCGGCGCCTAGAAGACCCCAGGTCCAGCGGCTCTGTGCGCTCGCTGCACGGTAGAAAGTGCCGATTTAACCTTTGGGAGCCGGACACGTTCGATATGCATAAGGCCATGCCCTACCAAGAAGCGGTCGCGGCCCACGGTCCAACGACGCGCCTAAAGCGCGCCATGACATACAAGGCTTTGAACAGGCTAATCCAAGCGTCGGCCGCGGACATGACTAAAAAGGCGTGGCTAGACGTTTATAACGCAGGACATACGCCACTGATTCAAGTGCACGATGAATTGGCGTTTAGCGTGGATTCGTTAGATAAAGCCAAAGAAATCAGAGAAATAATGGAAAATGCCATTTCTTTGTGCATTCCAAACAAATGTGATATTGACATGGGCGATTCCTGGGGGCAAACTACAGAAATGTGATATATCTCTTGTGTTGTAGGAACTGAGAGTAAAAAGCACTGAAACACATTGTTCTTTTCTCCAAATAAACATGCAAGGACGGTGCTTTTTTTGAATTAACCCTCCCGCCGGGCAGCGAGAGGGTTTTTTCTTGCGTAAAATCAGCTTATCTTATATATTCCCACATATAGGATTGGGGGTTTGCCATGAATACTAAAAAATGGAAGAGCGTACTTGTCCCAAGGGCAACTTACGAGGAATTGGTGGCGGTTGCGTATATCGAGGGCAGGACCATTGGGGGTCAACTGCGGATGATGTTTGATTTTTGGAAAACCAAGAACCTTTCGGAGAACGATATGCGGGTTCTTACGGAACAAGTGCAAAAAAATAAGGTCTCTCAGAAAAAAGAGGCGGACCAAATACTTGCGGAAGCTGTAAAAAAAGAAACCGAAGAAGCTTTTAGAAAAGCTGGGATTGAGACCTTGCGTCGATAGATTGAGCGAGTATACTAACGGTATTGCTCGATTAAACATTCGCCTGTTTAATCTGATTGTTTCAACAACTTCCTCGGCTGGCTAGGTTTCGCACTGCCCAGTCGAGGTTTTTTTAAACACGCTTCCCTGATTTACGTTTTTTTGCAGTAAACTCGCGCAAATCGCGTATTGCTATGTGAAGCTCGTTTTTTATAGAAGGCCGCGCATCTTGCCTGTACCGCTCGTCCTGTAATTTATCCACCTGGCTGCGCAAATATCTAAGTATTGCTTCATCCGCGGGAGATAACCTGCGTTTGTCCGTCATTTCTTTTTCCTCATTGTTTACACATTTCACAAATGGTTGCGTCTGGTCCCATGATCATGGTCACTGGTTCACCGCACTCGGTGCAGAGACGATCAATCTTCCCGTCCTCGCACTCATAGCAGTTCTCCGTCACGTAATCGTGAAACCCCACGTCAACGTTCACGCTCCTGACGATCGGCACAATTGTTTCAACAATCATATCGCCGCCGCAATCGGGGCATTCGTCCAGGATGGGCGTCTCTTGCAACCGAATGAGTTCGTCTTGCATTCTGCCCATTACAACACCAGAGCGAACGTCAATATTGCGTAGCACAGTAGCAGTAAGCAAAGGCCGCCGACGATATCGCCCCAGATCCCGAGGCTTTCATCTAGCTCCTCGATCATCTCACGAAGTTGTTCAAACTTATTCATGATGTCACCTCCACTGCATGGGCATCTCTGATGATTTCCACGATGTACTCGCCTAATGTTTCGCACTTAATTTTACGTGCCTCTGTAGCAAGCCATTCAACTTGGTCGTTGCTAAGTTCATCCAAGATTGCGGATACCGATCCGAGCTTCATGTAGTTTCTGTGGTGGCTACCGCTCGAAATTGATTTCGCTTGGGGACGCGGTATTACTCCCGCATCTCTTCCCCGCCTTAATGCAGAGTTAACCTTGCCAAATTTAAAGTCTAACTCCGCTTCGATCTCCCTACCGGACGCACCAGCCAAGCTCATTTCCCAGATCTTCAAAGTGTCTGGGCTCCTATCGTAATCTCTCATTGGTTTGTTTTCCTCAATTTTGGTTGTGGTGAAGTACTCCATCATCATGCCGCACTTCCAATCTTAGGTACGTGATAGCCCTTCTTAATTCCAAACGCGGGATGCCCTGACCAATACCCTTTAATCCACTGCATCCATTGACCCTTGATAAACTCAACATCTTTCCAATCCTCTTTGGCGTTGCGTCTCCAGTGACCTCGGGTGTAGTGGAGCGGCATGTTAAATGTCCTGGAGTCCCCATCTCTAGGCTGCACAGGTTCGTCAATGTTCCAACTAATCTTGTGCCACGCTTCCACCGGAACACCTTGCCCCTTATTCGCAGCCTTCCGTTGCTGTCGAGTACCCGCAAGACTTTGAATCACGAACCTTGGATTGTTTATCAAAGAGAACGCGCCGGATATCCCTATGATGCTAGCGGTAAAGTCGTCTATATGACCCTGTGAAAAACCGCTGGGAAACATAAGTCCCCCTCCAATCTTGTAACCTCCGCACATAAATGGAAACGCATACTCACTGACAAACCTTATATCTATAGCCCCGTCTTCCGCCTCGCGGCACAAAAATCCAACACGCCTTTGATCGACACCATCAGGTAGACCCTTGGTCCACTGGGCATCATTCGCAGATGGCTCAGTTGCATAAGCCGAGGTTTTATCAGAAGTAATTCTGTTTTTGGGTTGGAGTTGGTCAAGTACTATAAAACAAAGAGGCGAAGGAAGACGAGATATCGGATCAAATCTGAGAGGCTCATCCGAACCGTCATACGTCTGATCATAATAGTCGGTTAATATTTCATTGAACTCTTTACCAACGAAGTACATGTCCGCATGTTTCAAATCGTCAAGCACATGGCGAACCATGGTCCCCATCTCAAACTCGTTGTCGACTGATGGCGGCAACTCAATGTCGCGTTGATGACGCGCCCACTGTTGATGACGCGCCCACTCATGTTCAGTAAACTGGTGATCTAACATCTGGCGTTGTTGAGATATTAAGTTTGTTACAAAATCAACTAAATAATCCTCACTCATCATGCGTCTCTTTTATCTCAACGCTTTGGACACGTCGGTTCAGCGCAAACGCAACGTATGATAAATCCCGTTCCAATTCATACAGCGCATCGCGCTTCTTTTTGGAGGGGTGGGGCTCTTTATACATACGCTTCCACCATGTCGCGCCCAACTGGTAGTTAGGCAGCTTCACCGTAGCCAGCGCAAACGCCTCTTGAAAAATAGCTTGCACGTCATCGCGCTCAAAGAACGCTTCCGCCTCTGCGTGAGCCTCGTCAATTGGTTTCAACTCCCTGTTCATGCTTCCACTCCACCAATAAAACCAAACCCGCCACCGTTGCCTTCCGCGTCCATCGACAAAGATAACTCGACCGTCTGATCTCCTAATTGTAGGGTGAAAACAGGAAAAGGAGCCAGGGCCTCTTCATCTTCATCAAACCTAAAATTTGTAATCTTACAGCCTACTAGCTGGGAATAGTATTTGGTCATATCCATCACGCTGCCTCCTCTTTCGGATCCCAGCAATTGTCCTTGCCAAAAATATAGGCGCCCTTGAACATTCCACCCTCGTCCACGTAAGAGGCAGAAATATCAAAACCCAACTCAGTCAAACGATCCCATACAGGAACAGGCGGAGACCACGCAGTCCAGCCTTTGAAAGCAAACCGGCCCTTCGCCTCATCGTCCGAAATCTTAAACGGCTCAGTGATCTCAACCTCGCAGATATCCCATTTGGTGCCCCAGTGTGCGCGCCTCCAATCCATAGGCCCGTCCGGGTATTGGTCAATATTAGAGAACGAGGCTAAAGGTTGCGGCACAACAGCGTCACAGAACCGAGGATAACGCTTGAGCTCCACGTTGAAAAATAGTTCGTGAGCCATGGCCCGCGGACCTTGGACATTTACATCTAAATAACAATGATTAGGCATTAGTTTATCTCCTCCGTTTCAGATACTTGAATAGAAACCGGAAAAGTTTCCCCGATTTCAATCATGCAATCAATTGCAGCAACCTTTGCATCTGCAATTGTTTCAAAACTTTTGTTGCAAAGGCTTTCGTGAACGCGACCAACAAAGTGAAAACGTCCCGAGGGTGCTTGGGTTATTATAGAAGTTTTAAACACTGTGTTGCCTCCAAATATACACACGGTATAAGATGATCTGCGCATTCGAAACTGTCAAGTCTAAAATAAACTATAGATAAATATCAATTAAATCAGTCTTTTAAGAGCGTTTTTAATAAAAAGTGCGTCAATTTGACGCGGCAAAACCGCTGGATCTTTGTTGTAAAAAATAGTAACATGGTTGGGAGAAGCGCGTTCAAAAGACGGAAAAAATAAAAACACTCGCCGCGGCTCACGGGCCGCGGCACCAAAGGAGTAAACATGGACCACATAAATAAAGACGCAGACGATCTGCCAACATTCATAAATCAAATACTAGGGCCCAAAAAACAAAAAGAACCCGTTACCGTCCCCGTTACACAAAGCACGGACCGCGGGCCTTGGATCCCGAAGGAACGAGGGGAAGAACCGCCGTTTTAGCAGGGTTACTTAGTTTCGGTTATAGTTATACGGCTAGAAAAAAAAAAAAAATAAAAAACCAAAAAGTAGCCGCAACCCATGTAACCATGTAACTTTAGTGTTATCTGTAACAAAACCAATAATTTAATGGTTACACCACTGGTTACAAAGTTACACAAAGTATAGTTAATTGTTAATCGAAGAATGTGGTTAAGGGGGTCGGGGAGTTTTTTTTAAAAAAAATAAATTCTGGAGGGCTTATATAGTGTGTTTACAAACCACCTGGTCGCCCAGTATGCTTTTGTTACGTTGAATTACAGAATAGTGTGGAGGAAAATGCTATGGTTACGAAAAAAGTGGATAGGTACGTTGTGCCTCAGGAGGGCGCGCCACTGACGCCCACCGGAAAGAGGGTCTATCGAAAAAAATATAGTCGGGAGGAAAAACCTCTCACACGTAAGCAGGAGTTGTTTGTAAAAGAACTGGTTTCAAAAGACGGTCAGATTACAATGCGGGACGCGGCAATCAACGCGGGCTATCCCGCAGGATCGGCTAGTGTCCGGGCGTCTGAGTTGTGTAATCCGGATCGATTTCCAAACGTGGTCGCTGCGATTAAATTGTATCGTGCCGATCTCGATCGGAAATACGGCGTTGAATACAAACGTCATCTCAGAGACCTACAAGTTATTAGAGATGCTGCGTTGGACAGTGGGGCGTTTAGCGCAGCGGTTCAGGCGGAGTATCGGCGCGGCCAAGCGCATGGCGATATATACGTGAACAAATCCGAAATCCGACATGGCACCATCGACGGAATGTCTAAGGAGGAAGTTCTCAAAGCAATTCAAGATTTAAAGGGATCCTATGAACCAATCACTATTGACGTCACCCCAGAGGAAAAACAAAAAACCGGCAATCGGGAAACGGCGCGAAGCCGCCTTTTGGGACCAGCTGAAGAAACAAATAGCGAAGCTGCGTCCGAATTGGTTGACCGAAAGGATTGAAAGTTGGGCGACGCCGGGATTTCCAGATGTTTTTTTGGAGGATGATCGGGGGGTGTATCACACAATTGAATTAAAACATTGTATAACGCCTCATGTAGATCTGAGCCCGCATCAGGTTTCGTTCCACTCTAGGCATGGCAACGGCTCCAGCTGGATACTTGTTAAGTATAGCCCGCATGGTGCGGGTCGGGCATACGCTCTAATGCTGTATCATGGGTCTCAGGCGGTGGACGTTCGGATGGAAGGTCTCTCAACTAACCCTGTTTTGGAGTTGGACAGCCCCGCCAGCTGGGAACCACTGTTTCAAAGGATCGAGGCCGGCTATGTTTTTGATTAGTTGGATTATGGACTGGCTTAACCGCCCGTTGGATCTGGACGCTGAATTAAAGAAATATAGAGATAAACGCGATCAGGATTGACGTGGGGCTGTACCGGTGTTACTTAGACTTACTTTAATTGTTCATAGGAGAAAAGAGCATGGAAATCCAAATCGAAACTGCACTACTCAAAGCGGCCATGTTGGCCACGTCAAAGGACGAGGCACGCTATTATTTGAAAGGCGTTTATTTTGAATTGTCTGGAAATCATGTCCGAATAGTTGCAACCGATGGCCACCGAATGTTTGTGGCATGTCAGGAAATGGCAAACCCTTTTGAAAATAACGTTACAATGGTTTTGCCGTTTGACGGTTTGAAAAAGTCTTTAACAGGCCTACGGTCAAAGGATACGTTTGTATCGTGCCAGTTTGGTACGCTCCAGTCCACCATAAATGACGTGGTGATGGAGCCCGTGGACTGTACTTATCCTGACTACAAACGCGTGGTGCCGCAAAAGCTTTCCGGCGAAACCGCGCAGTTCAATCCCGTCTACCTTGGTGAAATGGGTAAAATGGCTAAATGTTTGGGCGGCGCGCTGGTAAATATTGCACATAACGGTCAAGGCCCTGCGCTGGTCAGTTTCGGTCGGTTGGACTGTTTCGCTGTTATTATGCCCATCGATCGTTCGCGTGTTGAGCCCGCGCTAACCGCGGACATGGTAAACGATATTTTGGGCGCAAAAATCATGGACATGTTAAAGGCGGCTTGACCATTACTCAAAATTACTATTAAAAATAGGGCAGGGGGCAATCCTGCCCTATTTTTTTGGAGAAAAGAAAATGAAACGAGCTATTTTTTTTGACGAGTGTGGATCCGAAATCGCGATTGATTGCGTGGGCGGTGAGACTGTCGAGCAGCTGCTCACCAGCTACCCTGAATATCAATTTAGGTATTGGGAGGATCCCGACCGCTACTATACTCGGGTCGACTATTATGACCCTGTAGAGGACACAGACAATGCCTAAAGTATGGATTAGCGCAACAATGGAAACCTATCTGACATGGGAGGGAGACGTACCCGATGACGTACCCGAAGATGAATGGCGTACATGGATCAAACACAACGTGGATGGTGGTGAGTTCATACAGCATCACGGCCTGTTTGATGGCGGTTGGTATTTGGGCGACGACGTACACTTAGTAGATGAGGGGGACGTGTGATGACACATGTAATGCAACCAGCCATTTGACTATTACTCAAAATTACTATTAAATGTGGGGCAGGGGCAATCCTGCCCTATTTTTTTGGAGAAAATTATGGTTAACAAATCACTTCGCCCGCTCAACACCATCGCGGCAGATATTTCCGCTGATTGGAAAAAAGTAAATTTTGCAGCGGCGCCTTATTTATCCGCTATGCGCACGTTGCGTGGTATAAACGAAAATTACGGCTATGATAGCGGGCAATCGGTTGTGCGTTATTTTTTGGCGAACGCTGGGACATGGCGCGGCGAAAAAGCGCGTGAAATAAAAACCGAATTGAAGGGGATGTTAAAATGAAAAAAATAAATTTTATTCATACACCAAAAAAATTAAATGGTTATAACGTTATCGCGTTTGCACCCTGCCAGCCGCTCGATTTTAAAAATTTTATAGTTTTAATTGATTTGGGCGATAATTCTCTAACACCTTATTGTGCCGCGCATTGGAACGTCAGCGCGGGGGACGGTTGGAATGCGGGCGACTATTGCGAAACATACGCGGCCGCGTTTGAAGCCTATATCAGTAGGGCGAGCGCGGACCGATTAGTCGCTATTTGACTATTACTCAAAATTACTATTAAATATGGGGCAGGGGGCAATCCTGCCCTATTTTTTTGGAGAAAAGAAAAATGAAACACACAATCCCTACCCCGGCAACTAAAAAAGCAATCAAGGCCTCATTGGCCGCGCTGGGCTTTAAATTTACAACTTTACTTGCCGCGCCTCTTGGCAATCCTAAAATAGCCAAGAGCCTAAAAAAGGCCGGCGTCGTGACGTTTCCTATGCACTTGGCCCCACATACTTTGAGCGGTTTTAATACTTGCGCAAGCGCGACGGAAGCTTGCATTGCCCCCTGCCTAGACAAGGCCGGCAATCCTGCGGCCGGCGATGCAAAGCGCGCGGCAAGGATAGCGCGAACACAAGCTTTTTTTCGCGCCCGCGCGTTGTTCTTGGCATTGCTTAAAATCGAAATTGACGCCGCGATAAAATACGCCGCGCGGAAAAATATGGATTGCGCATTCCGCTTGAATGCGACTTCTGATATACGTTGGGAGGCTGTCCGTTTCTCTTGTGGGACTACTGTTGCCGACTATATCGCGGGAAAAGGCGCGACGGCCTATGACTACACAAAGCACATTAACAGAAAAGCGCCCGCGCATTATCATTTGACCTTTTCATACTTGGGCAATGATGACCACGCGGCAACAGCAATCGAACGCGGGCAGAACATCGCCGTTGTGTTCGATACGCCACGCGGAAAACCATTGCCCGCGTCGTTAAACATTGCGGGCAAGCGCCTTGCTATTCACGACGCAGACGAACACGACGCGCGGTTTTTAGATCCGCGTGGCGTGGTTTGTGGCTTGCGCTTTAAATATGATACCACGCGCGGCGCATTGCCACGACGCGACCAGCTGGCCGCCGGCATTGCATCAGGTTTTGTGATTAGTGGAAAGGTGGCGGCGTAATGTTTCAATTGTCTTGGAGTATTAACCATGGGAATAATAACATAGAGGATTTTTTCACGATACATGATGACCTTTTGAGCGCAAAAAAGGATTGTGAAAATATTAATTCGGAAACTGTGCTTCATTGCTGGTCGATATCAAAAATAATTGCTGCGTCCGAGCCGCATTGGGTGGATCCGCCAGCCATTTGACTATTACTCAAAATTACTATTAAATGTGGGGCAGGGGGCAATCCTGCCCTATTTTTTTGGAAGGTATAAAAATGAAAAATTATGAATTCTGGTTAGAGAGTGACTATGGTGCAATGTTTGGCCTCATTGAGGCTAAATCGGAAGCACATTTTATTGAAATACTCCGCCAAGATCACCGCGCGGATATCGGCGCTGATGGAGCGTTTGATTGCCCAGCCACGGGTGCTGAAAAATTTATCGACTGGAACCTAAAAGCTTAATTAAAATTTAAACCACGATATAGCCCGCGCCGATATCGGCGCGGGTTTTTTTATGCTCACCCGCTGTTCAAATAAAATAAAGTAAGACAAGGCGCCCGCGGCGCGCCCGCCGTGGCTTAAACGTATGAGCCCGTGCGCCGTGCGCCGTGGTACGCGACCAGCTGGCCGGCAACGATCGATCAGCGGACCAGCGGACCAGCGGACCAGCGGACCAGCTGGCCGGCAACGATCGATCAGCGGACCA
>UEXM01000826.1_pt1 | contig 30300 bp, 45 predicted proteins | sample 1796661 | NCBI WGS metagenome assembly UEXM01 (sample SAMEA4772469, study PRJEB27181) | metagenome
CCTAATCTAAAAGTCGTGCCATCTCCAATATAACAATCAGATCTAGTTATAAACGCTGACATAGCCGAACCATCTGCATCATTTCCTATTTCGTGATTATAAACAAAGTTATCCCCAACTGCTTGTGGTAACTGTCGTAGATTAGAATCTAACCAAGCCGACCTGTTTAAACTTCCATAGAACCATAAATTTTCTGCATAATTGTATGTTATATAAGAGTCATTGATAGAACTATTTTTTGATGGGTAAAACCACCATATTTCATTATGAGTTTCTACCGTTCCTGCATAAACGTAAGGTAGTGCATCAAAGTTAATATTATTAAATACTAAATCTCTTAATGGGCATGGCAAAGTATTTACTTTTCCGTTATATAAATAAAACTTATCTGCCCCCATCCAGTACACAACATTACTTGCTCCAGCTACACTTCTTGGGCTTGCTATTGATATATTGGTTTCTAATTCACTTAGACCAAAAACATCTGTTGTGCCAAGAAACTGTAAAGAATGTAAAGACATTTCTGTATACACTAATATTTCTTGTCTTGTTCTGAACGCAGTTATTATTCGTGACCCACTACTAACTTTTAAAAATCCAGCACTGTTTAAACTGCTAGGAGTGAAGTTTTCAGGTTCATTTTGATTAGCAAATCTGATCAACAAAGGATCAAAATCTCCTCCGCCAAAAGGTGTTGCTCCAAACGCAAGTAAATGTCTGTCTACTTGAGACATCATAATCTGACCCACCTCATCAGGAACATCTGAAGCGTTTGAACGGCTTGATAACAAAACTGCTCTAGTTGCTATTACATTTGTAGGGTCTACTACTGAACCTCTTGCCCAATAATAAATAGCTCCCTTGCCGTCTGTATTGACGTTCATTATTAAATCATTATTGAAATTATCAAAAAACCAAACAGTTAAAGGAAATATAATAGGTTGTAAAGAACCAGAACCCCAATCTAGTCTTCCCCAAGTGCTAGTTCCCCAACCATAACCATACTCAACAGTGCCGTTACCCGCTGTTATTTCAAAAGTTTGTACAGTTGAAGTGCCACCATTCCCACTATCGCTACTATTAGCAGTGACTGTGTTGCCGTCTACATCTTTTGCAGATATAGAATAAGAGTTATTGTCTATTCTAGTTATCTTGTAATTTTGATTTAACACATCAGCAGTAATGTTACCGCCTAAACTAGCTGCGTCAGAAAAGGTTACAAAGTCTCCAGTTGACGCTCCATGACTTGATGAAGTTATAACAACAGTAGAAGAGCCGTCAGTAGCTGCAAATATATTGTTTGCTTCTGAGGTAGCTCTTATAGGAGTTATGTCATTTAAGTTTTCTCCAACATCAATATATACTTTACTGTTTGTGCCTATAGCTAAAAAGTTATCAGTAAAAGAAGTAATCCAACCGAATAAAGCACGACAAGTTCCATCTAATGTATAAGTGCCATTTTGTTGCCAGCCCTTTATTTTTTCTGGGTATCCATTTAAGAACCTAACTTTATCGCACTCATACCAACCACCTTCGTTAGAATAGTTGGTAACATCTTGATTGATGCCTGCTTTAAATTGTAATTTTTGTAGTGCCATATTAATAAGACCAGATGGTTGGGCGAGGTCTTGCAGGAGAACTTTCAATAGTATCTAGGTGCAAAAATCTCGCCCCGCCTTTCTGATTTACTCCTATGCCCGTAAATCCAACGTTAAACGCTAAGGACAAAAGTTTAAACGCATCTGCCCTGTCAATTAATATATCTGCGGCTTTGCCTGAAACGTGCGCTCCAGCATTAGGGTCTTTTTTAGCTGCTTCTACTGGATGAGTTGCGTCTCTGTATCCAGAACTAATTGTCATGGGCTTGCCATATGCTTCTCGCAAATTATTTAATTTGTCTATAAAACTCTGATCCATTTTCTCTGTACCTGTATGGCTACAAGTAAATTCAGTAGCTTTAAAGTATTTAGAGTTTTCCCAATCAACACTCATTTTGATTTTCTGTTTTTAGTTAAACTTTTTTTGACTATGTCAGCTTGTTTTTGGTGCATCTTAGACGCTTTCTCAAGTTCTCTAACTAATCTTCTTTTTTGTGCCATTGTTAACTCACTCATAATTTTGGTTCTTTCTTACTAAACATATCTTGAAGTTCTTTACTTTTCTCCTTAGAGCCAGTGCTAGAGCCGAAGTAGTAGTTAATGCAACTCATTAAAGCTCCTGAGAGCAAACCCAGTATATAGAGACTTATCTCATAATTTTTACCAGACTCAATATCCATAAACAAGATTGCTGACATCATGCCAAATGTTAAAAAAACGATTAAAATAGCTAGGCACGGTACGATGACCTTATTTACCATTGGGGCAAATTCTGAATTAGCGATCCGCATTTCACGTTCTCTTGCACTTGCAGTATTTGCGTGGTCAGCCGATAGCCTTGCTAACTCCCCTGATTGTTCCATTTGTTTTAATTCTTTTAGAGCCTTTTGCTTGGCTTCAGGATCAGGAATTAATTTGTCAACTAATTTTTCACCAATTGGTAATAAACTTCCAAGTAAATTTAACATTAACCACTCGCTTCCTTAATCATATCTATTAAAAAATAAATCATACTTACTAATAAAGTTCCTACAATGGTTATAGCTCCTCCCATTATAGTATTATAGAAAAAGGCTTTACGTCTACGAATCTGTTCATAAACTTCCTTTTCCCGTTTTTTCTTTATTGCTCTACGTTGATGAATAAACTCCTTATACCCAGAAATCCCAAGATGACATAATGCTCCAACATAAAACATACTTTTTATTTCTTTTTCCTGTTCTTCGATTTTTCTTTTGGCTACTAATGTATCAAATGCTTCTGCTGTTGCTGATTTTTTGTAGATTATTTTTTTAAAAATAGAAGGTTTGGCTTCCTCCTGTGACATCCATTCTTGCAAATCACTAATATGTCCTGCCCACTTAGATAAAGATTGATATACTGCATCAGCTTCATCTGCTGCTTTAGCAACCTTCTTTACTACTGTAAAAGCAGTATTTGCTGCTGCTAATATAGTAAGCGGGTCCATTGCTCACTCACCATATCCCACAACTTCTACCCACGAAGTTGTGTCTTCACTCCAATTGTATTGTTTACCATCACTAGGGTATGCAATGGGAGCTTTCCAAATACAAGTATTCTCATCTAATATCCAACTTGTAAAAGGTTTAGACTCAATAAAAGCATCTCTACTAGAATCATAAGTGTAGCCTTTAGCTGCATAATTTTTACGAAAAGGTGTACCACCTAAACTATGTATATTGGCATTAGTGTTGTAGCTTGTTCTTTTACAATCCGCAGCATTAAAATAATCTCTATACCATTCTTCCCAAGATGATTTCCCATCTTTTTTATAGTCGGTATTGTTTTCATCTTTTCCTGTTATTACATGAATAACAACATTATCAGAATCTAAAATTGCATAATGTGCCAATTTTTTTTCTCCTTAGAATTCTATATCGCCACTACCCGCAGTAAACGTATAAACTTTATAACCTGTTCTTAAAGTAGTGTCTGCTGATTTACCTGGTGTTAAACCTGCACCTATTGATTGAATATCTCTAAACTCTGATGGATAAGCAATAGCAATCAAACCAGAACCACCTGCCATACCTTTACCGTTTAAAGCTGCGTCATTTACATCATTTGCTGCTCCGCCTCCACCACCTCCCGTATTAACTGTTCCAGCTTCGCCAGCAATTTTTGAAGGAGCATTTGTTGCTCCTCTACCACCGCCATCAGTTGCTGTTCCTCCACGGGAATTAGAATCACCACCAGAATGACAATCAGTTCCACCTCCACCACCACCGCCTATTTCTAAATCTAAACCTGTTATCGTTTCAGTTTTTCCTGCTCCTCCAGCCCCACCTGTAGCTGCATGAGGGGAGTTAGAAGCCGCAGCACCTACTGCTGAAGCACCTCCTCCTCCACCTGCAACTGTTCTATTGGATGCTCCATCTAATCCATTACCACCTGCAAATCCCTCTGGAATTCCATTTAAACTTCCACCTGCATTTCCAGAAGCACCTGTGCCAACTGGAGCAGAACCATCAGCAGAAGCACCACCTCCAGAACCACCTGTGTTTGGAGCATCTCCGCCACCTGAACCAAAATCACCTGCATTTCCACCTCCTCCACCGCCAGTTGCTACAACATGAACCCCTGATGAAGAGAAGAAAGAATTAGATCCGTTGCCGCCTGTGTTTCCAAAATTTGTAATAGCACCACCACCACCAACACTTATAGAATAAGTTGTGCCAGCAGTTAGTGTTAAAGTAGAAGCAGCGGTAAACATTCTTAATCCACCAGCACCCGCTCCACCTCCTGTGTTTCCACCCCCACCTCCTGCTCCCCCTGCTAAAACTAATAATTCAATAGAAGTTGGTCCACCCCCACCAGTGGCAGCAGCAAAGTTAGTAAATAGAAGTTGATGGATTCCCGTCATTAGTTTACATTCCCTGTTATAAAGCACCCATCAGCAGATACCCATAAAACTGTAGCTACTCCGTTTACTCCAATTGTAATTAAAGAAGTTGCACTAACACCTCCTGCAACAATTGCGTCTACCTGTGCTGCGGAGAATGTTGTAACAGAATCTGCCGTTTTCATCCCACCATTTACGACAGTAAGAATGTCTCCAGCTACAAATGTAGCAGATGGAAGAACTAAAGTTTGAGTAACAGAGCCATTGTTTCCAGTTAACAATATATAATTTCCAATATCTGTAGTAGCTGCTGTTGTTGTGGCGGTTATAAATGCTCTGGAAACTGGTACTTTTCTCAAATTTCCGTCTACATCCGATACTCCACCTGTGCTTAATAATGTACCTCCAACTGAAGCATTACCTACTACACCTAAATTACCCGTGCTATTTGCTGTGGCAAAAGTAAAAGTGCCTGTAACAGAAGCATTACCTGTTACACCTAACGTAGTTCCTACAGAAGCAGCACCGCCAACTGATAAAGCGTTTAGCACCTCCATAGCACTTGCACTACTTACAGCAGAAGTTACAGCCGATCCATCGGTGTAAACCATCGCTGCACCTCCAGCGGGTACTGTTTGAGTATTAAATAAATTTGTCCCTGCTGCCGTGCCGTTTCTAACTGAAACATCTACAGTTAGGGTATTGTTTATAAGATAGCTTTTTTCAACAGTAGGTAAAAGTAAAACATGACCTGCTGTTCCTGTTCCAACTAAGTTTAAACGAAAGTTTCTTCCAGCCTGCAAAGCATTTGAATCGGTTAATGTCACAGATGCAGTTGGAGCATCCGCAGCAAAAGTAACATCAGTTGTTCTTGCGATAGCTTCTTCAATAGCAGAAAGATTATTGTTAGTTATAGTTCCCCATGCCCCAGAGTTTTCCCCTGTTGCCATGAGTTGAATTTTTAAATCTGGTGACGCTGACGAAGCCATAATGTTCTCCTATGCTGCTTCTATTATATCCCAATTGGGGGTTTGATCTGTATCTACCTCTCCCCAAATTAATGTTTTACCTGCTGTTCCAATACCTGAAACTCCTGACGTAAGTGTTACACTTGCATTTAAAGAAACAAAATACCCTTCTCCTAATTCAGCCGTTCCAGATAAACCTGTTATTAATGCACTTGCACCTCCACTAACTGAAGGCACTCCTAAAAATCCTGATGCTGAAACTCCAGTTACATCAACTCTATACTCTACGTTAACAGTTGCAGTACCAATAGAGCCAGCAGCACTGACTCCATCTACAGTTAAATCAAGTTGAGGCGCACCCCAACCATTTCTTGCCCACGGTCCTGTACTCCAGCCCTCGTAGATAACACTTGTGGGCATTTTAAGCTATTCTAATAATCGCTGCCGCACTTGTTGCCGCAGGGAAAACAATTGTAAAATCACCCGCTGTTGCTGCTTTTGATCCTCCAAAGTCTAACACTGCTACTGCCGCATTAGTTAAAGTAGTTCCAGCATTATTAGATGTAAACGGAGTGCTATTGTAAATCAACGCTCCATCTGCCGCTAAAGTAACATTTAAAAAAGTTAAGTCAGCAAAATCTACAAAACCTGATGTAGAGCCTGAAGTTACCCCAACCACTGTTAGTGCAGAACCTGCGGTCACATAATTAGTTCCTACACATTCACCTGCTGTAACAAACCCAGTTGTAGAGGCATTTAATGTTGCTCCAGATGAATACAAAGCAAGTTTAAACGTACTAGCTGAACTTGAACCTGTTGGATGAAAATTGTGCATACTTAACATTACTTCTTGTTTAAATGAAGTACACATTGCTTGTGTAATTGCCATACCTAACTCCCTATTCGTCTAAAATTTTTATTAATTCAGGATGTCCTGCTTGCCTGAACTTATGTGCCAATGTTGTGTTGTTACTGCTTATAGCTTCTTTCATGTAGTGAACTATAACTTTTCTAATATTTTCTTTAAATGCTTCTGCTTGTTCTCTAATAGCAGGATGTGTTTGACTACCAACAGATATAATTTTATTTACGGCTCTTTCAGATATTTCTTCTGGAGTAAATCCTCTATTAGAAGTGGTATAAACTTTGACATCCCCTCCTAGTAATGCCGATGTTCCGTTTCCTATCATTTGACTTGATACCTCGCTTGTTCTGTTCTATACATATCTTGACGGTTTTTGCCTTCACTTAATTGTTTTAAACCTGATATAGCTTGATTATATTGATCGGTATATGCTTTATAAACATCAGCCTCGCCTTTCATAAATATATGCGCTTCAATTATAGACCCATACAAAAGAATAGAATCGTAATTGTCTCCTAGCCATGATGTACCAGCAGTAACAATTGATTGTGGATAGTAAAAATAATGTAACTCTGCTGTGTACCCTGTGTCTGGAGTAGGTCCGACTATGTAAGAATTTTGATCAAACAAAGCGTAATGCGTTGGTTTTCCTGTAGTGCTGGGGTTTGGAAAAGCCTCACGAATATAATTAACGTCTTTATTTAAAAGATAACTATACGCTCCAGAGGAATCTATAATTGCTAAAGAAAAATTAGCTAACCAATCTGACGGAATAGTTAAATATTGATTTCCGCTAGTCAAAGCACCTGTTACATTTCTTCGTAAATCAAGTATTTGAACAGAGTTATAAACCTTTTGCTCTGCTTGTTCTATAAAAGTATTAATTTGTTCTGTGCTAGTTAAAGTCACAGAATCGCCCGAACTTCCTGTAAAAGAAGTATCAGGAAAATCATTTTCCACATAGCCTTTGACGGTTTCAAAAAGCTGTGAATAATTCATTAGGCTAATCTCGTAGAAGAATTTGTACCTTTAGTAGCAGCACCAGTTCCTCTTGTTTTTACGGTTTGTGTATTGGGTACATTATTAGGGTAACCAGATGTTGATGGCACAGGCACATCAATGGGCGACTTATATATACCATTATATTTTCCGTCTTTTGTTTCTTTCATGTTTTTCTCCCTAGTTAACTTCTATTGTGACATTACCTACACTTCCTTTAATAATCAAAACATTTGGATATCCTATTTTATAAGGGTCTGGTAAACCAACTGGGTTAAATCCATATTGAAAATTTCTAGATTTAGATTCTGGGAATGCTGTCAAATCTGGTCTAGGATTTCTCAATGCTTGCGGATCATTTATTGGTTTCATACCAACTTGCAACTGAGGCTGATCTTTTTCAAAACACTCAGGACAAACTAAGATATTCACTTTCTTTGTTTTAATTGTTAACTGTTTTAACTGCTTTAATTTAAATCTAAAACCACACCTATCGCACTCTGCAATAGCGTTTTTTCCTGAAGCATATTTATTTCCCATTAGACTGCTGAGAAAGAACTTTCAGGTACTATTCTAATAGAAGCCTTCTCTCTATCCTCTTCAGATGCTAAAGTCCATTGTTCTGCATAATCTTGTTTTAACGCACCCGATCTTGTTTCTGCACCAGGCACTTTCATAGATAAATAATAAGCAAGTCCAGCTATTAAACAATTATAAAATCTAAATGGAATGGCTGTTGTGTTTACCCCATCGCCTACATCATTAATTCTTTTTAATCTGTAATACACAAGAGTATATGTGTTTGCTGTATCTGGAGCAGGATATAAATTTACCCTTGGAGGAAAAGACTCTGTAGATGTACTAGAACCAGATCGTCTATCAATATAAATTTGTATTGGTCTGCCTGTTGCATTTTTATTAGGAATCGTTGCGTATGTTGATACACTAATTCTTGTAACACTTAAATCAGATTGTGAACTTCCAGTGCCAGTTCTTATTACCTGTTCTACTAAATCTATAGTGTCGTCAGGAAGATCATACTGAATTGTTCCAGCAGTCAAAGCAACTGTTCCCTCCTCTATTGTCCATAGATTGACTCCACGATTTGCCCACTCTATAGTTAGTAAATTTAACGATCTTCTGGCTGTGCGGAAATGATACCCAGTTCTAGCCTCCACGCCACACCGTTCAAACGCCTCTTCAATAATTTCATTTACGTCTGGATTAAAAGATGTTGTATTAGTTGTTGTCATGCTCGATGCCTTTTAACTTTCTTTGCTATTTTTTTCGGTTGAGCCACATACTGCTTACCTTGTTTCTTACCTTTTCGCTTTGCTCGGCTAGTAGCTCTATACTCTGCATCAGATAACGAGGCAATTGCCGAAGTTGGTAAGTACCTTTCGCCTGTAGCTTTTTTACCTTGTGTGCTAGGTTTACCACTTTTTGTTCTCCATTTTTGTTTTGTCCAACTCTTTAAAGATTTTTGCGATTTAGCTAAAGCCATTATCTTGCCCCTTTTCCTCCTATACCAGCACCAAACCCTAAAGGTGGGGAAGAAAACCCCCCTCTCATGGGAGTCATTCTTTGACCACCTTTGCCCCCTATTGGAGCAGGTTGCTGTGACTGGTATTGATTCATATTAGCTTCGGGTGGCATAGGCGAAACTTCGGCTGGGGCTGAATTGCTAAAACCTCTTGATCCACCATAAGGTGAGTAAATAGGTTGATTAAAACTTGATCTAAAAGGTTGTGAAAATCTTTGTGGTGGTGGCATAGCATAAGGATTAAATCTAGGTTGTGGTTGCCTATAAGGAGTAAACCCATAATCAGGCTGAATATATCTTGATCTTGATGCTAAATTTTGTCTTGCAATAGCACCTCTAAATTCATTTGGATTTAAATATGTTCCAGATTGAATAAGTCCTTGTAATGCACTTTGTGATGGATCAAACCCCATGTTCTCTCTGTATAAATCTCTAGCCCGTGAACCAAACTCTCCGCTATCAATAGCGGCTTGTCTAAACGCTCTTGGGTCTTGCATTAAATCTGGTCTGACATTTCTATAATAATCTAAGCCACCTAATCTGGGGTCTCTTGCTAAAACTTGATTGAATGTTGAAAATATTGGACTATTTCTTCTAAGCTCTGGAATAGCTCTTTGAAAAAATTCTTCTCTGGTTAATCCACTAGCCCCCTCTTGAGCAGCTTGTGACTCAGGTTCTCTGCCTAAAACATCCATGTAATTTTGATATCCAGTAGACTGTTCATCAGCCACAAAAGGTATATCAGCTTCAGCTTGGGCATCAGTTGTAGCCTGTAATTGTAAAGCCTCTTCTTTTGTTATTACATTTCCAGAAGGATCACGGTACGTTGTTCCAGTTAGACCATATCCTACGGGGTTTTCTGTAACCGTGTATGCTGGAGTAGAAGCCACTTCAGGCGAAGAGGTGGCAGGAGAAGATGTATTTGGAGGTGTAACGGGGTCGGTGGAAACTCCCGTATCCACATCCCCTCCTGCCGATGGTGGAGTATAACCTGGCACTGATACCATACGGTTATACAAATCTTTAGACTCGGTAGCATCTAAGTCCGAGCCATATACGTTAGAGTGAAAATTTAACTCTTGAGCAGAAGCTGGTCTTCCGTAAGTTTTAATATATAAGTCATTAATAGCTTTTTCACTCATTATCCTCTGTACCCTCCTCCAGCTTTTTTATAAGCAGATGCAAGCATTTGAGCTTTTCTTGCTGACCATTGACCAGGCGCACCGCCTTTGCCTCCAGACTTTATGCGACTGAACAAGCGTTTCCTTAGTGCAGGTTTTGTGTAATTACCAGCCTCGTTTACACGGGACTTCTTTACCTTACCACCTGCTTTAAGGTTTTTAATTTTATTGGGAGACATCGCTCCCATTCCTCTGCTAGATAACATTAGATCATTTTACCTCTTGTTTTGCCTTTTGTCGCTAGTCCATCTGCACGTTTAGACGCACCGCCAGCGGCTTTACCTTTGGCAATCATTCCTCCAGCAACATAACCCTTTTTCTTAGCCATGCCACCTTTTTTCATTAGTGTTGCTTGCGTTGGTTTTCTTTTTCCAGTTTTAAACATTTCTCTGGCTTCTTCTGCTCTAGCTTTAGCCCTTTGTTTAGCAGTTGTTGCTCGTTCCTGCTCTTTTATTTTTCTTTTTATCTCACTAGGGTTAACTTTCATTAGCATCTTTATTTGTTTCTCGGTCAAACCAGACCCTAATCTACCTCCAGCCTGATAACCTTTCTTGGTCATACCTCCAGCTTTCATTTTACCTTTACCATCAACAGCAAAAGTAGGCACTTTCTTTCCTGTCTTAGGGTCTGTAGTCATAGGCATACCGCCTGCTCTGTAGCCCTTCTTCATCATGCCTCCGCCAGCCATACCCTTTTTTCTCATCATACCTCCGCCAGCCATAGTCATTTTCTTTTTCATTCCCATGCCTTTCATAACATTACTCCTTATATAAATTATTAAAAGTTTCTTCTGGATTCATATAGCTATCATCTTGCTCTGCACAATGAGTCCATTGACTTGGTTTAAAATCTGGTGCGCCTTCTCCTGTAGCCCAGTACGCAGGGCTTGTTACCCTTACTCTATTGTTAGGTAAGGCTACTACATTACCTTTCCATTGTCCGTCTGTCAGCACCATAACATGACTCTGTTTGTGTTGGGCTGGGTCATCTGCGACTTCGCTTTCGGTGTAGTCCACAGTGAAGAGATATCTCGATTGATGAAACTCTCCTGCGATTTTACATAACCACGGGCTTGGTTTACATCTGTTGAGAGATACGATTGAGTGGGTGTGTGACGGACAGTCCCAAGGTTGGACGAGGTGCGTTTCCATTCTTTCTGGGAATTCTTCCACAGGAATGTCTCCAACCAATGCAGTGATGGGCATTCTTGCCCACATTGCTCCCCCGTGTACATTTTCTTGGCTTCCGTCATCTGCTTCACATCCTGTGAAGATGATTTGAAAACTGAGGCATCGATCTGGCATGGTTGTAACAGCCACTGCCAATCCGTGAACAAACTCCCCGTGATAGTTTTCATGCCCATTTGTAAATTCCTTCCTTACCCAAACTTTAAAATACGGAATATTGCTAATTAAATACGCCACCTAAACACCTCCAAGTTATAGTTTAAACGTTATTTCTTTGCTTTCACACTGTTAATGTACCTCCTATATACACCAGCAGCATCTTTCTTACCCATCACCCTCGCTCTTTGTTCCATTGCAATAGCTGCTTGAATCTTGTGAGCCTTTGAGCGACCACTTCCTCTAATCTTTGTAACACTTTTAACTGCATCATCTTTTGTAGCAAACTTTAACCCTCTTATAGTTCCTTTAGGATTTTCATCAGTATACAAATCCGAATGTTTTTTTGATCCAGCAGGTTGTCCTTTCTTTCTGGGTATTCTAGGATTTGTTTTTTTTACAACCATATTTTGCCTCTAAGTTTAAACAATCTTTCCTTTGGTTTTACCTCTGACTGCTATGCCGTCCATTTTATTTACTTTACCTCCAGCTTTAAATCTTGGTTTAGAAGGACGCATAGATTTTCTTTTTATCCCTTCTTTATTTAAAAAGTTAACTCTTTCAACCCCAGTTAAACCCATACTATTTGCCATTTGTACTGGAGTTTGATTGCGTGAAGTATTTGGCTTTGATGCACTTTTATTCACTTTAGATTTACTACCAGCAAATTTTTCTACATCTTGCAGAGTTACTCTGCGACTGGGTTTGGATTGATTGACGTTTGTTTTAGGAGCGTCTTTTTTTGGTTTTGAATCTTTTCTTCTTGTTAAACCTCGTTCAGCGTTTAAATAGTCACGCAAGTTATCAAATCCCGAATCTTTTAACATCTTTTTAGTTACTACTTTAGATGTTTTTGGTGATTTAGCTTTACCAAAATAGTCACTACTTGCGTCTCTGACTTTTTCAGCCATAGACTTTTTTTTCTTTTGAAAATAACTACTGGTTGGTTTTTTGTTATAGCTACTCATTTTACTTCTCCCAAAAAAATTGTTGTATTGTAAGTACAAAAGCGGCAACAGCCCCTCCTGCACCTGCTGCCCACATTAAGGTTCTCCAACCGCCTTTAGCTTCTGATAACATCTTGTCTATATTAGCTAAAGACTTTTTAATCTGTTCAATATCTGCTTTCATCTCATCCATATCATCTTGAATATGTTTGATCTCATTAGCCTGAACAGCCACTTCGCTTTTAATATCTTTTTCCATTAGCACTTCCATCGCTTTCTCGCTTGACGTAAACGGCTATTTGGATTTTTTGCTGCCTTGGGAAATTGTTTCATTTGACCTGCTGATCTAGCACAAAACGACTTGCGTCTTTTTGCATCTTTAGAACCAGGTTTAACCTTGCCTGTTACGGCTGTTTTTAATTTAGAACCAGGATTAGCTTTACGATAAGCGGCTACTCCTTTCTTGGTCATACCAGCCCCCTGTTTAGTCTTGCGAAAATTGCCAGACTTCACAGAGGTTTTGATACCCATTCCTTTAGACTTAGCCACAATACAACGTCAGGTTAGTAATGTTAGTTAGCGTCACAATTGCATAACTATTATTTTTACTTCCTGTAGTTAATAATCCATTTTCAGGCAAAGTTAAATGACTAGACTCAACAATTCCAGTAGGAGAATTAATCTCTAAAATAGGAAGAGTTGAATCTTCGTTGCTATTAACAATAATAGAACCTGCGGCTGTTGGTGCGGCATAGTTAAATGCTTTAATTCTAGTTCTAGGAAGAGCTAAATCTCCTCCAAAACCAATTTGAATAGTGCCAACCGAAGTCCCAGAGTCTACTTCAAAAGAAAGAAGCTCTGCGTAATAGTTAGTGGTAAATACGGTAACAGCACTTTCTCCCCCTGCAAGGGTTTCAGTGACGGTTGTTCCGCCTAAATCACCAACCACAAAACCAGCGATATTATAGTTAGTGCTAGAATCATCTCCTGCACTGTTTTGCACAGAAACTTTATATCCAGCACCATTTCTAGCTGGGATATTCTTGAGTAGCGTTAAAGCTCCTGTAGCAGTTGCTGAAGCAAAATAAAAATTATCGTCAGAGGAAGGTGTAATAGCAAATACATCTGATTGCATAATTTACTCCTCATTAAATAGTATAAAATCCGCCAGCGGAAGCAGGTTGTCTGTATTCAACTGTAGCCACTGCATCCCCTAAAGTTCCTAAATTTGCCGCAGAAGCAGGGAAAAAAGTTCCTACAACTTGTAAATCTGTTGACCCTACATTAATTGATGCAGATGCCATCGCAGAGCTTCTTACATTTGTTATAGATGTAATGTCAGTGCTTCCTAAAAAGGACGCATCTGCTGTGCCTGTTCCGATAACAAAAGTAGCTGCTGCACACGCACTCACAGCCTCAAAAACATTTAGATATACATTGGTAATTTGTGATCCAGCAGGTAAGGTAGCTATAACTGTTGAAGCGGTAGCCCCAACTACATCAACTCTTGCTGATTGAGACAACAAGACAGCACCCATATTATTTACATCTGTACCTACGGTAGTTCCTGTAGTGGTTTCAATAGTTCCACTTTGTACCTGCCCTAAAGAGGTAACGCCAGCATCTGATTTTACTGGTCCTGAAAAGGTAGTAGTACCCATTTAATTCTCCTTGTGTAGTAGCACATTTTCACACTATCTCTACTACGTCTGCTAGGTCAGTTAGTGTGAATAAAAAAACCCTAGATTACAGGGGGCGTTTAAACCCCCTTAATCGTCAATCAATTACGCACCTGGTGATCCGAAGATTCCCAATGGATCAGAAAATCCGAAGGAATATCTCTCACGGGCTTTATAACGAACATTACCTGTATCAAAGTCACCTTCCATAGAAGTAGACATTGGTGTACGGACAAAATGCTTTAATCCGTTAGGAATATCAGTTGTAATAAAGTAAGCGTCACTATCTGTTAAGAAGTGGTTTACTCCATAGCCCTCTGGAATTGCTCCCATTGTGCGAATAGCGTTGATGTCGTTATCAGCAGTTGCTGTACGAAGCTCTGAATCTAACAAACGAGTAGCAACGAACATTAAAGCTGGCGGAACAATTAGCTTACGGGGTTTAGCCGCAATCAATAATCCACGCTCGTCAGTCCATCCTGCTATCTGAATAATATGAGACTCCAAAGAAGTTTCATTTAAGTCAGTTGCAGTTGCTGGTGTGTTTGAGTTAGTTCCGCCTGATGTAAGAGGGTGTGCTGTAGAAAATAAAGCAACTCCATCTCCGCCAGTAAACGCTGCATCAAAGCCGTTGTTAAGAACATTTGCTGCTTTAACCTGCTTTGTATAAGACATAGCACGGGCTAGAGCCTTGGTATAACGAGCAGATAAAGAATCATAAAGGTTATCCTCTACAGCTTCTTCAGTGATCGCAAAACCAAGTGCAATTGTTTCATGGTTGTATCTAGCGGTGTATGCTTCTTGAGCATTGTCAAAAGCAATAGCTGCTCCCTCGTCTTTGACGGGAGCGGCTGAAAAGCCAGATAGTTTAGTCTCCTCCTCGAAGGAACGCTCGGAAGTTTCTGTTTCAAAAATTTCCTTATGCTCTTCTCCGTACTTTGCGTACTCAAGACCAAATAAAGCATTCAGTCCTGGAAGGAGTTCTTTAAGTAGTTGTGGGCGACCTATAGCCATTTAAAAATCTCCTTAAACTGCTGTAGCATCTTGATAAGAATGAATTGCAAAATTCAACTTAACAAGCACTTCAGGGAATTGAGTGAACACGATTGTTGAGCTTGCTGGTATAGCTGTTACGCTACCAGGCACTGCAATCGCAGAATTAATGGTTACTGATGTTGCTCCAGCAGCGGCTGCGGCAGAAACAAAAGAACCTGTTTGAATTGTGTTACCACTTGAATCCAAATAAGCTACATCTGTACCAATAACAAGTGCTTCAGGCAATGCCGTGCAAGTAATTGTTGTTGAAGAAGAAGAACCAACTGCTGTAACACTTTTCTTTGTGTCTTCTACTAAACCAACTATTCTTACTGGGAATGTGCCTGTAGTCAGAGTATTACCCTGATCAACAGCGTTTTTAGAGTTTCCTGTTGCTGTGCTACCTGTGTTATTAAGCATAGCTTGATTTTGTCCAACCAAAGCTCTACTTCCAGAAGCTACTGTTGTTCCAGCGGAACAAATAACAGCTTTATACACAACATTAGGGTCATCGGAAACATAAGCCATCATATCTCCAGCATTAGTGCCGCTAGGATAATACTGCGAAAATGTTTTTTGTTTGGTATTTGGGTCTGTATAAGAACATCCCAAAAAGACTCCAATTAAACCTGCATCTCCTCCTCCTGATGTAACAGAAAGACGAGTGATACTTCCACGGACTATTGCTACAAAGTCTCCGTAAAAAATATCCGTTGCAAATCCATATTGAATAGGCAACTGTCTGGTTGACCCAGCAAAGGGCAAACCACCTATGAGGTTAATTGGCTTTAGCCCGAAAGGGGCATCAACTGTAGGGTAAGCCATAATATTTTATTCTCCACAAATTAAACTTATCCTCTTTTGCCTCTTGTTGTTGTGGACTTGCGTTCACTAAACATTGGCATACGAGGATCATTTTGTCTCATCAGGTTGCTGTCTACGGCTTCCGATTGTTGAGAAGTTTTATTAGAGTGATGTTCTTCTCTGGACTTCTTGTATTCAACCGACTGCTTCATAAGCATCAACCCACCAATTTCATAATTACCCTTCGCTTTTCCATAAATAGGAATCTCAGGATAATCTTCTATCTGGCAAGGCTTCCATCCTTGTTGTAAATGAGCCATCATATTACGCTCATCTTTTTGCCCCATGATTTCAAATCTTACATATTTGTGTGTAAGACCTGGTCTTGGGTTAGGTTGTGGCAAAACAGATGGGTCTGTGTATCTGTCTGTATTTTTGCGTGTGTCTAGTTCACGAACTTCTGTATCTCGATTTTTACGATCAACCATTAGCCTGCTCCTTCATAACGTGTTCAGCATACTTCTCAAGGGGAACTCCAAGTCTTTTAGCAATACTGACTTGAGTTTTTGTGAGTTTTACTTTTGTTGAGCCAGATGATCTAGATGCTGGAGCTACAACATTTGCGGGTTTTCTCGTCCCGAATTTTTCTGGAAAGTTTTCTCTCATAACCGAATCGATTTGAGTAAAATACTCTTCAGTCCCTGCTTGAACACCTTTGGCGACCAATTGATCGTGTACACCGAATGCCGCACCTCTCATTACTGCGTCAGTCTCAAACCAACGATTGTTTTCTACCCATTGTTTAGTGCGATCATCAGGTATTACTTGTTGTTGTACAGGATTTTCTTGCTGTTGTAAAGGGGCTTGATAAACAGGTCTATAAGTTTCTACTTCCCTTTGCTGAACAGCATATCTAGCAATATCTTTTTGAGCCTTAACCATCTTATCAGGATCGCCTGCTTCATAAGCGTCCTTATATTCTTTTTCTGCTTGTGAAATCCTTGCATCTACACGCTCCTTCTGGCTTTCGACCAAAACAGTTTCTCCATTTTTTAACTGCTCTTGAAGTTTTTTATTTTGATCTTGAATCGACTGAGCATAATTCATAGCTTCTTGTTGTTCTCTTAGAAACTTTTCTTTTTCTCTACGCTCATCGTGATACGCACGTTTTAACTGATTAATTCTTTTTTGTACGTTAGTGCTGTACTGTTCTATTTCTTCTTCTGGAACATCTACATCTCCCAGATGTTTTTTGTTTTTATCTTCTTCTGGTGTGTCATCAACAATTTCTAAATCTGCTTCTACATCTGTTGCATTTTTAGGTTGATCTTCTTCCAATTCGTAGTTAACTTCTTTTGCTTCTTCCATAACGCCTCCTTAAACACGGGCGATGATTCGTGGGTCTTCTACAACAGCCTCCACTACGTCATCGTTAATTAAACGAAACTCCTGCTCACCTTTTTCACTGGCAATTTTAAATCGTGTGCCAGAATACGATCTCATAATTACAAAATCTCCTTCTTTGCAATAAGCTCCATTAGGAAATCTGTCTTTATCTTTATATGCCTGATCACCTAATTTGATAACCAAACCTATAATTGAAGCCACCTCTTCTCTTCTTTTTAGATTATCAGGACGCACAATATCAGAGTTTTCAAACTTTTCATTTAACTCTGGTATTGCAATTAGTATTTTAAAACCCTTCGGTTCTGGTAACTTCATTTCACTCATCAGGCAAATCCTCCAAATATTTGATTACACGTTGAAGACCTTTTATCTCTCCAGTAAGACGGTTGTATTCCTCCATACTTTTTACTGGATTGAATGCTAATGAATCAATAATATTAGCTTGGTCTTCACTTATCTGTTTGAGCAACAACTCCCTCAAGTCCAATCTTTACTCCTTCCTTAAAGTCTTTTTCTTCACGCTCTTCATTCTCTGCATCCATTTTCTGTTGAGCTTCCATACTATCAACAGCAATTTTTGCTCCTGCGATTTCAGCCTGAGTGTCAATTCTTTTATTCTCACGATCATCTTTTGCTTCCATCTCCTGAGATTTAAGACTTAACTCGGCTTCGTCCATTGCTTTTTCATGCTGGAACTTAGCTTGTTTTAACTCTAGTTCAGCTTTTTGCATTTGAATCACAGGGTCTTGTGATTGTTGTTGTGCCTGTTGTTGTTGAGCTTCGGCTTGACCTTTTTGCAACAGCTTATCTGATGCAAGGGCTATAACCTTGGACAACTGCACTTCAACGTCTTCTGTGATTTTTTCTTCATCTGCGGGCAATGGAACACCCATCATTTTTTCAATTTCGACTTTATATTGGAAGGCAACGTGTTCTGCAACGTGAGCCTGAACTGCCGCTAATATCGCTCCAGCATTTGGACTTTGCCCTACTATTTCTTTAATTTTTGGATCGTTTGCCATATTCATGTGAGTTTTGATATGGGCTTCGTGGTCTTGATAAGAAAATGCTTTTACTGGCTTGCTTTTTAACAAGTTCATGTTCTCGGCTACTGGGTCAGTAGGTTTAAACTCATCTTCCAAAGGAACAATTTTTTGCACATCTTTTATTCCTAGAACTTCTAGCATCTGACGATGTAGTAAAGGCAGATCATAAATATCTGGTGCGCCTTGTGCTAACTGTAAGGCGGCTTGATACTGCACAACTTTTTGTGCCATTGTGGAGGCATTTGGATCAGACACGGGAATAACTTCAACAAGGTTATAGTCTTGACTTTTAACAGCCTCTTCACCTTGTGCCTGATATTTATATTCAGAATGCGTGTAATCTCTGACTATTGCAGAAAGCAGTTTAAACTCCTGACGCATAGCATAATGCACACGGGCTTGAACAGCAGTCATTACTTTTAATGTTCTTTCTAGGATTGCTAGAGTTGTACCGACAGGTGTTTGACCTGACATATCTGCAACCTTTAAATCGGCAACCGAAGCAAATCTTCTGCCCTCTTCTATAATTTTATTTAGAAGTTGAAACAACGTAGACGATGGTTCTTTGTATGGCAAAGGAATTATTGATTCCTTGATTGTCATTCCTGTTACATCTACATCTCTAAATTCACCTGGTGCTATAGGAGTATCGTCTCCTTTGACTCGCAAGTCTTTTGATTTGAATCCACCTGGCAAATTAGACAATGTGCCTGCATCTACCAATTGTCTTAGCAAAGAAGTGGCTGATTCTGCAAAACCACCTACTAAATGTATTAGCCCAAACCCATAAAACCCAAAACCAGGTATGTATGGATAGTGTACAAAGTGCATTCTTTTCTTTTTTAACGGGTCATTTTCAAGATAATTTCGTTTTACGGATAAAATTTCTCCTGTAGAGAGCAAAGTAACTACATATGGCAGTGCAATTTGTGTTTCTTTGCCGTCTTTTTTGTCTTCATACCCAGTTAAGTCTAATTCACAGTGACATTCATACAATGTAAACCTATCATCTGACACAGCAGAGTATCCAGCCTCTTCGTTCTTGGTTTTTTCTATTTCTGTTCGTATATTTTCTGGATCGGGAAGGTCTATATCCATATAAAAACCCATAGATATAAGTTTTCTGAGTTCGTTCTCAGTTTTTCTCATACGATGGGTAATTCTAGGAGCAGACTCAAGATCAGATGCTCCATATGGAACAATAATGTCTTCAGCAGGAACAAAATTAGCAACTTGTCTGTTTAAACTGGGGTCAAAGTAGACTTTTTTGAATGCAGAGCCTGTAATTGGCAAAGACCACAGCAATCTTTCGTGTTCGCTACGGTATTCTGTCATCTTTTCAGTCAATTCATAGTTCATATCTTCCTGAACTCGGTTGGCTGCCTCTTGTTTTTGTCTGGAAGGCTTGCCTATTATCTGTGTTTTGACAGGACCGCTGGCTGGAAAGGTAGAAAGTATGGTTTCTGACTGAAATCTTACGACTGCTTCAGATAAAACTGGGTGAAATACACCACAAGCCCCATCCCAAGGTTCTGTTCGCTCTTCTATTTTTAATCCCAAGAGCTTTATGCCTTGTGCATAGGTTCTTTCCCACTCTTTTCTAGAGTCGATGTCTATACGAATATTATTAAGAACATCATCTGACAATTCATCCATGTCAGCACGTTCCATTTCTTCAGCAAGATTTTGTTCAAAAGTAACAGGCTTGATCTCTACCTCGATCTCAACTTCTCCCTCTTCTGGATCGATCTCTATTTCAACTTCCATCTCTGCTGGGACTAAGGGTTCTAGTGGTTTTTCGATATTCATTAGTAGTATTTCGCCCTTCTTTGGTAAAATTCGTTATCTGCCTGATCAGTAGGTATTCTTATAAATCCACCTTGTCGAAATCGCAATAATGCCTGACTTGTTGAGTCTACTAAGTCATCGTGATCCCCATTTGGAAAAGATGCTACTTCTTCCATCACTTCCTCTGCCCATCGTTTCTCTGGACACCAAACCAATCCAGAATGAAATAAATCAGAAACAGCGTTTATACGGGCTATCTTATCAGAACCTTTGGAAGGTGTGTATTCTGATATAGGTATGCCTGTTTTTCTTAACTCATAAATTAAGGGTGCGCCTGCTGCTTTTTTCTCAACAAGTAATGTATCTGGTTGCCATTGTTCATAAAACTCATAGGCAGTTTGTTTTAATCTGGGAAACTCCATTCTGTCTTTGAAAGCATCGAGAAGTATTACGTTGGCTACTTCTTCTCCGTCTTCGTTGGTTTTATAAAATATGCCCCATGTTGTACAGGCAGAATAGTCTGCACGGTTATGTTTTTCAAATGCGGTATCCCAGCTTTGGATTACATAGTCGCAAGATGGTGGAGAGTCTCTTTCCCATATTTGCCACATATCACGTTTTACTATTGCCCCTTCCTCAGAGGTTGGGTTTTGTTGATATTGTGCCTCCCATTTGGAAACAGGCAATTCATCTCTGATTGCTTCTAATTCTTCCAGTTTCCAGAACTCTTGCCATAGAGGATTTCCTGACGGCATTAATGCGGGTAGTTCTATGACTTCCCATTCATCTGTTTCTTTGACTATAGAGTTATGTAGTATCTGACCTGTAAGGTCTCGTTTAGACCAGCGTGTCATAACCAAAACTATTGATCCGCCTGGTTGTAGACGTTGTCTCGGACCTGAGCTATACCATTCATACACTTTGTCATATACAGAAGCTGAACCTTGCATAGCTTCTTGCTCTGAATGTGGGTCATCAATAATTAGAACATCAGCACCTTTACCAGTGACTGCACCGCCAACACCGATAGCGAAGTAGTCTCCACCTTTATTGGTATTCCAGCGTCCAGCAGCTTTTGAATCAGAAGATAGCTTTGTATTAAAAATAGACTGATAGTCGGGAGAACCTACCAGGTTTCGGACTTTACGTCCGAAGCCAACAGCTAACTCTGCTGTATGAGCAGTCTGTATTATCTTCTTCTCAGGATACATACCCAAATACCATGCAGGAAAGAGATAACTAGCAAACTCTGATTTAGTATGTCTAGGAGGCATATTCACAATAAGTCTCTTTAAGTCGCCATTAGCGACTCTTTCAAAGGCATCTGCCATGATTGTATGATGATGTCCACCAATAAAAGCACTCCACATCTCTCTTACAAAAGGTAGAAAGGATTGCTGACACATAGCTTTCTTATGATTGGTCAATAAATCCCATATCTTATAAAGATCATCAGAGCCTTCAGGAAGCGTTTGTACCAGTTTAAGGTACTTCCTTATCTCTTTCTGTGTTAAGAGGTCGCTGATCGTCTTCTCCTGAGCTTTAAAGACCTTGCTTTCAATGGATCAACTGTTAAATGTTTACGATCTTTTAAATAATGAACAATTCTATGAATATTACTTCTACTTTTCATATTCAAACCTGTAGCTATTTCTTGTAAACAAGGAGAAAACCCTTTTATGTCAATAAACAGTTTAATAAACTCCAACACCAGTCTTTGTTTTTCAGTAAGAGGCTTTTTTTTCATAAAAATATACCCCCCCTATTTAGAAATGAACTTTTTGTTTTGGTTTTCCATATTTCCACCTATGTTTAAACAGCAATATTGTTAGAAAAGGGTATACCCCACTGTTGACTTAATGAAATAGTGTAATCGTTTGTGTGGATCATACTGCATATATGGCAGTGGTCATGTCGCTATGTGTGTGGGGTGGGGTGGTGTACCACTGCTAGGGGGTGACACTAGTTTTTTAGGGGTGGTCAGTGAAAAATTAATGAGCATTTTTACTGATCTTCATTGCGTTTAAACTTTTCTCCAACTCTGCTTTTAGTTTTGCCGTTGAAACTTTTGTTACTGTCTGTTCTATCTTGCTATTGTCTTGATACATTCCAATTGATCTGCCTAATAGTTCCAGTGCCTTGAGTTTTTCATTCGGTCTACCGTTTAAACTATGCTGAAGTAATTCTTGCATGACATGGTTGCGAACAACTCGCTGATCGTCTAAGTTTTTTTCCAGAGATGATTTTACGAGATCATTGAATAAAGGCTCTCCAATAATTTTGTTTTCAAGTTTTCTTGCAGTGGCATTGATGGAATTATTGTTTGTGGATCGTACATTATAGTTTTCTGTGTAGGCTGTTTTCCTATCATTGCCCTTGGCAATAGAGTGCATGAATCCTATCTGCTTGGATGTCATTCTCTTAGGTTTCTCTTTAATGCCTATGGGCTTACCATCTGATCTCTTATTAATGCTCAATGCATTTATTTGGTCTTTCATTTGCTGTTTATTCATGTTTTTATCCGCTCTGCTACGCAGTTCCCACGCCCATCTTGGGATTGTGGATAACTTGTTAATAAGTCGATAGCAAGTTCTGTAATATTAATTAGGTACTCAAGTATGTGTTTAAACGCAAAGCCGTTGACAGCCCTCTGGTGAGGTCTCAGGGTTGTATGTGGATAACTTTCTTCACTACATATAGTATTCATATTTTTTTACTGTACTACATCCAGTACATTTTCCCGATTTTTCTGTGGATAACTCTGTGGATAACTTGCGTTTAAACCCTATTTTAACCCCCTGTGGATAACTTTTGCAATAGATTAGCCCTTATTAATTGCAGTTTTTGTTCTCAACATTTCCTGACATTTTAACGGTTCAATTGATTACTAAATACGAGACCAAAAAAACAACAGCAAAAATTAAATTAAAGTTTTTTCCTGTTTAAACGATACAAGTGTTGACAACGTGTCAACGTTTGCTATTATTAACTCATGCAAACAAACAAACCAATCAAAAAGGAAATGCCTATGAATACTACTACTACTCCTAAAAATACTACTGCTCCTAAATGGTCTGAGACATTAGCAAAATTTAAATCAGCTTGGGTTTCTAAATGCAAAAAAGAATCAAAAATATCTAGAGACGAAGTTTTAAATGTTTTGATTTCGCTGTCTTGCACATTAGAAGACGTTCGCTCGATCAAGTCTAGCTTAAATACGAAAAGCTTTTATCTCATGCTTTCGGACGCAACTACAGAGCAATTAGTATTCCTATGTGACAGTGAAAGAAAGTTTTCAAAAAAAGAATTTTTAGAAATTGTTGAAAATTTTATTTTTGAACATGATAGTGATAGGGGTTTGGTTTATCCTCACGACAGTGAAGAAATTGAAAAAATTGTCAAATGCTTTTTTGATAACACAACTCGTATTGACTGCACTTGGAAAGACTTTGAAAACTATGTATTGACTCCGCTTTTATTTTGCAGTTGAGAATTATCAGGTTGTCTGATGAGGATTTAATATCCGAAACCCCCTTGGGGGTCACAACCAAAAGAGAAAAGGAAAATGCCTATGGATAAGATACACACAACATCACAAGCATGGCTCGAAGATGCACTGCATCAGGCTCACGACAAAATTGGTCTATTGACTGGCGGTCAATTTGCTTTCCCTAAATTAGAAGACATTGATATCACTTGCGGTTTTCCTACTACCAAGGCTAGATCGGTAGAGAAAAAGGGCAAGTCCTCACATGATTGGAGTTTACAGGGCGGTCACATTATTAGTATTAGTCCTACACTGGTTGATCCAGTGCAAGTGATGTTCGAGGTTGTAGTCTCTCTGGCTAAGTCTAGCGTTGCAATGCACATGGTAGCCAACAACAAAAAAGTTACTCACATTCCTAATCCTGACCATTACGGCAGTCATCTTACAGTCAATTGCAGAGAAGTTGCTCGTATTATCAGATTCATTGGTGCTGACACTTCCAAGCCTAGTCAACCAACTATGAATAGTCACTTTAGAGATATCTGGGCTGATCTGGTTGCATCCTTTGGGGCTTATCCAAATGATAAATCGCATCAATTAAAGGGCGGTAAAAAAGACACTACCAGACTGGTAGTAGGAACTTGTAAGGGTTGTGGATACAAGTCTTACACAGTGATGACTCACTTAGCCAGAGCATTATTGGTTTGTCCTGTTACTAATTGCTCAAGGCATGGAATGTCTTTTAGTTACACAGATTCTAGAGTTGTTAACCTCTACCCAAATTCACAATAAGGAAAAAATAATTATGAAAAATTCATTAAAAAACCAAATCCGCACTCACGTTGCTATGAAAAATTCAGATTCTCTTTTGAGTTGGGCGGGATTCGTTCTAACCCTCTACCCAAATTGCATTGATGATATTTCAGAATTAAAAAATGTTAAGGATGTTGTTAAGGAATTGAGTGCTTGTAAGAGAATTGATGCACAGAAATTTTTAACCAATTGGATTCCTCAAATGTTCATCACAGTTTTTGAAAAAAAGATTTTAGGTTGGGACAAACCAGCAAATTCTACTGCTTGGTCTGAGTACAAAGACTTTATCGACAATCAACTAAAGGGTTTAAACGTGTCAAAGTCTACAGCGTCAGTTCAGTTTGATGCCAACAAAATACAGGCAGATTTGAATTCTCAAGTCGCTGATGTAAGCAGTCAGGTCAACTCAGCCTTGACCGTTGCTACTGAATTGACAAACAAATTTGAAAAGGTTGAGAAGAATATTGCCAAGGCTAAGACTCAATTAGACGATGGATTGAAACAGGGTCTGACAGACATATCTCAAGCAGTGACTCCAAGTCAGTCAGCTATCGACTTGGCTGTTAGCAAAACCCTTGCTCCAATCATCAAGAAAAGTTCTACTGATCCAGTCGCTAAAAAAGTTTTGACTGATCTCGCACAATCTACTGGGACGTTTAAACTCGTTAAGGTTAGAGATATATTCAACAAAGCTGAGTACAGTTATGACTACAAGGACGAGACTGTTGACTTCGGAGAAATTGAAGTTCAAGTTTTTGATGGTACAGATTCTCCCGTTGCTGACCCTAATTATATTTTTCAACCAAAAGTTTTGCATCAGGCATTAAATTGTATCCGCAAAAAATTACCGATCCCTGTATGGCTATCTGGTCAAAAGGGTACAGGCAAAACTTCTTTTGTGGAACAACTTGCCAATCGCTTGGGCAGACAATTTTTCCGCATCAATATGAGAGAAAACATTGATGAGCAGATCATTGGCGGTCGTACAACTGATGACCAAGATTCATCAAAAATTGTGTTTAAACAGGGAGACTTTTTACGAGCAGTCCAAATCTCTGGAGCGTTTGTAGGATTAGATGAGTTCAGTTTTATACGTCCACAACTAAGTTGTCTGTTCCAACCTACGCTTGAGACTAATGGCAATGGTGTCAGGGCTATCAGTGTCTCAGAGGAATGTCTCAGGGTTGTGTTCTCCGACTATGTTGGCATATTTGCTATGGATAACACGACTGGTTTGGGGGATGATTCTGGTAATTATGTTGGAGTCAAGGGTCAAAATGAGGCATTACTTGATAGGTTTGGTAAAACTTTATTAGTTGACTACTTACCATTTGCTGAAGAAGTTAAGTTACTTCAAAAACGTGTGGCAGTCAGCAAGCAAATCGCTGAGTCGATTGTATCATTCGCAAAAACTTCCAGACAAAAAGCTAAAGATGGTTTACTTAATAGCCCAGTTTCACTACGTCAATTATTGGCTTGGGCTGAGGGTGTAAAAGATGGAGAACCAGTCGGTTTGGCTTTTGAGTCTTGTGTTCTAAACAAATTTCCAAGTGATGCTCACTCAGAATTATTGGCAGTATATGAGGTGGAGATTGACGAGAATGACTTTAAAAAATTTGCGAGGGGTCTATAAATGATGAGGACATTTAACTCAATACTTCAGAATGCTCCAAGCAACTTGGGTGCTTTAAGATCAAATCTTTTGAGGGCATTACGATCTGAAGACTACTACGGTAAGTCAGTCTATGAGGAGAGTGGGCGTTTAAACTGTAAGCAATTAGCCAATTTAAAACTTGGTAGACAGGACGTTTTCTTCAAGACTGACAGGCGTGATGAGGAAAATTCTGCTGTTTCACTGATGATTGATTTGTCTGGGTCAATGCACAATGAGGACAGAAATGGTACAAGTTCAATTAACGTTGCGACAGAGACAACTGTCCAACTTGCCAACATCATCAACAAGACCAGTTCAACACTTTCAGTCAATGGTTATAACTCTTATCGCACTTTTTCGATCTTTCAATTCAAGACATGGGCAGAGAGTTTAAACGCCAAGACAAAGCAAAACATTGCCAATATGAGGGGCTGTGTTGGATGGTCTACCCCAGTTGTACAAGCGTATCAATGGCAACTAGAAGACTTGGATAAAGTCAATGCTTTCAAAAAAATTGCAGTATTTATTACTGATGATTCTGTTTATGAGTATGAGGAAAAAGCAATGGATCATTACAGTGAAATGGCTGACCAGATGGGAATCAATGTCGTAATAATTTCTATCGGTGCTGATTTAAAAATCAGAAACTCAATAAGGATTGATAAAGTTTCTGACATGGGCGGTGTTGTTATGTCGAACATTTTAAAGAAAATAAAATAATTGTTGACAAATCGTCAACAGTAACTACAATTAAAAAAAAGGGAAAAATTATGAAAAATATAAAAGGCTACCAATTAACCAAAGTTTTAACCGCAACACTCGAAAGATTATTTAAATCTTATAACACATTCAAGTCCGATAAGATTGAGATTGAACTCAAGCAATGGAGTCAGGACACAATGGGCGTTAAGTATCGTACAAGTTCTGATGGTGTCTTTGTTAAGATTGTCGTGCCATCTATTGATGACACTGCCACATACTCGCAAGAGCAAGTCAATCACTTGATCGCTTTAGTGTTCCACGAAGTCGGACACGTTTTGTTTACCAACACAAAAGATTGGGATGATTCAGTTGCACGCTTTAAAGAAGATTATCCTGACCACAGCAAATTTTTCTTTAACTTGATCAACGGTCTTGAGGACGTTAGGCAAGAGCAACTCCTTATTGAAAGAACTTCTAAAAATGCCAAGCCTTTGTTGGTCAAGTTGTTAAATGACATGATCAAAAAAGGTAACGGTCTCCCAGAAACAAATGACTTTCTAAACATTCCATTCACACTTGCTGTAGAGGGTAGACGTTTAAACGGTTACAAGGTTGATTACGATTTTGACTGGAGTACTTGCCCTTGGAAAGAAGAAATAGATTGTTCCTTGGATGCTTTAAGATCAGCTAAAAGCACACTGGACGTAACAAACATTGCTCTTACACTTTGGTACTCACTTGAAAAATATTTAGCTAAGGGTCAACTCCCTGATCAGCCCCAAGAAGAGGGGGCAGAACAAAGTGAGGAAGAATCTCAAGAGGACGGTCAGGACGATTCTCAGGAGTCTGGGAGCGATTCTCAGGACGATTCTCAAGAGTCTGATTCAGAATCTGGAGAAGATTCTGGAGAAGAGTCTGAGGGAGATTCTGAGGGAGATTCTCAGGGGGATTCTCAGCCATCAAATGATGACAATGTTGCTGATGATAACTCATATTCGGACTATGGACGTACCGTTGAGCCATCCGCTAATGATGATCTACCACGCTTGGACGATCAGGTGTTTAGATCACATAGCATGGTTGTTGGTTCAGAATATTCTCTTAAACCAAGATTGCAGAAAGTAGCATTCAATGACCGTGGGAGATGGTTGAGATGAGAAATAATGTCGTGCGTCATTTAATAAATAATCCCCCTAGAAATGGGGGGAAACACGCTAACAAAAAACGTCAACAAAAATTCAAAATAGCAGGACAAACCATAAAAGAGTTTAAACGTCAAAACAGGGGGAGAGATTATGAATAAATTCAAAAACTTTTTATCAGATTATTTTTATCACGTTGTAATGCACGTTGTAATGATGTTGTTTTTAAGTTTCAGCGGTACGTTCTTCTATAGCATTGGATTGATTCACTTTTCATACGCAGTCTTGATTGCCATAGGACTTGTGCTACTGGGCTTATTGCTTGATTACTTATCTTATAGGGGGCAAGTATGAAAGACTTAGTTGAAAAAATTAGGGAGTTAGAGATGGCATTGTGTCATGTGAATGGAAAGTTGCTTGCAATAGGAGATGCTTGTGAACAGGAAATAATTAATTCTGAGGAAGCTATGGAAGATGTTACCGATGGCTCAGAAGCTATATACAAGGGTCGGCTAGAGTTTGCCAAGCAGATATTAAATTACTTAGAGGAGGAAGAATGAAAACATTTATATGTGATGTAAAAGTAACTTTTACTGGAAATGAGTTTGAAGCTGACAACATCGAGGATTATAAGGAATTAGTTATTGAATCGTTTGAAGAGGAGTTCCCAAATATCGACATAACGGAAGATGAGATTCATAACATCGAAGAGATAGGAGAGGGGGAGTGAGAATGAATTTTAATTGGAGACTCACAACCAATGTTGCAGTTGAAAAAAAACTGGAAGAAATTGAACTGCACAAAAATATTATGAGCAGTGCCAGTAATTTCTTTTTAATTAAACCATTGCCATACAATCACAGAACTTGGACACAGCTACAACTTTACGATTTCCTCGCTAAAAATGTTATAGCACGTTACTCAGATTTAACTCCGAAAGAATTGTTAGAAGAGATACTGAGTTTGACTGAGGAGTTTAAACGTGTTTTCTATGAGGGTAAAAAACTGGGAGAACTTCAATGACACTAGTTGATAGAAGATTGTCCAGTGAAATTATACTTGCATTGAGCAGATATAAAACAAGAGTTTTCAATAGTAAGTATGCTGACAAAAAAATAGCTGAAAAATATTCTCGCTACGCTATCAACAATATGGTTTCAGCAGAAAAATTTCACATCTCAAATGATTTATTAAGATTAATTGTCAAACAATCTTTTGGCGATCAAGAATCATGTCTTGAAGCTATGGTATGTGGAATGCCCCCCTATCCAAAAATGTGGATAGAGTGGGATGAAGACTGCCGTTTAAACTGCGAGAGAGAGTTCTGGGAGCAAGAACCCTTTAATGGTAAGTATCCCAAGCAAGAAGAACTTTTGAAAAATTATAAAACTAAAAAATTTGGCAGACAAGGATGTTTGATTACAAACATTTCTCAGTCGATTGATCCGCACCCTGACTTAGCTAAATCAGGTAGGTATTACTGGTTTGATACGTTAGGCTTTGTTGACAATGAACTTTTAATTAATCCATTTTCCCCAATGGTTGAATTTGATTTTAGGGAAGAAAGAAATTTTATTTCCGAAGAAACAAAAGAAGTTTATAACAATATTGGGTCTTGGCATGGACGAGACAAAGTACATAACTCAGAAGTAAGGCTTAAAGCTAATTTGCGTTCGCTTGGTATTTCTTGGGTTGATTGGATGGCAAAACATCACGAAGATAAAGCAAAATACTTTGTGCCAATGCTAGACAGAATATACACCGTACAACATTCAATGTCTCCCATAATCTGTCAGCCTAGTTTTTTTAACGGGTTTAATGGGAATGGGGATGGGCTTGTAAATAGAGAAAGAGCAGATGATATAGTTTCTTTTTTCAAGCAGAATGAGGGCGACCTGAGATTTTTATTTCATGCCTTAGCCTGTTTAAACAGCACTGAAGTGCAACGGGAGTATGTTCAATCAAAACCAAACAAAAAATATACAAGGTTTGGAGTTAGAGTTCCTTGTTCGGAATACAAAACTTTAAAACTACTTGTTCCAAAGACAAAGAAAATTTTTTATGACTCTGGATCAACTGGCAATGGATCGCCCAAAAGATTTCATAAAAGAAGAGGTCATTGGAGAAATCTTAAAAGCGGAAAAATGGTTTGGGTTAAACATTGCTCAGTCGGTAATGAGGAACTGGGAAGTGTGCATCACGAATATGATTTAGCTACCCAATGAGGTGGAAACTGATAACTTTAAAAAGAGAGAGAGGTGTAATGGTGATTGAAAACTTAACTTACATGGTGGTTTTTGGCTTGTCTTGGTTAATGCTTTTGACAATAGTGGGGGTTTCATTATGAATGGAGAAAAAATTGTGTCTGTTCCTGATGATAAAGAAATATTGGAACTGGCAAAACAAGTACAAGCTAATGGGTGGAGTGTTATGCAC
>UEXM01000827.1_pt1 | contig 30270 bp, 27 predicted proteins | sample 1796661 | NCBI WGS metagenome assembly UEXM01 (sample SAMEA4772469, study PRJEB27181) | metagenome
GGGGTGGTGGGATGGTAGAAGGGGCGAGGTTAAGGGTGTGGAGGTGGGGAACGTGAGATTTGATTGGTCGGATTTATGCGTGTCCCTTCTTTACTATGGTTTCTCCTGGCGGATACTCGGCATGGTTGGGATGGCCCCGCCAAGCGGGGCCGGATGGATTATTTCCCTTCGGTAAGGGTGCTGTAACTGGTAATCAGGTTACGGTAATCCGGGATGTGGTTGGAGAAAAGAGCACCCAAACCTTCAATGTCGTTGCGCCAGTCACGATGCAGTTCGCAGGCGGTACCGAACCAGGTCATCAGTTGGGCGCCGGCGGAAGTCATACGATCCCAGGCCGCATCCCGGGTCATGGCATTAAAGGTGCCGGAGGCATCAGTGACGATGAAAACCTCGAAATCTTCCTCCAGGGCCGACAGCGCCGGGAAGGCCACGCACACCTCGGTGACCACGCCAGCAATAATCAGCTGTTTCTTGCCGGTGGCTTTAACAGCCTTTACGAAGTCCTCGTTATCCCAAGCATTGATCTGGCCCGGACGGGCGATGTAGGGCGCATCCGGGAACATTTCTTTTAGCTCGGGGACCAGCGGACCGTTGGGGCCGGTTTCAAAACTGGTGGTAAGAATGGTCGGCAGGTTGAAGTATTTCGCCAGATCGGCCAGGGCCAACACGTTGTTCTTGAACTTGTCCGGATCAATATCACGAACCAGAGACAGCAGGCCGGCCTGATGGTCGACCAGCAACACTGCAGCATTGTCTTTGTCGAGACGAGTATATTGTTTACCCATAGTCTTTCTCCTGGTGGTAACGGGTAACGATTTCGCTACCCTCGATTGAAAAAATCACGATGACATTTTCCCGAAATCACCCTGCTGGAAATCCCGGATTGCCTGACGTATTTCCTCCTTGGTATTCATGACAAAGGGACCGTAGCCTTCGATCGGTTCGTTCAGGGGCTCGCCTGAGATCAGCAGTAGCTGGCTTTCTGCCTCCGTCTGAATTTGCACCTGATTACCCTGTGAACTGAGCACAACCATCTGGCCGACGGCGGCACGGGCATGTTCATTGATCAGGCTGCTGCCACTCCTGGCGATTACTGCCGTATTCCAGCCATCGGGTACGTCAAGCAGCACGTTGACGTGATCCTGCAAGGTCACGTCCCAGACCAGCATGGGTGAAAAGGTCTTGGCCGGGCCTGCATGCCCTTGAAACTCACCAGCAATAACCCGGATTTCGCCGTTGGCGGCGGCCAGTGGCACCACGGGAATCTGTTCCCCGGTAATCGCCTGATAGGAGGGAGGGGCCATCTTGTCGGCTGCGGGCAGATTGACCCACAGCTGGATCATTTCCAGGTGTCCGCCCTGGTAGGTGAATGCCGGAGAATGAAACTCCTCATGGAGAATCCCGGCACCGGCAGTCATCCACTGCACATCCCCGGGACCGATTACCCCACCCTCACCGGTGGAATCCCGGTGCGCGACTTCGCCCTGATAGACAATCGTTACGGTTTCAAAACCGCGATGGGGATGTTCGCCCACGCCGCGTGGCTTGGTCGCCGGTGGAAAGCGGGCCGGGCCGGCATAGTCCAGCAACAGAAATGGGCTCAGTTGCTTGCCGTGGCTTTCATAGGAAAACAGGGAGCGAACCGGAAAACCGTTACCCACCCAGTGGGGTTGAGGTGCGGAATATACACCCAGGATTTTTTTCATCGACGGTCTCCTTATCAATCTGCAATGAATGATAGGGATGGAACGATTGAGCTGATAGATGGCAATATTGCGATGCAGCGTTGCACTAATGGAACGATAAATGGAAGACCTTAACGACCTGTATTACTTCGCGAAAGTGGTCGAATACGGCGGTTTTGCCCCGGCGGAACGGGCAATTGGTATCCCCAAGTCCAAGCTCAGTCGGCGGGTGGCGTCGCTGGAAGACCGCTTGGGCGTGCGGCTACTAAACCGCTCAAGCCGCCAACTTTCGGTGACCGAAATTGGTGGTCAGTACTATGAGCATTGCAATGCCATGCTTATTGAAGCCGAATCTGCCCAGGAGGCCATTGATACCGTTCGGGCCGAACCTCGTGGTGTGATTCGCGTAACCTGCCCAATTACCCTGCTGCATGTCCATATCGGGCCCTTCCTGGCCGACTTTATGCGTCAGTACCCGCAGATCACGATCCATCTGGAAGCCACCAACCGCCGGGTGGATTTGATCAATGAAGGGGTGGATGTGGCCATTAGGGTACGGCCGCCACCGTTACAGGACAGCGACCTGCGGCTGCGGGTGCTATCCGACAGAGGGCTCGCCCTGGTTGCCAGCCCTGAGCTGATCACACAGTTCGGTATGCCGTGTCATCCAAGAGAGCTGGAGCTGTGGCCGAGTCTTGGGCTGGGATCACCGCGGCCGGATTTTCGTTGGGAGTTACGGGGCGAGGATGGCAGCCAGATCAGCGTGTTTCATCAGCCCCGTTTCGTGACCACTGACATGATTGCCCTGCGCCGGGCGGCCATGGCCGGAGTAGGGGTGGTGCAGCTGCCTGTGCTGACTGTGCAAAGGCAATTGGAACGCGGCGAGCTGGTAAAGATCCTGCCCCACTGGGCGCTGCATCGGGATATCATTCATGTGGTGTTCCCGTCCCGGCGTGGTGTTCTGCCTGCCGTGAGAACGTTGATTGACAGTCTGGTCGAGTTCTACGAGTCCTTTGATGAGGAATGATTCCGGGTGGCGAGCCTTTAATCGTTGTTATGTTCTTGGTGAGATTGTCTGGATGTCTTGCCAAGCCAGCCTCGACAGGCGCGGTTAAAGGCAGATTACTCCGAGTAGCCCAGCAATCCGGCGATCTGACTGAATGGTTTTGTGTCATGGAACAGCAACCAGGATCATTATCCGGCTTTTGTTCTGCCAATATCTGTAAATGTATCCCACAGTCATTACTGTTATTTGACACAGCGCAGGTAGGCCTGGTTCGCCCAGAGACGTTCATTTAAGTCCGTTGTCATCCTGTGAAAATTATAGTTTTTTGAAGAGAAATTTTTATTTATCAATTTTGGCCTGATTACATTAGGTCAAACACCCCCACGCATAATAGGCGGGTGTTGGCCCGAGTCCGCAGTCACGCTTTCTTCAGAGTCAGTGACTCATATGAAGAATGCATGGTATTGGAATGGGTGGATGAGTCATGGGTATGGTTTGTATGCCCTGCATTCAACAGAGCGTTTCTATAAAGTGCTAAGGTGACGGACGTGATTAGAGTCCTCGCCGAAGCAGAGTCAACGGCAAAACAGAGTGCACCATCCAATTCGCCCCTACGGCAATCCGGAATGATCTTATGCCCCGCATCGCGGTCTTCGCCGACGTTCAGAATATCTATTACACCACCCGCCAGGCGTTTGGGCGGCAGTTCAATTATCGTGCCCTGTGGCAGCACCTTTCTGAGCGAGGTGAGATTGTGCACGCCATGGCCTACGCCACCCATCGTGGCGATGATGGCCAGACGAAATTTCAGGATGCCCTGAAGCACATTGGGTTCACGGTAAAACTGAAGCCCTATATCCAGCGCAGCGATGGTTCCAGCAAAGGGGACTGGGATGTGGGTATCGCCGTGGATGTGATGACCCTGGCGTCGCAGGTGGATACGGTGGTGTTGCTATCTGGTGATGGTGACTTTGATGTGTTGCTGGAGCGGATCAACGTTGACCCCGGTGTTCGAACGGAGGTCTATGGAGTGGAATCACTGACAGCCCGTTCCCTGATTGATAGCGCCTCGGTATACCACCTGATCGGCGATGATCTTCTGTTATAGGGATTGCGCCTTGCTTGCGCAGGCATTGTGTCGAGGTCGCGGTCGGTGAGCTGGGGCAGGGCAGAATGGCGCTGACTACAAGATGTAGCGAGTACCGTTGGAGCTTTGCTCGCAAAGCTCCAACGGGTGCTGACACAACGATGCTTCAGTGAATTTACCTGCCGTTCGGGCCGGTCCTGCTGTAGGCCACGTTCTAGCGTGCGGCGTCCAGAGCCTGGCTGATGTCTGCCAGGATATCGTCCACATGCTCTATACCGATGGACAGGCGCACCATCTCGCGGCTGACGCCGGCGTTGGCCAATTCCTTGTCATCCAGCTGACGGTGGGTGGTGGAAGCGGGGTGGCAGGCCAGTGAGCGGGCATCGCCAATGTTCACCAACCGCAGGATCAATTGCAGGGCGTCAATGAAACGGGCACCGGCTTCCTGACCGCCCTCAATGCCGAAGCTGAGAATACCGGACGCGCGGCCATCCATGTATTTCTGCGCCAGTGCATTGTCCGGGCTTTCCGGCAGCCCTGCGTAGTTCACCCAGTTCACCTGGGGGTGATCGCGCAGGAACTCGGCCACCTTCTGTGCATTTTCACAATGGCGATCCATGCGCAGCGGCAGGGTTTCAATGCCCTGCAGAATCAAAAAGGTATTGAACGGGCTCAGCGCGGCGCCGGTGTTGCGAAGCGGGGCCACTCGTGCGCGACCAATGAAGGCGGCTTCGCCCAGGGCTTCGGTGTAGACCACGCCGTGGTAGGACGGATCGGGTTCGTTGAGTACCCGGAAACGCTCCTTGTGCTTGGTCCAGGGGAATTTCCCGGAATCCACAATAATCCCGGCCACGGAGTTACCGTGCCCACCCATGTACTTTGTCAGCGAGTGCACGACGATATCGGCGCCATGCTCGATGGGCCGCCACAGGTAAGGTGTGGCGACGGTATTGTCGACGATAAGCGGTACGCCGGCCTGATGGGCTACCTCGGCCAGGCGTTCGATGTCGACAATATTGCCGGCGGGGTTGCCCACGGATTCACAAAAGACGGCCTTGGTGTTGTCATCGATGGATGCGGCAAGCGCATCAAAATCATCATGGCTGACAAAGCGTGCCTCGATGCCCCGGCGCGGCAGACTGTGGGCAAAGAAGTTGTAGGTGCCACCGTAGAGTTTGCTGGTAGTGACGATGTTATCGCCCACTTCGGTGATGGTTTCCAGCGCATACTCGATGGCGGCCATGCCGGAGGCGACGGCCAGGGCGCCGACGCCTCCTTCCATGGCAGCGACCCGCTCTTCGAGAACCGCATTGGTGGGGTTCATGATGCGGGTATAAATATTTCCGGGCACCTTCAGATCAAACAGATCCGCCCCATGCTGGGTGTTGTCGAAGGCATAGGACGTGGTCTGGTAGATCGGTGTCACAACCGCCTTGGTCGTGGGGTCCACCTGAAAGCCGGCACGCACGGCAAGGGTTTCCATCTTCATGAGCAGTCCTTGTGTTGTTGTATGAGTGAGTCAGTTTCCAGAGAGTATCAAACTGTTGAAGGCTTATCCGGGGTTATGTTCGGCTTACAGCCAGCAAACGCAAGCGCAGAAAATGCCCCTGAAGAGGCCATTGAATGTCGTTCCCCACCTTCAGGCCCAGCAGCGCCGCTCCGGCAGGGGTGAGAATGGATATGGCGTCGCTGACTGACTGTGCTTCATGGGGAAGAGTCAGTGCTCGTTCGTGTTCCTTGCCGGTGGACTCATTGCGAAAACGCATGCGGCTACCCAGCGTCACAACATCGTCCGGCATGGCATCAGCTTCAACAATATGGGCACGGGCCAACTCATCGTAAAGATAATCGATCTGGTCCGACTCCCCTTTGAAGTTGTCCAGTAGGGCAAAAAGACGGTCGCGATCAGTGGTGCTAACGGTAATTGGGGGTAGCGTATTCATGATGTTCTCCTGACGGTGTGATGAGTGTTTGCCGGGGGCGCCGAACCCCCGGTTTCCGTCGGGTGTTCGGCGTCAGGAGAGAAAGGCAGGGGTACTCGTAACCAGGGCGAAAGCGCTGGCAGTGCGGCAAGAGATCAGACCGTCGGTGGCGGCAATGGTGGTGCGAATCGGGTTCATGGCTTGAGATTAGCAGAGCCGCCCGGTTTGTCCAGCGGTCTCTTCAGGCCGGTTTGCCCCGGAACAGCAGTTTCTCCAGCTCCCTGTCATTTTTCACCATGTCTTCAAGGCTGTATTCGTCCAGCACCGCCAGAAAAGCCTTCTGTGCTTTCTTCAGTGCATTCTTCAGTTTGCAGCCCGGGTCGATGGGACAGGTTGAGTCCGACCCGAAGCATTCCAGCAATTTCAGGTTTTCGGTTTCCCGCACCAGTTTCCCGACCTTGATGGCGGCAGGCGTTTGCGCCAGCACCAGACCGCCACCACGACCACGCAGACTTTTCACATAGCCCAGCTGCGACAGAGTCTGGGCCACCTTGGCCACATGGTTGGCAGAAATACCGTAGTCCCGGGCAATTTCCTGCACGGTCACCGGGCGCCCTCCCTCTTTCAGTGCCAGATGAATGAGGGTGCGCAGGGAATAGTCGGTATGGGTAGAGAGTTGCATGGCTTGACCCGCTCAAAAGAGGTATCTAATATGCCTTTTATAAACAGGCATGTAAAATACCACTTTTAGGAGGCAGTCATGCTGACAGCGAATCAGGTGGCAGTGATCAAGCAAACCGTTCCCGTCCTGCAGGAAAATGGTGAGGTGCTGACCCGGCACTTCTACGAGCGCATGTTTCGGGAAAACCCGGAAGTGTTGACGTTCTTCAACCCGGCCCATCAGAAAGCGGGTACTCAGCAGCGGGCGTTGGCAGGGGCTATCTGTGCCTATGCTCAGCATATTGAAAATCCGGCAGCACTGGCCGACGCGGTGGAGCTGATTGCCCAGAAACATGCCTCCCTGGGGATTCAGGCGGAGCATTACCCCGTCGTGGGTGAGAACCTGCTGGCATCTATTCAGGAAGTGCTGGGGGAGGCGGTCAGCCCGGAGATTATTGATGCCTGGGCGGCGGCTTATGGGGTGCTGGCGACTATCTTCATCGACCGGGAGCAGCAGATTTACCAGGACCAGAAGACGGACTTCGGCTGGACCGGCTTCAAGCGCTTTGTGGTGAAAAAACGGGAGGCAGCCAGCGACAATATCGTGTCACTGTACCTGGCGCCGGAGGATGGTCAGCCGCTCCAGGCCCACCAACCGGGCCAATACATTACCGTGCGATTGACTCCGCAGGATGGTGAGCCGGTGATGCGCAACTACAGTCTGTCCAATCGTCCGGGAGCGGATTACTTCCGGATCAGTGTCAAACGGGAGCTGGCGGTGGTGGATGGCGCTCCTAACGGGGTCTGCTCCAACCATCTGCACGACCGGATTCAGGAACGGGATGTGCTGGAGCTGGCGCCGCCCTGTGGCGAATTCACTCTGCAAACCCGTGATGAAACGCAACGCCCTCTGGTGTTGATGGCCGGTGGTGTTGGCATTACGCCATTGTTGTCCATGTTGTATGCGGCACTGGAAGCCCAGCCGGGCCGTGAGGTGATCTTCATCCAGTGCGCGCTTAACAGTGCGGTCCGGCCTTTTGCTGAAGAGCTGGTGGCGTTGCAACGTGATTACACAAACCTGTGCACTCATCTGCGTTTGAGTGAACCGTCAGAGAGTGATCGTCATCAGGGGGACTATGATAGTGAAGGTTTTCTGGATGCGGCACTGCTCGATGAGCTGCTGGGCGAGCGCCACGCCGACTTCTATCTGTGTGGGCCGGCGCCGATGTTTAAACATGCCTGGCAGTTGCTGAAAGCGCGGGGCGTGGACGAAGCGGATATCCATTTCGAGTTCTTTGGCCCGGCTGATGATCTGGCGGCGTAACGGGTAAGGCCGTCCAGACAGGGGGGAACCTGTCTGTGGCAAAACACCGCATTTCCTTTTTCCTGGTCCCTTTGTAGATTGCCCCAGTCAATAAGGGGGGCAGGAAATGCGGTTTTGGTGTGCGGTTATCTTTTTTGTTGTCTACTCGGCGTGTGCCTCGGCAAATGAGCTTGCCACGGTAAGGGTGGGCGCTGCTGTTTCTTCTGAGCTCTCACCGGATGTGCTGCATTCTGCCGCCGACAGTGGTGACTGGTTACGTCAACAGCCCGGCGTGGATGGTGTCCGAATGGGAGGACATGGCATTGATCCGGTGATACGCGGCCAAAGCCAGAATCGTCTGAATATCCTCCTTGATGACAGCTTTGTGTATGGCGGTTGCCCTAATCGTATGGATCCACCAACCGCCTACGCCCCGCTGCACTCTTACGATGAGATCGAGATTCGCAAGGGAATCACTTCCTTGCAGGACGGGCCGGGAGGCTCCGGCGGTACGGTGCTGTTTCGTCGCGTTACGCCTGTTTTCCTGGAAAACGATGCCCCGGTGCGGGGTGATTTTGGGGGGCGTTACGGCAGCAATGGCGACAGTCGTGAAGCATGGACAAATCTGATTGTCGGCAATGAAGACGGCTACCTGCGGACCTTTGGTCAGTACGGCAAGGCAAACAATTATGAGGATGGTGATGGCCGGGAAATTGCCAGCGGTTATGAGATTCGTCAGGGGGGGGGGATCCTCGGGTGGACGCCGAATGCTGACAGTGAATGGTCGGTGCAATACGAGGAAACCCGGGAGAGGGACGTGCAGTTTGCCGGAGCCGGCATGGACAGCCCACGCAGTGACAGTACCACGGTGGCCTTGAAAGGCCGCCACCGGATGAGTTCCCGTTGGACTCTGTCGGGCAATGTGAGCTGGAACCAGGTTGATCATCTCATGGATAACTTCAGCCTTCGCCCGGCGCCCATACAGATGGGCTCAGCCATGAAGGTTGAGGTGCCTTCCGAGTCTGAAACCCTGACCGCAAAGTTGATGGCGGAATCCGTATCAGGCCCTACAGAAATTACTTTTGGCCTCAATGCCCAACGCAATCGGCGTGATGCGGTGTTGCGAAATGTCTCAAGCTCCCCCGTGCTTGAGCTGGCGCGACTATGGCCGGACGTGATGATTCGACATCTGGGCGGCTTTGCGGAAGTGACGCAGCACTTTTCCGATCAGCAGCGTTTGTCCGGTGGAGTGAGAATTGACCATGCTGTGGCCCGCCCCAGGGACAGTAACGAGCGCCCCGCCGGCCCGCCCTGGGTGCGTAGTGCAGCACAGCTCTATGAGCAGGCCTACGGGGTCAGGGGTGATCTTGAGGTGCGGGAATGGTTGCGCGCCGCCTTCCTGCGATTTGAACTGGACCAGCAGGGCCACCACTGGTTTGCCAGTGCCAGCTACAGTGAGCGGTTGGGCGACGCCTCAGAACTGTATATTGCCCGCAACGCTGCCATGGGTAACCAGCAGTGGATTGGTAATCCCGATTTGGCTCCGGAAGCCCATCGGCAGCTGGATATTGGCTTGCGCTCGCAAGCGAGCCGCTGGGACAGTCAACTAACCCTGTTTGCGGATGATGTGGAAGACTATATTTATCGAGAACAGGTACAGATTGGTACGATTAAGCGTGATCGCTACCGGAATATTCGGGCGAGTCTGTACGGGCTGGAGTGGGAAGGTGGGGTACGCTATGCCTCCCACTGGGAGACTCGCGCCCAGGCACTGATCATGCGAGGAGACAACCGCAGCGATGGCGGCACCCTGGCGCAAGTTTCCCCTTATCAGGGGCAACTTTCCCAGCACTGGCGGCCGGGCAAATGGGATGCTTCAATAACTTTGCGCCTGGCCGCTGCCAATGATCGTCTCAATGAGGATGCGGGAGAGCGGGCCAGTGCGGGATCTGCCGTGGTCGATCTGGGGCTCATGTGGATGGTGAGTCAGAATGCCGAGATCGCTCTTGGGGTGGATAATCTTTTCGACAAGCGCTACGTGAATTTCATCAATCGTAATCGGGCCGCCAGTGATCCGCTGAATATCGGCGAGGACAGTTTCACTGATACGCTGACAGAACCAGGCCGCAATGCCTGGATCAGCGCCAGCTACCGGTTCTGAGCTGCCGGTGTTACCGGAGCAATGAAGGAGAGTCCCATGAAAGCGGTTCATGTTGGTGGTTTGCTGTTGGCGATGGTTGCACCACTCTATGCCGAAATACCACAATCTCAATCTTCGCAGGCACCGCCTGAAGCGGCAATCGATCCCATGTCGGAGCCCCGCCAGCACAGCATGGCTCTGGCGGGTGCCTTGAAGCAGGCGTTGGTGGCAGCCATGCAATCAGGTGGGCCAGTGGCGGCCATTGATGTGTGCCATATTCAGGCTATGCCGCTCACTCGCCAGATTAGTGAGAGTAGCGGTTGGCAAGTCGGGCGGACCAGCCTGAAAGTGCGCAACCTGGACAATGCGGCGGATGAGGTGGAGCGGGACGTTCTCGCCCGGTTTGAGCAGCGCCTGCAGGCAGGGGAGCCCGTCGGCACTATCGAGTGGATGGATGAGCGAGAAGAGAATGGCAAGACCATTCAGCATTTCATGAAAGCGATACCGGTTCAGGCTCCCTGTATGGCTTGCCATGGAACCGATTTGGCGCCCGCCGTCAGTCAGCAACTGGATGCTTTGTATCCGGGGGATCAGGCCAGGGGCTATACCCTGGGCGAGTTGCGCGGCGCCTTTACGCTGAAGCGTGCAGTTCCTCCGGGTTCCTGACAGGAAAGCCAAGGCAGGCCTTGCCCTCGAACATGGGCAAGGCTTAGTCGAAATCGGGCATAGTGGGCTTTATTACAGGCTTTTCGGCTTGTTGCCATGCATCAAACCCGCCTTCTATAGAAAAAATATGTAAATAGCCCATCTCTTTAAGTGCCCTTGCGGCAAGAGCTGCGCGCCCGCTGGTTTTGCAGTAAACCACTACTTTCTGGTCGCGATTCTCCAATTCCGGGTCGGAGCTGAGTTTGAATTCGAGGAGTCCCCTTGGAATATTGATGGCTCCGGGAATATGTCCATCACGAAATTCGTCGGGTTCGCGGACGTCCAGTAACAAATCGGCGCTGGGAAGTGCTTCTTCAGCTTTATCCGGAGAAATCTCGTGGATGATACGTTTGGCTTCCTCGACCATCTGATGGGCGTTCTTCATTGCTGTGCTCCTTTGCTTGCAACTTGAAACCCCGCGCGGCGCTCAGGCCGCGCGGGTAGCATTGCATTAGAGGGACTTGGTGCAGAAATAGAAATCCGTGCACTCGTATTCGCCAGATTCCACCCGTTGATTGGCCGCCTCGGCTGTTTTCGCGGGGGGGACGATTACCTTGTCTCCCGGTTGCCAGCCTTCGGGGGTTGCAACACCATTTTCATCGCTGGTCTGGAGTGCTTCGAGCAATCGCAGGAACTCCGGGATTGAGCGACCGTTGCTCATCGGGTAGTAGACCATGGCTCTGAGTACGCCATTGGGGTCGATGATGAAGGTGGCTCTTACCGCAGAAGTATCCGCTGCGCCCGGATGAATCATCCCGTAGGCGTTAGCAACATTCATTTTCAGATCTTCGATAATCGGAAAGGGAATCTCCACGCCGAAATTCTGTTTGATGTTACGCATCCAGGCGATGTGTGAATGGATGCTGTCGATGGACAGACCCAGCAGTTCACAGTTGCGCTTTGCAAACTCTGGAGCTGCCTTGGCAAAAGCCATAAATTCGGTTGTACAAACCGGCGTAAAGTCAGCGGGGTGGGAAAACAGTACCAGCCATTTACCGCGGTAATCTGACAATGACTTCTCTCCGTCTGTGGTCAGCGCAGTGAAATCCGGAGCGGGTTCGTTGATCCGTGGCAGGCCGCTTTGAGTCTGGTTGTTCATATCCATGGCAATCTCCGTAGGTTCCAGGGTTGTGAAATTCATAACCAGACTATGGGCATTGATATATTCCATCAAGATATATGCTTATATCGTTTCGATATGTAAAACCTATCGAGCCTGGAAGCCAGCGATATGCCTGATGCCTTGTCCTGAGGGGCAGGGCCAGATTTGGCCAGCAATAACCAAACGCAACGAATCTCATAATGCTGTTTCGCCATGAATATGGATGATTTGGTTATTGGCAGATGACAGCCTCGGGGCCAACATCGTCCGTGGCCCATAACAATAAGGAGATCGGGATGGCACGAAAATTATCCATTATGGATTCCGGCTGGTTGATGATGGAAACCCGGGAAACCCCCATGCACGTTGGCGGGTTGGCCCTGTTCGGGGTGCCGGAAGATGCCCCCAGCGACTACATGGAAAGCGTTTACCGCTACATGGTGGAGGTGGACGGGGTATGCCGGCCCTTCAGCCAGAAGATCCAGTCCCGCCTGCCGGGCCGGCTGGATGCGGCCTGGGTGGATGACAAGAATTTTGATATTGATTACCACGTACGCCATTCGGCGCTGCCGCGTCCGGGGCGGGTACGGGAGTTGCTGGCGCTGGTCTCTCGCCTGCATGCCCAGCGTCTGGATCCGGGCAGACCCCTGTGGGAGAGCTATCTGATCGAAGGGCTGGAGGGTAATCGCTTTGCCCTTTATACCAAGATGCACCATTCCATGGTGGACGGTATGGCAGGCATGCATCTGATGCAGTCGCGAATGGCGAGCAGCGCCGATGAGCGTCTGCCTGCGCCCTGGTCAGGAGAGTGGGACAGCCGTAAAAAGCCGCGCAAGAAAAACGTGGCCGTGGCCGCCAAGTCGGGGGTGCTGGATGGCGTGGGAAGCGTGCGCCGCGGTGCCGGTCAGCTGGTGGATCTTCTGCGCCTGCCCAAAGAAAGCAACGTGAAAACCATCTATCGGGCCCCCAAGACCCAGCTTAACTGTCGGGTCACCGGCGCTCGCCGGTTTGCCGCCCAGTCCTGGTCCTTGCCGAGGATCAAGGCAGCGGCGAAACAGCACAACGGCACCGTCAACGATATTTTCCTGGCCATGTGCGGGGGCGCCTTGCGCCGTTACCTGGAATCACTGGATGCTCTCCCTGCCGAACCGCTGGTGGCCCAGGTGCCGGTGTCCCTGCGCAGTGCGGACCAGGCGGAAGGCGGTGGCAATGCCATCACCACGGTACAGGTGAGTCTGGCCACCCACATTGCCAGCCCGCTGGGGCGGCTTGTCGCCATTCAGGAATCCATGCAGGCGGTGAAAACCCGTCTTGGCGAGATGCCGAAATCGGACATCGACGCCTATACCGTGATGACCAATATGCCGCTTTCGTTGGGGCAGGTGACCGGTTTGTCCGGCCGGGTCAGCCCCATGTTCAATCTGGTGATCTCCAATGTGCCGGGGCCCAAAGAGACCTTGTATTTCAACGGCGCTGAATTGCTGGCGTCTTACCCGGTGTCGCTGGTACTGCATGGCTATGCGTTGAATATCACGGTGGTGAGTTACAAGGACAGCCTGGAATTCGGCGTGATTGGTTGCCGCGTTACCTTGCCGCACATTCAGCGGTTCCTTGACTATTTAGAGGCTTCGCTGGGTGAACTGGAAGCTGGCTGATGTTGCCGGGCATTAGCCCGGTTTGCCATTATCGGCGATTCTTCACTGGCGGTATCCCTTTTCATCGGTGGGCAGATTCTTTCCCCACCATGCCTTCATGCCGCCGGCAAGTTGGTAGGCCTCAAACCCCATGCGTATCAGTTGTCGGGTGGCAGGAATGCTGCGGTGGGCCGAACGGCAAATGGCAACCACCGGGCGGCGTTGGTCCAGTTGCAATGCCGCGACAGTGCCGTGGTTGAGTGCGGTAATGGCCAGGTGTCGGGCGCCGGAGATGTGTCCGGCGAGAAATTCCCGCCGGGTTCGCACATCAAGTAGCTGTACCTCGTTCAATCGCTCTGCCAGTTGTTCCGCCGAGAGTTCCGGCACCTTGCCAAAGGGCAGCCAGTCGCGCCATGGGCTCATTGCGCCGTTCCCTGTTGTGTCGAGGCATCACCGTATTGTTGCTGCAGGTAGCGGATGATGTCGCTGCTTTCGAACAGACCCGTGTGGGTATTGGGGTCATAAAGGTAAGGCAGCTGCACCTTGCCGGTTTGTTTCATGAGCCTGGCCCGGTTGGTGCCGGGAACAGGACGGTAGGGCCCCTTGCCCGGCCTTAGCCATGGCAGACCTGCATCACTGAGCTGCTGCTTGCCGCAATTGCGCAACACATAAGCCAGCCCCAGCTCGGTGAGCCGTTCACGGACCAGCCGTGAGAAAGGACTGGATTCGAAACTGTACAGTTCGAGGGGCGTTTGGGGCGCCCAGGAGGGGCGGCCACGTGTTCCTTTTGCCAAACGGAGTGCGCTGGCCAGCTGGCTGAGTTTCAGGGATTCGCTGCTGCGGGGCAATTGGCCTTTGCCGTATTGTGTATGCAGGTAGGCGATGATGGCTTTGCTTTCGGTAACCTGGTGGCCGTTGTTTGGGTCGACAAAAAAGGGAACACGGCGCGTACCGCTGAGCTGTTCCAGCTCGTCCCAGTAACCGGCCTGTCCCTTGGGGCAGGGTTTGATCAGCACATCCAGATCCAGTTCGGTGAGCGCTTCGCGAACCGGGCGGCAGTAGGGGCAGCCTTCCATGTCGTAGAGGGTGAGCATGGCGTGCGGCTGTTCGTCGCGGATCAAGGCAGAGGTGCCGCGCCATTGTCGTGCCGTGGAAGCCAGCAGGGATGAGACAAGCTGTATCATGCGGGTGTCCTTTGTTCAGTGTTTGCTTCAGTGGGTTTGGCGGTATTGATGGTTCTCCGGGCGCGTTTCTCTGTGCTCTTCCTGTTGTGCCCTGTGCGGATCAATCCTGTTGCCACATGCCGAGACCATGCTGCAATGGTCATGGAAGGTGGGGTGCCAGGCGCTGCGGGGAGTGCGGCGGCATCAGCCACGTACAGGTTCGGGTGGCCGAACACCTGGCCGCTGCCATTCACGACGCCGTTCTGTTCGCTGGCAGCGAGCCGGGCACCACCCAGAGGGTGGACGGTAAAGGCCATGCCGGGCAGTGTGCGCACGGGGCGCTGGCTGCGCCGACCGACTTCGGAAAATAATCGCTGGATCCTGGTCAGCACCGGGCTGTTCTCGGCCAGATAGCGAATCCGCAGCCGCCCCCGTTGCCAGGTGACCACGCCATCGGCCAGGTCGGCGCCCATCCCCACCAGCAGGGCGTTCCTGCGCAGGAAGGCTTTCAGTGATGCCGGTAGCGGCAGGGTGTCGATTCCGTTGAAACCATACCGGGTGAGAATGGGGCCGGGCTGAGCCTTGCCGGTGACCGGATCGCGCAGGGCGAAGCGGCCATGGGTGGCGGTGCCACGGGTGAAATCGGCCCCGTCCTGATTCAGCCCCCACCAGGCCACGCTGTCGCCATTGCCGCCAAAGCCTCGCCCCAGGGCCGGCATGCCCTCTAGTCCGCCCAGTTCCCGACTGTGGAACAGCAGGCGCAGAGTGTTGAGGGTGCCGGCGGCCAGGATGACACGGTTTGCGAGCAGGTAGCGGCGCCGGCGTGCGGCATGGTCCATGACTTCCAGTCGATAGCCCCCGCCGGGTTGGCGCCACAGGCTCAGGCATTCGTGCTCCGCGGCTACCTGCAGTCCCTGCTCCATGGCGGGTAACAGGAAGGCCCGGTCCAGGGTCATCTTGGCGCCGTTGGCGCTGCCGAAGAAGCTGTTGTTGGCGTAGTCTGCCTGGCAGCCTTCCATACAGATGGCCATGGCCGGCTGCGGCACGCTGTCATCGGCGACAAAGGCGGTGCTGTGGGCAAAGGCCTGCGGGGTCCAGTTGGGAATCCGGTCGTCGGCACTGGCTCGGCGGGAACCCATTCGCTGCATCATCCAGCGGTAGTGGTGTTCCATCCCGGCGGCCTGGATTCCAGCTTCGGGATGGTCCCAGTAGTCAGGCTGTTCCGGGCGGGTATTCATGGCGCTGTAGACATGGCTGCCACCACCGACACCGTTGCTGGCTACCACGGTCATGTCCCTGCCCAGATAAATATCAAACAAGCCGTGGCGGGACAGCTTCAAGCCCTTGCCGGGAAGCCAGCGCTGGCCGAAACGGTGCAGCAGTCCGCTCCAGAGGTGGCGTCCGGCGGGCAGGGGCCTGCGGTGCGGGATGCCGGCTTTGCGGACCGGGTCAGTATCTCGCCAGGGACCGCGTTCCAGTAACAGTACGGATTCACCCGCTTCGGTGAGGGTGCTGGCGGCCACGGCGCCACCGAAACCGCTGCCGATGACAATGGTGGAATGGTGTTCAATGCTGCCTGGCATCAGCGAGTCTCCTGCAGGGTGAAATAGAGCAGGGTGCGGGTGCCACGGCGGGTGCGGTAGCGCATGCGGGCGAGATAAAGCGCGTCCTGAAAGTAGCGTACTTCGCCGAGAATCGGGCGAAGCAGGGCTGGATTGCCCTCGACGTCGTAATCCAGCGCCAGTGCATCGCTGTCTTGCCGATCCTCAATCCGGTATTGCCCCCAGGCGCCCTGCAGGGTGCCAAGACCCCACAGGTTGGCGCCATTGGACGCGTCGAAGTGCTTTCCCTGCCAGGGATTAAGCCAACTGGCCAGCAGTCGGTAGAGGCCAGACTTGATCACGCCGGGCAGACTGCTCAGGCCACTGATACCCAGCAGGGTGCCTTGATAGTCGCCTTGCAGTTCGTTCTTGCGCGGCGCTGGAAGGGTAGCGAACAGAGCATCCAGTTCGTCCTGGCGGTGCCGGGCAAGGAAGGTGCGCGGGGGAAAAGGAGCAAGGGGTTTAGCGACTGCCATGGTGCAAATTCCTTATAGCGTCTTTGCACATCAATCTAGGTAGTCAGGGGGGCTTGGACAAACGATAAAAATTAATGTTTCGCGTTAGGCTCGCTAATCTGAATCATCATGCCGGCAACGTGGCAAGCCGTGTCTTGAGCCAGTCGATGAAGGACCGGCCGCCTTTCGGGAGTTCAGCGTTGTCCGGGTAAACGGCGTAGATGGCGTTGTCCAATGGGCCCAAGGGCGGAAAGGGTGCTTCCACCCGGCCGCTCTGTACCAGGGAGTATTCCACCGGGTAGAGAGCGAGAGCGGCACCGAGGGTTTCGGCGGCCTGTATCGCAGCAGGGTAATCGTCGACGTAGTACTGGGGACCCTCCGGTTCCGGTAGTCCCAGTTGGTTGAACCAGTGCTGCCAGGCCTGGGGGCGGCCGGTCATGTGAACCAGCGGCACCCTTGTCATGGCTTGAACATTGCCAGCTAGCCCATAGCGGTCGGTGAAGCCGTTGGGGGTGAAGACCTGGATCATCACTTCGGCGAGTTTTTCGTGACTGAGGCCGGGCCAGGGAGGTTGCCCGTAGCGGATAGCCAGATCAAACGAACCTTGTTGGAGATCCATGTTGGCCAGATTGGTTTCCACTTCCAGTTCTACTTCGGGGTGCTGCTCGCGGAAAGTTTCCATGCCAGGCAGTACCACCCGTGCAGCAACCGGGGGCATCATGCTGACCCGCAAGCGACTGTGAAGCGGTGTTGTCAGAGCAAGTGTGGCGCGACGTAGCCCTTTGAGATGTGGCTGTATCTGGTTCAGGTAACGGGTGCCTTCTTCGGTGAGGGTCAGGGCGCGGTTATGACGTTCGAACAGCGTGACACCCAGACTCTCTTCCAGTTGCTGGATCTGCTGGCTGACGGCTGAGGGGGTGATGTGAAGTTGCTTCGCCGCTTGCTTGAAGCTGAGCTGCCGGGCGGCGGCTTCGAAGGTCATCAGAAAGTTCAGATTTGGAAGGGGTCGACGCATGCTGTTTCCATTCTTTTGTTCGCTATTCTTCTGACGCCAACTCGGCCGGCCAGTCACCAACCATAGCATGCCAGCCTGTCTCGGCGGGTGCCCAGGGGATGGGTGATTCGAGTGCTCTGTTTTTACGGGGCTGTTCAGTTTGCTATCGATGATTATATTGGACAGGTGTATTGCGGCATGGTGGATGTGAAAGGCATCTGTCGACCGTTCAAACAGAAGCTGTATTCGCGGGTCTCGGGCAACCTGGATGCTTTCCTGGATTACCGATAGCAACTTCGATATCGACTATCACGTGCGTCATTCGGCTCTGCCGCGCCCGGGCCGTATTCGTGGGTTGCTGGCGCTGATGCCGCGGCTGCACGTGCAGCGTCTCGATCCCCGCCGCCCTGGTCCTCGGCGTGGAATACCCTCTTGCCGCGCAAGCGCCGCTAGGGCTCTCTGGCCCGTGCAGGGATGTTGAAACCCCTACGTAGTCTTCAACGCGGCACAGAGCAGTTTGTTAGGTGGTGTCGGCACGGCTCCATGGTCGGTAAACTAAGGCTCTCTGATCTCCCGACCTGTGGGAAATCGACAATTCAGGAAGGCAAGTGTGACACAAGGCTCAATTCAACAGGCGGCGTTGCAGCTGTCAGAGAATCTGCTCAAGCAGCAACTGATGGCGGTGACAGCGGAATCCTGTACCGGCGGTGGTATTGCTCAGGCGCTTACTGAGATTCCCGGTTCCTCACGCTGGTTTGAACGTGGCTACGTATCCTATTCCAACGAGGCTAAACAGGAGCTGCTGGGGGTGAACGCCGAAACCCTTGAGACGCACGGTGCGGTGAGTGAAGAGATCGCGCTGGAGATGGCCTGTGGTGCCGTCGCCCGCTCACGGGGCCATATTAGTGTTGCGGTGACCGGTGTTGCTGGCCCGGATGGCGGCACGCCTTCCAAGCCGGTGGGGACGGTGTGGATTGCCTGGGGCCAAAAGCTGGGCTATGCCGAGGCGCAATGCTTTCATTTCGAGGGTGATCGTCACGCCGTTCGTCAGCAGACCATTCTGGAAGCCATCAAGGGCTTGAATGCCCGTCTCCAGTAGTCACAATCTGCCCATTGGATAAACAGGGTTGCAAAGGACAGGAATACCTGTTCATAATGCTGTCCATATTGTCAGTGCTGTCCGAAAGGTCAGCCAGAACGGATCAGATAACGGCGATGCAATGACTGTCACGCCGAAACGGAGAGGGGTCATAATGAGCGATAAATCCAAGGCGCTGTCCGCCGCACTATCCCAGATCGAACGTCAGTTTGGTAAAGGTTCCGTGATGCGCATGGGCGATCGCAAGCGCGAGCGCATGCCGTCCATTTCCACCGGCTCCCTGGGGCTGGATATTGCTCTTGGTATTGGTGGTCTGCCGAAAGGGCGTATCGTGGAAATCTATGGCCCGGAATCCTCTGGTAAGACCACCCTGACCCTGAGCGTGATCGCCCAGGCGCAGAAGAAAGGCGCTACCTGTGCCTTTGTGGATGCAGAGCACGCCCTGGACCCGGACTATGCCGAGAAGCTGGGCGTGAACGTGGATGACCTGATCGTGTCCCAGCCGGACACCGGTGAGCAGGCACTGGAAATTACTGACATGCTGGTGCGTTCCGGCGCGGTGGATGTGGTGATTGTTGATTCCGTGGCGGCACTGGTGCCGAAGGCCGAAATTGAAGGCGAAATGGGTGACACCCACGTTGGCCTGCAGGCTCGTCTGATGAGCCAGGCGCTGCGCAAGATCACCGGCAATGTGAAAAACGCCAATACCCTGGTGGTGTTCATCAACCAGATCCGCATGAAGATCGGCGTGATGTTCGGTAACCCGGAAACCACCACCGGGGGTAACGCCCTCAAGTTCTATTCCTCCGTGCGCCTGGATATCCGTCGTATCGGCGCGGTGAAGCAGGGTGACGAAGTCACCGGTAACGAAACCCGCGTGAAGGTGGTGAAGAACAAGGTATCGCCGCCGTTCCGTCAGGCCGAATTCCAGATTCTTTACGGCCAGGGCATCAATCAGCTGGGTGAAGTGCTGGACCTGGGTGTGCAGCAGGGCCTGGTGGATAAATCCGGTGCCTGGTATGCCTACAAAGGTGACAAGATCGGCCAGGGCAAGCAGAACGCCTGTGAGTACCTGCGTGAAAACCCGGCAGTCGCCGAGGAAATCGAACAGGAAATCCGCGCTCGCTTGCTGCCTGATCCCACTGAGGCGCCGGCTGTCAAGGAAGAGGAAGCCGAAGCCGGCAATGAGTGAACCGCTCACTGAATCCGAACTGCGCCAGCGGGCTGTCAGCCTGCTGGCGCGTCGGGATCATGCCCGCCGGGAGCTGGAAACCAAGCTGTACCGCAAGCTCGGTGAGCAACCGGCGCTGCCAGCGGTGCTGGCCTGGTGTGACGAACACGGCTTTATCGACGACCGGCGCTTTGCCGGTTTTTTTGTGCGTTCGCGCATCGATCGCGGGCAGGGCGCCCTGCGCATCCGCCAGGAACTACAGCTGAAGGGCGTGGATAACGAGCTGATCGCCCAGGCCCTGGCAGAGGCTGAGGTGGACTGGTTCGCGCTGGCCCGGGAGGTGCGGGCTCGGCGCTTTCGTCAGTACCCTGGCAAGGACCAGAAAGAAAAAGCTCGCCAGCTAAGGTTCCTGCAACAGCGCGGTTTCAATGCCGAACAGAGCTTTGCTGCGCTGGATTGTTCCCCGGAAGACGAGCTGTAGTTCGTCCTTCCCGTTTCCCATCGCTGCTATCCTCACCCCGTTGGAGCTTTGCTCGCAAAGCGAAGGGCTGACGTTACCCGGATGATTCGCCTTGCGAGCAAGGCTCCAACGGTGCCGGTTTGTGGTCGACGGAGCCAGCCCGGTAATTTTTCCTCTTGGTTTGAATTCCGTTCACGGCGTATCCTTCGCTTTTGCGGCTTGTGTGAGATTTTCCATGGAGTACCTGTCTGATCCCTGGTTGGCGGCAGCCATGCTGGGTGCTGGTGTATTGGCGGGTTTTATCAACACCCTGGCCGGTGGCGGGGGGCTGCTGATCCTGCCGTTGCTGATGCTCAGTGGCATGAGCGCGGCATTGGCTAACGGCACCATGCGGGTAGGGGTGCTGATACAAAGCGTGGAGGCGGTGCGCCAGTTCAACAAGCGCGGCACCATGCCGTTCAAGCCGCTGCCAGCGATTCTGGTGCCCTGCCTGCTGGGGACGCTGGTGGGTACTCTGGCGGCGTCCTATCTGCCGGAGTCCATTCTCAAACCGGTATTGCTGACGACCCTGGTGGTGGTGGCACTGATTATGGTGTTCAAACCCAATCAACTGTCGCCAGCAGCGGATGAGCTGCCACTGCAACCTAATAACTCTGTTGCCGGCTGGTTGGGCCTGTTCTTCTGTGGCGCCTACGGCGGCTTTGTGCAGGCGGGCGTGGGCTTTGTGTTGATCGCGGTGCTGGTGGGCCAGCTCCGCTATGACATGCTGCGCGGCAACGCCCTGAAGCTTGCCATCACCGGCAGTTTTACCGTGCTGGCCCTGGGCATTTTTGTGGCCCGCGACCAGGTGGCCTGGCTACCGGGCCTGCTGGTGGCTGCCGGCACCCTGCTCGGCGTACGCCTGGGGGTAGGCTTCGCCCACCGGGTCTCCCCGACAGTGCTCAAGCGTATTTTGCTGGTGATGGTGCTGGCGGTGTGCCTGGCGGCGGCGATCAAGGGCTAGAAACAAGCTACGAGCTGCTAGTTTCAAGCTATTAGATTAAAGAAGGGCTACCTTCTGTTTTCGGGTTGTTCTCGAAGCTAGAGGCTAGTAGCTCGCAGCTTACTGAACCATCGCAACCGGGCCGGCAGGGCGGTATACTCGGCGCTCTCTGATAGCCAGCCGATAATGTTTCTCCTATGAAGAGTGCTGAACTACGCCAGGCCTTCCTGGACTACTTTGCCAGCCAGGGGCACGCCAAGGTGCCATCCTCCTCGCTGGTCCCCCATAACGACCCCACCCTGCTGTTCACCAACGCGGGGATGAACCAGTTCAAGGACGTGTTTCTGGGCCGTGAATCCCGGGATTACACCCGTGCCACCAGCTCCCAGCGCTGTGTGCGTGCTGGTGGCAAGCACAACGACCTGGAGAACGTGGGTTACACGGCGCGGCATCACACCTTCTTCGAGATGCTGGGTAACTTCAGCTTCGGCGATTACTTCAAGCGCGAAGCTATCAAGTTCGCCTGGGAGTTCCTCACCGGCACCCTGGGCCTGCCTGAAGAGCGCCTCTGGGTCACCGTGCATGTGTCCGATGATGAAGCGGCGGATATCTGGCTGAAGGAAATGGGCGTCAGCGCCGAGCGTTTCTCCCGCCTGGACGAAGATAATTTCTGGCAGATGGGTGACACCGGCCCCTGTGGTCCCAGCTCGGAAATTTTCTACGATCACGGGGCGGATGTGCCCGGCGGTCCACCAGGGTTCGAGGGCGAGGATCTGGATCGCTACATTGAGATCTGGAACCTGGTGTTCATGCAGTACGACCGCCAGCAGGATGGCGAGCTGAAGCCGCTGCCCAAGCCCAGCGTGGATACCGGTATGGGCCTGGAGCGTATCGCTGCGGTGCTGCAGGGGGTCCATTCCAACTACGAGATCGACCTGTTTCAGGCGCTGCTGCAGGCCGCGGCAAAAGCCACCGGCTGCCAGGATATGGAAGAGAAATCCCTGCGGGTGATCGCCGACCATATCCGTTCCGCCAGCTTCCTGATCTGTGACGGGGTGATCCCGTCCAATGAAGGCCGTGGCTACGTGCTGCGCCGCATCATCCGTCGCGCCCTGCGTCATGGCCACAAGCTGGGCCAGGACAAGCCGTTCTTCTCCACCCTGGTGGGGGCGCTGGTAGAACAGATGGGCGAGGCCTATCCGGAGCTGGTTCGCGAGCAGGCCCGTATCGAGAAGGCGCTGCTGGCGGAAGAAGAGCAGTTCGGCCGCACTCTGGCCGCAGGCATGAAGGTGCTGGAAGCGGCCATTGCCGAGCTGGACGGCAAGGAGCTGCCCGGCGAGGTGCTGTTCAACCTCTATGACACCCATGGCTTCCCGCCGGATCTCACCGCCGATGTGGCCCGTGAGCGGGAGTTGACGGTGGACATGGCCGGTTTTGAAAAAGCCATGCAAGCCCAGCGTGAGCGGGCCCGCGGTGCCGGTAGCTTCGCTAATGATTACAGCGACCGCCTCAACATCGAGGCGGTGACTGATTTCTCAGGTTACGAAAAACTGGCGGACGAAGACGAAATCGTCGGCCTGTTCAAGGACGGCGAAGCGGTGGACGCTCTCCTGGCCGGGGAAGAAGGCATGGTAGTGCTGGCCAGCACGCCGTTTTATGCAGAATCCGGTGGTCAGGTGGGCGACAGTGGTTTCCTGGTGCAGGGCGACAACCGTTTTGCGGTGTCCGATACCAAAAAACGCCAGGCGGCCCATGTGCACCTGGGCAAGGTGGAAAGCGGCAGCCTGAAAGTGGGCGAGAAAGTGTCCGCCTACGTGGATGTGGATCGCCGTCGCGCCATCATGCGTAATCACTCTGCCACCCACCTGATGCACGCCGCCCTGCGTGACGTGCTGGGCGACCATGTGCAGCAGAAAGGCTCTCTGGTGGCGTCTGACTATCTGCGCTTCGACTTCTCCCATGGCGAAGCGGTGAGTGAAGCCCAGCGCGAGCAGATCGAGATTCTGGTCAATCGCCAGATTCTGGCTAACACCCCGGTCACCACTGAATTGATGGATATCGATGCCGCTCGTGAAGCCGGTGCCATGGCTCTGTTCGGCGAGAAATACGACGACCAGGTGCGTGTGCTGAGCATGGGCAGCGAGGGGTTCTCCAAGGAGCTGTGTGGCGGTACCCACGTGAGCCGCACCGGCGATATCGGTCTGTTCCGTATTACTCTGGAAGCGTCAGCCGCTGCCGGTGTGCGCCGCATCGAAGCGGTCACCGGTGAGCATGCCCTGGGCGTGATGCGCCAGCAGGAGCGGGCGCTTAGCGAAATCGCCGCCACGGTGAAAAGTACCCCGGACAACGCCGCCGAGCGGGTGCGCAGCCAGGCACAGAAAGTCCGCGAGCTGGAAAAGGAAATCGAACGCCTCAAGCAGAAGCTGGCCAGCGGTGCCGGCAGCGACCTCACCGATGAGGTGCAGGAGATCGCCGGCGTGAAGGTATTGGCGACCCAGCTGGACGGTGCCGATGGCAAGACCCTGCGGGTGACCATGGACAAGCTGAAAGACAAGCTGGGCTCCGCCATCATCCTGCTGTCTGCTGTGGAGGGTGACAAAGTGTCCCTGGTGGCCGGTGTCACCAAGGATCTAACCGGCCGCTTCAAGGCCGGTGATCTGCTAAAGCATGTGGCCGAGCAGGTGGACGGTCGCGGCGGTGGTCGCCCGGACATGGCCCAGGGCGGGGGCAACAACCCTGCAGCCCTGCCGGCGGCCCTGGAAAGCGTGAAAAACTGGGTGTCCGAGCAGGGGGCGTAAGCTGCGGTCAAGACTGCGGTTCCGCCCTCAACATGAAATCCCGGCGCGTTTCTGCTAAGGTTACGCGCTCTTTTTTGCAGATAAAGCGACTTTATGGCCCTTATAGTGCAGAAATACGGCGGTACCTCAGTGGGTACAGTCGACCGCATTCAAGCCGTCGCCGAGAAGGTGGCAGGCTTCCATAAACGGGGCGACCAGGTGGTCGTGGTGGTGTCCGCCATGAGCGGCGAAACCAATCGCCTGATCGAGCTGGCCAAAGGTGTCAGCGATAACCCTTCACCGCGCGAGATGGATGTGCTGGTCTCCACCGGCGAGCAGGTCACCATTGCCCTGTTGTCCATGGCGTTGCAGAAGCAGGGCATCAATGCCCGCTCCTACACCGGCAGCCAGATTCCCCTGCGCACTGACAGTGTCCACTCCAAGGCTCGTATCGAAGAGATCGACGACAAGAAAGTGCGTGCCGACCTGAATGGCGGCAGCGTTGTGGTCGTGGCAGGTTTCCAGGGTGTGGATGCCGACGGCAACATTACCACTCTCGGCCGTGGCGGCTCCGATACCACCGCCGTGGCTCTGGCCGCCGCATTGCAGGCCGACGAGTGTCAGATCTACACCGACGTGGACGGCGTTTACACCACCGACCCCCGTGTGGTGGATAACGCCCGTCGCCTGGACAGCATTACCTTCGAGGAAATGCTGGAAATGGCCAGTCAGGGCTCCAAGGTCCTGCAGATCCGCTCTGTGGAATTCGCCGGCAAGTACAATGTGCCGCTGCGTGTCTTGTCCAGTTTCCAGGATGGTCCTGGAACTCTCATTACCGTCGACGACGAGGTTGATATGGAAAAGCCGGTAATCTCCGGAATTGCCTTTACCCGTGATGAAGCCAAAATCATCGTGCGTGGCGCCCCGGATACCCCGGGCATTGCCTACAAGATCCTCGGCCCGGTGAGCGCAGAGAACATAGAAGTGGACATGATCGTGCAGAACGTGGGCAAGGACGGCGCCGCCGACTTTACCTTCACTGTGCACCGCAACGATTTCGCCCGTGCCCAGGAAGCACTGCGCAAGGCTTCCGAAGAGCTGGGCAACCCGGAAATCATTGGTGACGACAAGATTGCCAAGGTGTCCCTGGTGGGTGTGGGCATGCGTTCCCACGCTGGTGTAGCGTCCAAGATGTTTGAAACCCTGGCTAACGAAGGGGTCAACATCGAGATGATCTCCACCTCCGAAATCAAGGTGTCTGTAGTGATTGCCGAGAAATACCTGGAGCTGGCGGTACGTGCTCTGCACTCCGCGTTTGAGCTGGATCAGCCTGCCGGCTGAGGGTGTGGATCAGCTTGCCGCTGATCCACATACTGCCAGGTAGGTACGGGGCGACGACCGGTTGGTCTCGCCCCCCTTCACGGCGAGACTTACGAATACGCTTCAGGCATACTACCGCCCCCGTGCCAGGGGTGGGTAAATGGTCCCGCACCAAGGAGTCGTCAAGGACGGCAACCCGCGAGCCTCAGGTACGGCATGCGCTCACGGAAATTGAAGGACCCCAGGAGGGATCATTATGTTAATTCTTACGCGTCGAGTTGGTGAGACCCTGATGGTAGGTGATGAAGTCACTGTGACTGTCCTGGGTGTAAAAGGTAACCAGGTTCGTATCGGTGTGAATGCACCGAAAGAGGTTGCCGTGCATCGGGAAGAAATCTACCAGCGAATTCAGCACGAAAAATCATCAGACGGTGAGTCTGCCTGATTTTTGGGCTGTATTTTCTCCGCAAAATCGTTATGATGCGCGGCGAGTTTGGAAACAGGCCGGCAAGAGCCCACATTCCAAGCTGACAATATGACCGCATTCCGGAGAGGTGGGTGAGTGGCTGAAACCAGTTCCCTGCTAAGGAACCATACGGGTTACCGTATCGCGGGTTCGAATCCCGCCCTCTCCGCCATATAAAGAAAAGCCCCGTAATTCAATGAGTTGCGGGGCTTTTTCGTTTTGGATTTGTAGCAAAATTTTGTAGCAAAACGGTGATGGCAGGATTGATGGGCTAGGATGGGGACGTAAAGCCCTGAAAAGCCTCCTGAATGGCCTGTAGCGCCCCTTTCTGTTGTCTCCGACCTCTCCTGTCATGCCTTTAAAGGCCTTTCCTGTGCATCTCTAATCCATCCATGACGTTTCAGAATCCCGGTATATCCAATTTGAATATGTGACTTTGGCCCGGCAGAATGTGTGAGCCTGTTCACGGAAGGTGGCGGGATTGCGATTTTGATAATACAAAGGGACTGAAATGAATTCTAAGTTGAAAGCTCTAGCTCTGATTTGTGGAACGACTGCTCTATATGCTTGCGGAGGAGGTGGCGGTAGCTCCTCTGGTGGAGGAACCAACAATGATGGCGGTGATGCCGGAGGAGGCGGAGAGGTTCGCTCTGGGCAGTTCGTGGATTCTGCTGTGGCCAATACTGCTTACACAGCTTCTCCGTCTGGAACCACCGGTTTCACGGATGAAAACGGTTTCTTCGATTTTGAAAGTGGCGATACGGTGACTTTCTCTGTTCGGGGTGTTGATCTACCCCCTGTGCCAGCCACTGGTAAAGTTACTATCAATGATTTTGATAAAGTATCAACCTCCGATAGTGATGATCTTGGCCTGAATATCGCCATCCTTCTGCAATCCTTGGATAGTGATGGTGATGCCAGCAATGGCATCCAGATTCCTGATGAGACGGAAGAGACTGCTGATAAGGCGGCTAATGTTGATTTCGATCAGCCGGTTAATGACTTTGTCAGTGATACAGAGACCGGGGTTCAGGCGGCGCTCGTTGAGGGTGATTCAGCTCCAGTGACAGCAGATGCGGCGAAAGAGCACCTTGATAGTCAGATGGAAGATTTGCTTCTGTCAGGTACTGGCGTTTGGCGCTTGTATGTCATTGGTGATGACCCCGGTATTCGGAATGTGACTTTCAATGATAACGACACCATTAGCTTCACTAACGCCCAAGAGGGTGGTTGGTACAACCCTGTTAACGTGTCAGATGAAAATACTACTGAAGGCTATACCGCAACGGCTAAAAGCCTGAAATTCGAAAATAACCCCGATACGTTTACCTTGGTTTATGAGGGTGTTGGCGAAGAAAACGGGGAAAAGTGGGATGTATTGGTTTTTGCCGAATCTGCCACAACCTTGATTTATATGGATAATCGCTCGACCGATCTTCATGACTTGGGTAACTACTCGGTTGAACCGAACACCACATGGAATCTTATTATTGAAAATGATGCACAAACGGCAGTAGAGAAAGGGCAAGTCTCTTTTGGCGAAAATGGTCAAACAGATGGTAGTGATACAGGTTATGAAAATGATATTCTTGTAGAAGACTTTTTTGATGATGAATCTTTGGCCAATCCAGATGATCCAATGGTTGGTGTTCTTCGTACAGACTCTATTAATAGTGTGGAAAATTACTTCCTGCTTGTTTCTGGTGGTGATTTGACACTTCTTTACCACCCTGAGTTTGCTGATGGCAGCCTTTCTCAGCGATATACCCTCATGAGCGAAAATGAGTCTGTGGTTGACTCTATCCTAAACTCAATGCAATAACCCGGGAATTACTATCTCCCTTTATTAGCCCCTCTCCCCCGAGGGGCTTTTTTTGCCAAATTTCGACAAAATTCTATATGCCTTCTCTTTTCTCTCTTTCTCTTTGTTCTGTAAGACGCTTGTTAGGGTTAAGAACATAAACCCTAATGTTAAAACGTCTCGCTTTGCTCGCGGGGCGGAACCATTTCTGCCCTTGCGGGCAGAACTCTCCTATAACTCCCCCGGTTTTTCGGTGAGCTACGGGTCAAATTTGGGAAGACCTTATGGGCTGGTTAAACCCATTCCTTGCTACGGCATTGGCAGACACTTGAACAGTTCAGCATAAACTGTCTTGCCGGATTGTCTACAGCCCCTTTGCAGTGATTGACGTTAGTACGCAGCGCTACCTGAACATACTCGTTCCAATGTGCTCTCTGGGTTCCCACGCCCAGATCTGAACCAACTCATCCATTCACGGCTATTGGCAAAACCCCTTGTAACCGCTGAGAACAAAACCATAAAAGAAACCCCCAAAGCATCTGTTAATATCCAAAAGTTTCTTGGGTATAGTGAAAAATTATTTTTTTGAAAGGTTTGTTTTGGCAGGACTTGAAATACAAAAAATGAGTGATAATCTTTCTTTGTATAGTGAACGTCCTGCGAAAGACCTTCTTCTCACTATACCAAGAGTCGCTCAATGCGGCTCTTTTTTATTCCTATAAAAAATGTTTTCATATTTTTTTATTTTGTCAAATTGTTTCAATAAATCATGGCCTAAGCTTTCTGCGGCGGCTTTGTCTTTCTTCTTCGTCAGGCACTTCCAAACCTGCTTTTTCAAGCTCTAACTCAGTTTTTTCAATCCTGTTAAGAGTTGAGTTAATTCTTTTGTCGTTTTCTTCTTCTACGTATTTCAATAGTCTTTTGCATTGATCCACATAAGTATCAATTTTTGATAATAGCCACTCACTTGCCTCAGATAATTTTTCTTCTTTTTCTTCTATCTCTCGCTTTTTAAGCATCATTTCAAACTTCAACCCATTAAATCCGGCTTTGTTATATTTGTCTTTCCATAGTTGAGCAATCTTGATTTCTTTCCTTGCATTTTTTCGTATATCTATGAGCGATTCCAATTCCTTATCTTGCTGCTTTTTTCGTGCTAACCATAGCGGTTCATTACGCCCTTGGCTCAAAGCCTCATAGTTTTTATTGTCGATTTTCAGAACTTCAAGCATGTAATCATTAAACGCTTTTTTTGAGGCGTATACGGACTTTTTTTGCGTCAATCCCTTGTGGTACTTCCCATCAACAATGTTGCCGACAATGACGTGAATATGGTTATTTTTTCCTTGCATTGGTTCTTCATGGAAGACAACCCCAGTAACGTCCCAGAGCTTTTGCGGGTCAATCTCGTTTTCTTCCGCTATCGCTTTTACTGCCTTAGCTGCTATTCCTGCCCATTGTTTCTTTGTGGGCTGTGGAATATCTTTCGGCAGTGCGAAAACGTAGCTTTGCGCGTAATTTCTCACCCCTCCACCACTTAGCCCAGCCCTGCGCCTCTCTGCCTGCCTTATCGAATGCTCGGCAAGCATATTGCGCGTGGCTTGTCTTGTGTCTTTCAACGGGTGGATGTTTGTTGCTGCGTGGGAGGGCTCGTTTGCGTTCAGGAGATAGCGTGTGTATCGAATCAGACCTTCGTCTTTCTTCTTCACCGCTTTCACCTTCACCGTCCAATTTTTCATAATAATTTTTATTTAAAAATTATCATAAAAAATCAGACTTGCAACCTCGCTTACTTCGCGCACTTGGATAGCTAACAGTTCAAGATAGGGGCTTTACTCCGTAAACCATCGCTTGCGCTCCCTACTTGCTCAGGTGCTACGCCCCCGAGACCCCCAAAATCAAAAGACAAATCAAAGTATTTTCAGGGTCGATATTGCTTTGAGTTTTTGCTTGGCATTTGGCCCTGCGCTGTAAACGTCAAACGTAATCGTCCCAGTCTCGTGCCCAACGATTGATGCAATCGTCAGCCCCGGAACATCGTTGTTTTGCAGGAAGGTGATGAAAGATTTTCGCAGACTGTGAAAAACGTGTTCTTCCCCATATCCCAGATCTTTTTTCAGTCTTCCAAACTGTTTGCTTAGGGAATCAGATCGCTTGCCGTACTTGTTTTTCCCAGAGGCAGGCAGAAGAAAATCACCATCTGCCTCTTTCGTCAGACGCTTTATCAAAGGCTTTAAATCTTTATGTACTGGAACAATCCTTTCAGCATTGCTGGTTTTCCCATCTCTGATATAAAGACAATCAACCCCGTCCTCCTTCACTACGTCAGAGACTTTCAACTGACAAAGCTCCTCAATCCTTGCCCCTGTATACGCTCCAAGCATTATCAGATCTGCCAGCGTTTTTCCTTTGACTGATTCGTGGAGTTTCTGAATATCAGTAACTGTAAATGCCTTTCGCTCTTTCTTGCGGACGCCTCTAACTTCTTCGAGGTGCTGATTTTCAAAGGGATTGGCTTTCTCTTGGTGCTGTTGCTTAAAGGTTTTGTCTTTCTTAATCGCCCACTTCCAGAAGCTGTTACCAGCGAAAAGATGCTGTTTCTTGGTCTTATTGAACCGCCCCGTGTTTTGCGGAGGCTCGTTGGTTTAAGTCAGGCCGCCAATTCGGCCTGACCGTTTAACTGCCGGTAGTAGTTTGCCTCAGCTTCTGCTGGCGGGATATAGCCCAGTGGTTCCAT
>UEXM01000828.1_pt1 | contig 30262 bp, 22 predicted proteins | sample 1796661 | NCBI WGS metagenome assembly UEXM01 (sample SAMEA4772469, study PRJEB27181) | metagenome
GCTTTAGGTAGCTTTACTTTAACCGTTCCTGCGGAGGCTGCCCCTTCAATAGTTACGGTAAACGTAGCAACAAGGGGCTTTCCTGCGTCGCGCCTAACTTCTGCTTTAAACGTGTTGTTAGAGATATTAACAGCGGCCCCTCCGCTAGTTGCTATCGTTAATGTGAACGAAAAATCTTCGCCGCGACCTACTGTAATGTTATGTTTTGCTGCTGCCATCAGTCATAGCCTTCTCTACGGCGATGACGAATCCTACATTATCGGGATCTTTTTGTCCAGCGTCCGGTTTGGCATCCCCGCCGTTCACTACGTAGGAATGGACCGTGTCCAGATAATCATTAGCCAGCGTCACTTTGGACTGAACCCACGCTTCTGAAAGCTTAGGCGAGCCACAGCCACACTGTTGCAGGAGTGCCTCAACATTAGCTTGCACATTGGAAAGCTGCTGCTGAATCATCTCCAGATCCTTCTCAGCATTTTCATGCTGAGGAGAATCTTCGGATTGATAAACTTCGTTCATTACATAGATTCACGGTAGAACTGAAGAGCAAACTGGTTAGGAGACATCTCCTTACCTTTGTTTTGAGCTAGTAGCTTCTTCATATCTTCCAACTTACCTTTGTCTTTAACAGAATTAGGGTCAAAATCACTGCCGTGGGTGTTCTTAAATAGGCTAATAGCTTTATCCGTGTAGTCCATTTCTGGTTCGTCAGGGACACTAGCTTGACGTGCGGCTTCAGCTTTTAGCTGCCCTGCCATACCTTCGTTACTAGCTTGACGCGCAGCTTCGGCTTTTAAAGCTCCTGCCATGCCTTCGTTGCTAGCTTTCTCGGCAGAAGCACTAGCTTGACGTGCAGCTTCAGATTTTAAAGCTCCTGCCATGCCTTCGTTACTAGCTTGACGGTCAGCTTCACGCATAGCTAAATGCTCTTTTTTCAAAGCCGCTTCTTCAAGATCTAATTCTGCTCCAGCTTTTTCCAAGGCAGCAACTTTTCTTGATTCACGTTCTGCTTCATCTAGCAACGCCATCTGACGATCAAACTCTGATTCCTGATTCGCTGCGGTTGTTTCAGCCACATTCTTTAAAAGAACTTTTTGAGCTGCGGTATACGGGTCTACTGTCAGTTTGGATTCAGTAGTAGGTTCTGCTGCTTTAGGGGCTGCTTTAGGGGCTGCTTTAGGGGCTGCTTTAGGGGCTGCTTTAGGGGCTGCTTTAGGGGCTGCTTTAGGGGCTGCTTTAGGGGCTTTTAACTCCACTGCATTCTCCGTCCGGTCTAGTAAAGCTAAAGCCCTAGCTATCCGATCTTCAGTCTTTTCGCCTCGGTCAGCCCCAGTAATAGCGTCTTGTAGACGGGTTGTCCCTTCCATCTCGCCAACTAAATTCCCAAATGAACCTACTGTAGACATCAACCCATCTAAAATAGATGCGGCTCCTACTCCAGAGTTTTTTGCGTCTTCCGCTGCGGCTGATTTAAAAGCATCAGAGCTAAATAATTCGATTAGTTTACTCATAGTAAATGTTTCTGTAAAAAAGAACCCCGCTACCCGTTTTAGAGACAGGCAACGGGGTTCATGTTAAGTGTTAGGCTATATTAAGCACCTGCGGCTGCTCCGCGAAGATATACGATTACAAAACCAAACTCGGTCTTGATCGGCTTAGTAGCACTGGCGAGAACTCCACGGAAGAAACCAATGGTTCCATCAGGGTTGGTGATCTCACTAACGATGTTCTTCCAGTCAAACTTACCACGGTAGTTAACAGGATCGAAGCTGAGTCCGTTAGAACCACTCATTGGATTAGGAATGAGGGCTTCACAAACTTCAGGGTGAAGAACGAAAGCGGCTTCGTGAGTCGCGGTCTCATAAGCGGCATTTGGAGTAGCAACTCCAGCAGCAACAGTGTAAGGCTCGACCCTCTCAAGTTTGTCACTAGTAGCATTGAAGTTATAGCGAGGAGCCATATCATCGATGAGGTGGTAGAATCCACGGAAGGACTTTTCAACACCAAGTGGTGCGATAAGATCACTTACCTTAGAGTTGTTATAGCGAATGTCATCACGGAATTCGGCTTCAGTCTGGAGCGCGTAGGACGCCTCAGAAGAAAGGACAACCGAAAATACCGGACGACCGTTCTCACGACCGTAAGCATTTGCACCAGCACCACCACGAACTTGCTTAAAGTAAACTTTATCCAAGATTGCGTTAGAGATGTTACCAGTGATGTCACTACCGTCACTCCCTGCATCCACATCAAGATCGGTCAATGTAAGACCTTCTCTAGCTCCAGTAATAACTGTTCCAGCGGTCTTACAAAGGACGAGGTTGTCGGAAATAAGCTCAAACTCATCACGGTAGCGGTTCTCCCAAGTGTTACGGGTGACCTCAGTCATGATGTTCATGATGGCGCGGAGCTGGTCCTGACGATGAGCAGCAAATCGAAGGTCTTCCAAAGAAATCTTAGGAGACTCGATAACAGCACGCTTCAATGAGTAAGGCTTCAGCTTCTTACCGAACTGAACGTAAGAGCGTCGGTCGGTTCCAGCGGGGTTGTTATCAGAGACATCTTGCCCATCACCACGACCACCTTGGAAATCTTTCATGGTTCCCGGCTCCTGTGCGTCTGCAATAGAAGTTCCTGAGAAGGCGCTACCAAGAGTGGACCAGTTTACTCCAGCAGTTCCACCACCAGCGGTAGTAGTAGCGATAGCACGATCATACACCAAAGTCTGTTGGGTGTATCCTTGACCATCAGGGAAAGCTCCCTGCTTAGTTAGGTCCAACCAAGGAGAAGTGTGGAGCGTGCGTGAGTAGATGTCCTTGCCGATGCGGTTAGCTTCTTCAGCGAGGATTGTATTGACAGATGCGAGGCCCGTAGACCCCAAATTAAATGTAGACATTGTAATAAATAAATAAGAGTTTGCGCTTCCAGCCAACGTGGTCGGAAACTAAAGAGTTTTAGGGCGAACCTCTTAGAACTATGCAATGGCTAGAGCAACCTGAGTTTCTATGTGCTTTACCAGTCGTTTAGAACTATTTAAGGCTAGAGCAACCCAACTGATAAGCGCATATTAACATTGTCTGGCGATCTGTCAACGGGGTCACACAGCACCCAAAGCAGCCGCTACTCTTTCTTCAAAAGTACCGTTTTCAGGTATGCCGGAGCTAGCTGCTGGTGCTTTCGTCTGACCAGACATCGCTGGCTCCGCATCCTCATACTCAGCAAGACGATCAGTCAATGACTCGACTTCTTTCCTCATCTCAAGATATTGTCGAACAACCGTCGGGAACACTTGGGCTGAGACCGCATTGTAGGCGTGGTCAACAGGATGGAGGACAGTAGGATCAGTCTCTGATGCCTTCTGCTGGATAGCGGACATGTCGAGACCCTCGATTCCTTTGAGGAACGGTAACTTCTGCTGGACTCTTTCGACGACATTTTTAGTGATGTTCTGCCTCAATTGGGCGTTTTCGGCGGCTGTAGCAGCACTCTGCTGCTCTTCAAGCTGTTTTGCCTCCGCTAATGCTGCGTCAGCATTCTCATACAACTGCTCGCGGCGTTGTATAATAGGATCAATGTCTTCCATGATCCTGTAAATCTTTGCCTTATCGCGATCACTAGCATTGGGTAAAAGCTCAGACAACTGCTCTTCCTGCTCTTGTGGGTCGTCTAGCGACAACACATCAATCAAAGCGTCAGAATCTACCTCGTATTTGTCAGCAATCTGGTCTGCCTGCTCAACGAGGGCTTCCAACGGCTGCGATACCGCCTGCTGATACGCTTGAGTCTGCTCCAGATTCGATAAAGCCTGCTGCTGTTCATATTCAGCGAGCCTCTCTTGTAACTGCTCAACGTCCTTGTTCTCAGCAAGTCCCGTCAGTTCCTGAATCTTTGACTCGTATTCCTTAGACTGCTGGCGCAACTGGTCCAACTCAGAACGGTTTGTCTTCAACTCAGTCTTGAGTTCCTTAAAACGGTTAGCCGCTTTAGGAGTCCACTCGTCGCCGATGTCTTCGGTCAGGCTTTCGAGTGGATCTGTATCCTGTATCTCGGTATCCTGAACCTCTTCCGACGATTCCTCAGCAACTGGTTCCGGTTCCAGTTCCGGTTCCAGTTCCGGTTCCGGTTCCGGCTCTGCGGGTGCTTGATCAAGGTTAGCAAACGCTGCTTCCAATGAGGATTCAAAGGAAGCGGGTTCAGTGGCATCAGGTAAAGCATCTACATTAGTCGGTGCTTCTACGGCTTCGGTGGCCTCTACGGCTGCTTCTACAGGTGCGTCCATTCGTCTGGTTGGTTAGTTTTTGTGGTGGAGGGCCGATGAGTCAGCTTCTCCAGATCATTAAAGGCGTCTCTGTATCCCGCATACCAAGCCAGTTTATGGCTGTTCGCTTGCGGGTCTGCGTCCAACGACGTAACCGTTGGGCCAGATGCCTCTTTTAAAATTGCGATTGCTTGTTGCAGGGCAAGGTCGTCCAGTAGCTCCCGTAGCCTTGTAACCGACTTTAAATCTTTGAACCAGTGTTCCAGCTTTACTGGAACTGTGGCTTTCTTTTTAGCTGGCATTATTCTTGTTCACGAAACCTCAAGGCGGCTTCGGCATCGCGGATCGCTTGCTCTTGGTCGAACTTCTTCTGCTTAATAGCCATCTCAAGTTCAGCCTTCTGCTGCGTAATCTGCATATCGACTTGCGCCTTCTGTAGCTTCATATCTACCTCAGACGCTTGAGGTTGTCCACCCTCTTCTTCAGAAATTTGCTGTTGCTCTCTCTGGATCTTTTCCAACGCCTTCATGGTGTTGTTAATCGCTTCTTCAGCATACTGTAGAATCTGTTTCGCGTTCGACACTACGGCCTCCAATGCCGGATCACCAGAAGCATATTGGGCAGTCTCAGAAATATGCTGGTAAAGTGCCTGCAATGCGGGAAGAACCTGCTGCGGATCTGCTTGGCCTTCATTAATAGCCTGAATGAACTGCTGCAACAACGGAACGTGTAACTGCAAGTGCTGGCCGTGCATCTCACTAGAAACAACCGGAACTGGCTGGCCTTGTTGCAACTGCTGGTTCTCAAGATAAGCAATCTTGGTATCTACCGTTTTCCGGTCGTCTTCTTGCGCCGGAACGTAGCGATCCGCGAGGTCGTGACCGACACGAGTGCTAACGATGTCACGAGTAAGGTTGCGGCGACCAACGTCGTCGAATTGGCCACTAATTCCTTGAAGCTCGCGAAGCGAGACGAGTCTGTTTGCGTGCGATCCATTGCCAATGGAACGAACTGCTTTGGTCTGTGCGACATCTAATTTCTTAATGAATTCTTTTTCTACGCCCCGTTTCTCACAACGGTCGAAGAAATCTTTAATCGCCGCGTCAGGTCGTTTGACCTCAACAATACGGCGGACCATCTCGCGCATCAGGCGAGTCCAACTTGAGTAGAATAAGTTTAGCGTTGAACCACTAATCCGCGTAGCCACATCCATGTCCGCCACAACCTGCATCTGGTTCTTGTATGGCGAAGTCTGGTTCGGGCCATACGGTGACATTGTGTCGGTGTTCAACGAAAGCTGCTGAGAAAGATCCTGCAAAGCTGGCTGGACCGCTGTGCCTAAGTTAGGAATCGCCTTCTCGACAATCTTTACGTTAGGTGACATCACGGCATAAGCGCCGTAGAACGTGAAGCTGAGTTCATCCAACGAGCGTTGGTTCTCTGGCTGGATCATCACCGACGACGCTAACATCGCGCCGTCAATCTGCTGGCAACGAAGTCTGTTACTCGTCTGAACGTGGGAGAAGATCCGCTGGCCAAGTCCTCTGATCGAATGATAAGTGCCATTACTACCAACTCCGTATGTGAAGAAGATATACGCCTGTTCAGGTGTATCGTAGCGACTGACCTTCTTGTAGAGGAAATCTTTAGGACTAGACTCAGCGGATATGTAATGACTCACACTACCGTCGATCTCGCGCACCCAGTAGTGCAGCACGTCAACGGTAGGGTTCTGGATGCCTGTGTAGAGATCGTTGTTCTTGATCTCTGCCTGCAACGATTCGTAATCAGAATATGTGTTGCCGGACGTGTAGGAGCGCCCCGAAGTCTTGACGTTCTCCATCATGACTCGTTTGACCTCTTCTACGTTCCAGCCGACTGCCTTAGCAGCCTTCTCGTTCTTAATAAAGTGGTATAGCTCGTGTAGCTGATACTGACGGCGACCGACGGCAATGTCGATTGCGTTCTCTGATGCCTGCGACTGACGCGGGATCAAGATATCTGCGAATCCGCCGATACGAAACTTCCAATCTTCTGGTGAGTCGAAGTAGGCAATACCGACTCCGTGCTTAATAAACTGTGTGCAAAGGCGGAGGTAGCTACTGTGGAACTCTGGCCAGCGGCGGAAGAGGTTTGTCAGCTCCTCGGCTACGATGTCCTCCTTTGGCCCTACTTCGCTTCTCTCGCCTGTTGTGGCCTTGACCTCCACTAGCTTCTCCAAAGACGTGTAGAGGTCAACGTAGGCCGAAAGAGAGATGTCTAGCAAACGCTGCGCTTCGCCGAAGTTCAAGTTGGTCTTGAGTCCCTGACCACTAGCCGCTAGCTGTGATTGGCTGTAAGGCGCAACACCATCGAACATACTATCGATCCGAGAGCGGTTAACAGCAGACTTCTCATCAGCGCGGAGCAAGGTTGCAAAGATACCAATAGCAGCTTTAACATCCTTGAGACGTGTTTCAACAGGCTTACCCTTCTCATCAAGGCTCCCTAAGTCGAGGCCGTCTAAGTCAATTAAGTTTGACATACTTGGCGAGTATATTGAATTGACAGTCAATGTCAATCATTTGGGTAAGCCTCTTTCATTATCTTCTCCATACGCACCCAATGGGCGCGACCATCTTCGGTTTTGAGGCGGACATACTCCTTCTCACCGATATCCTTCGTCCCCACTAAAATAGGGTTCCCCCTATACCTCTTGCCCGTATTCCGGTATTTCCAGACTGCGCCGTAAGGAGTCACCTTGTAATCGGGGTAATCGGCTATTACGACAAACTCCTCTTCCGGTAGGTCGTAGCGTAATACAGATAATTTGTTGTGATCCACCATCGTATACACGCCCTCATCATTAGTAACAAAAGAGTAGTATTTTAACCCCCGCCAATATCGCTTAAGATTTTTGTCTGTTTTCAAGTTGTAAATATAACCGTCGTCGGTCAGGGCATAATGCGAAGCCCCCGCAACGGGTTTCCAATCTTCTGGTATTTTATGTTTAATCATCTCGGGATGTAGTAAAAAACTTTTCTCTCCGGCTCTTAGTATCTTATTATATATAATAAGATACTAAAGGTCTAGAAGAAAAGTTTTTTATTGGGGTTTGAGTGCCACTTTTCTAGCACTGCGTTTAGCCGCGATTTTAGCCTTGTTTTTTCGGTAATACTCTTTGTTGTAGTCACTTACACGCTTTTTGAACGCCTTATATCGCTCCGGTTCAAGGACTTCACTTACCTCTAATTTTCGAGAGTAGCTGTATTTCGTCCTCCGGTAATACTCATTTTGATATTCGAGTCTCTTTTCCCGATTCTCTAAATAGTATTCCTTTTTCTTTTTCGGGTCGTATTGGGCCATAGCCGACCCTACCCGATAGCCAGACCCCCGTCAATTTTTTTCTAAACACACATATGTATACGAGCCAGCTCGCGCAAAAAGCCGACCCCCTACCGGTGGCGTGGTTCATGTTCCATGAACCATGAACCCTTTACCCCTTATCATGGAACATGATTAGGGGTTCGGGATTCAGGGATCACTGTTCGGGGGTTCTACCTAAAGGTAGAACCCCGCTTTGATTCCGTTGAACCCCGTATCACGTATCACGTATCTCTTATCTTGTATCTTGATTCTCTTGCCTTGATTCCCTTGACCTTGATTCCCTTGACCTTGATTCTTACGCGTGGGTGCAGCGCACGTTGCTCCCTTTAAAAGGGAGTGGCTGATGGTCTTGCTGTCCTTTAGAGGTTGATGAACGAAACCACTGACAAACAAATGGAAGATGCTATAGCAGAGACTAGCAGAATACTTAAGAGATTGAACCCCTACCAAAGGCGCGTGTTCAACACGTCTTTGGGAAAAGCTCTCGAAAAGATAACGCATTCCGAAGAACGATATCCTCAAATCGTTAGGATTCTCCAACGATTAAACCACGAGGCACGTACATGCTCTCTTTAAAAGGGAGTGGCTGATGGCCTCACTGACCTTTAACAATTGAACAATGACCGAAACCATGACTACTACCGTAAAACATAAAACCCTGATAGCTTTCTCACGAGCAGCTCTCGCTGCTACCAAAGAAGGAAAGACTGTGGCTATGCCACAAGAAATCAAGACTGCCAGCAAGCATTGGCAGAATTGCTTCGCAAACTTTATCCTGTGGCAGCATTCCCTTGTCACTAGTGACGAAGCCGGAATCGCCATTGGTGTGAAAGGCAAAGCCTTCGCCGCTAATGGTAACAAGAAACTACCGTTTCTAAGCTGGTCATCCATGCCACTCATGGACTGCGGCGGAGCCGGAGAATGCAAGAACTTCTGCTACAGCCTGAAAGGCTGGAGGAATGTTCACCCTTTCTTCCGCCAACTTCGCAACAGTCTCTTACAGAGATTCCGGTTTGATCTTGTCCAAGCAGAGCTTGACCGTGTCATCCAGACCAGACAGTTCAAGTCACAATCGAAGATTGACTTCCGACTCTTCGTAGACGGTGACTTCGACTCTGTCGAAACGGTGGACAAGTGGATGTCCTTACTTCGTAACAAGCCGATCTTAAAAGCCTACGGCTACTCCAAGTCTTGGGAAGAGCTTGCCAGTTACACTGGAGAGTGGCCTACAAACTACCGTTTGAATCTCTCCAACGGCAGTCGGTTCAATGAGAACAGCGGGATTGCAAGACGTGTTCTTGCCCTACCGATCACAAGAGGCTGGTTCAAAGCAATCGGCTCCAAAGGAGGGATCGAATACAATACGACAGAATACAGACAGAAGGCGCGAGAATACGCCAAAGAGGCGGGACTAAAGCGTGTCTTCGTATGTTCTGGTCTCTGCGGTGAATGCACTCCACAAGGCCACTTCTGTGGCTCAGATAACAAAGCTGACGTAGTCATCCTGACTCACTAACCCCCAACACTAACCCTAAAACCTATGTATAAATACATCGTCACCGAGCTACAATCGCTCCCACCGTCACTTGGCGGCAACCATGAATATGGTTCCGAAACCATCACCTGCTTCTCACCTTCGCCTAAGAAGGCAGTAGCGATGGAAGGAACCGTCACCCGCTCCCATGAGGGAGTCGAAGGATGTCCTGTCCTCCTGAATGCGACCCTCGTCGCTCCTAACGGTCGAGTCGTCTTCGACCGCTGGGATTAACCCCTAACCCCGAACCATTAAACCATAACAAGTTATGAATACTAAAAAAGAAAACAGAACAATAGCAGCACTCAGCAACCTTTTAGGTTGTAGGGTAGAAGAGATTCACGGTGACCTTCCCCCATTGGGGGAGGCTGGAGAAGTCAGACTCCCCATACAGACTCTGTCTCACGATGAGGAGAGATTCACGGTGACGGAGGATGTATATTTAAACTTCAACCGTCTCCCATCCGGTAGGATAGGTCAGTGGCGGATGACATCCATCGACGTAGACGAAAGCTCCCCAACCTTTGGTGAGCGTATTATCGCCACTGGCAAAGGTCAGTTTAAAACCACACACTTCACATTACGATAGCGTTTCCCGAACCCCTAACCCCATAACAAGTTATGACCATAGAAGTAACCCAAAAAGACGTGTATGGAAACACGCTGACATACGTGGCAAATGCCGCAGTGCAGCGATCCATACAGAAGCTGACAGGACGAAAGTCCTTGACCGACAGTGACATCCAAGCTCTGAAAGAGCTAGGCTTCACCTTTAGGCTCAAACAATTAACCATTAACATTTAACACCCACAGCCTACTGCTACTCCCTTTTAAAGGGAGCAGCAGTAGGTCTTGCCGACCTTTAATAAACGAAACCAACCAGTGATAGTATGACCTACAAACAACTAACATGGACCATCGTCGGATTCATTCCGGCAGTTGCCGCCCTCCACGCCATTGGCATTGACACAATCGTCCGTGCCGTGATTCAACTCTTATTCAACGCCTTCGGGTAAACCCCAACTCCTAAAATATTATGTTCAAATTCTTAAAAAATAACAAAACTCAAATCACCTCGCTCGCTCCATACTTCTGCCACGGCCAGTGGGTCTTCGACGACGACCGCTTCGGCTTGCATCGTGAGGCATTCGTCTGCGGTATGTCTGAGATCATCGACTTCGTCCTGACGGACAGTGGCATCGATCCCGAAGACGTGGAAGGTGGGTTCCGCCTCACGTTTAGCAAAGACAAGTTCCCTCACTCAACTCACTCCCTCAGTTGGCTGCGAGCCAGCGAGGGCGGTAATGACTATGTGTTGGATGGCCTTGGTCAATACGGTGAGAAGATGGAAGGTTGGCTGTGTCCTGCCCTGTTCCATTTCTTCGACAAAGCCCCAAAGAAACTTTATTTCAGCGTAGCTGAGTTTAAAAAGTGATGAAAAGAATTTGACTGCCTGCCAGATAAGTGGCAGCTTGCCCCCGTCGGTCCTACCACATCGGTAGGGCCGTAGGGGACCAGAAGGTCCGAATAAACCAAAACCAAATAGAAAGAATAAACATTATGTCTGGAATTAAAGAAATCGATAGCGTCCTCATCCCACAAGGTTCCGAATACCGTATGTATCACGGTTTGGAGAAGGAGTCTGAAGGTGAGTTGATCACGCCCCGTGATGCGAAGGAGAAAGGCGTCTTCTTCCCGATCAGGATGGCAGACGTGTATGCCACCGTCAATGGGGAGTCGATCCCGCTCGACAACCACAAGCACCTCATGGCAGATACTGCTGATGGTCTTGTGCCACTGCACATGGCGACGAAGAAGTATCAAAAGATCGAGAATGAGACCTTCGCGAGACCAGTAGTGTCCGCCCTCAGACAGTCTGCACCGGACTCGAAACTGTCCGCGATGGGGACTCTGAATGGTCTCAAGACATTCTTCATGTCGTTCAAGATGGACGATCACACCATCAATGGTGAGAAGCACAGTGGATACCTCAACGTAGTAGGGGGACACAACGGAACTGCGAACCGTGTGTTCCTTTCGGACTTACGCTTGTGCTGCTCTAACAGCATCCACGCTGCCCTCGCCGGCAGTAAAGGATACATCGACCTAAAGGTCACCCACAGTGGCAACGTGGACATCAAGTGTGCCGATCTTACGAAGGACATCACTGGCCTGATCGAGCAGCGGAAACACTTCGCCGAAGCGATGGAGATCCTAGCCACTCAGAAGGTGGTCGAGCAGGACATCTCAGCTATCGCTGCTGGATACTTCATCAAGAGTGCTGGCAAGGTGGACAAGTTCTCAACCCGAACCCTGAATGCCGTGTCCGGTATCACGGATCTGGCAATCAGAGGTAGGGGAAACAGTGGCGAGACCGTGTATGACGTTCTCAACGGCGCAACCGAATACTGGACATCCGGTGACGGTGTAGGGCGTGATACGTCTAGCTCTGCCAAGGCATACTCCAGCGAGTATGGCACTGCCGCGAAGCATAAGGTGAACTTCGCTGACTACCTGCTCACCTCACATGATGAGTCCTCTATCGAGGAAGGTCATCGTGTTCTCACTGCTACCCTCAATGGGTAGTGAGTCTTGATACACTGCCCCTTCCAATTAGGAGGGGGTAGTAATCAGGAATAAACCTGAGACTGAATAAAGATAATATGACTGATATAAAAGACCTGATTTTCGCTTTGCGAGTCCAATCAATTAACCACGCAAAGTTGCTGGAGAAGAAAATGAAGAAGGAACAAGAGTTGGAGCGGCTCCAAGACGAAACCACCGACTGCCTCCGCGCCCTCACTGTGATGCAACAGACCCTCGAATCCCGATTCCCGAACCCTAAACCGACCAAGTAACTGATGGACTACCTACAAATCATCGGCCTGATCGTGATGGTCCCGCTTACTATGATAGTAGTGGTAATGAACATGGCTAAAACAGAAACCCGCCGCCTCCGCAAGATGAGGGAGCAGGCCGACCAAAAGAAAAGGAGGCGGGCGTGATTAAAGATATCTTTAACGCTGCCGCCCCCTTCTTGATATTCATGGCTTTGCTAATGTTATTAGCAAAGCTATTAGGTTAGTTTAATCCTTCAGTTTGAAGTAGCGTGGTTCTTTATCACGCGCTTCAAACAGAGGGGCTATCCTATCTGAGTGTCCTCTTTCGATTATGTTCTGCATGAATCCTTTGTTCGGAGTCAGTCGGTCCATCACGCCTTGAATGATCATGGCAGACTTATCTTTACCGAACCCGAACTGGCGCATCGTAGCGACCTGTTTAGGTGCAGATATGCCGAGGCTTTCAAAGCCCCGTCCAACTCGATAGAGTTCTCTGTTGAGCTTCTTACGGCCTTCGTATTCCTCGTTATAGACATCCATGACATCGTCATCTGACATCGGCTTGTCGCTGTATAGAATAAACTTCTTGTCGTTCACCAACCGGATTCTACTCTGGTGTTCTCTAAGGAACCTACGGTATTGCTTCTCGACATCTACAGAGTGGAATCTTACAGGATAAGCTCCCTCAACAAATTCCCCTATTGGAGAGTCCGTGAACTTATTGTAATCTCCACCGGAGGCTTCGTAAGCATCTACAGCATCCGTCAGGATACGTGGTGAGTAAGCAGTTTTCAGAGTGTATAATAAACCCTTTCCTACAGACGATCCGAAGCCATCCACTTCGGGAATCCATATTGGTTTTCCGGTGGTGGAGTTCTCGTTGTTCATTGTATCATTGACTGCGCCAGCGAGGATCTGCTCATCAAGGTATTGATCGAAGATCGCTCCCTTCACAAAAGCTCCCACAGCACCGCTGAAGTTACCGCGTGATAGTGATTCAAACGCGCGAGCGAATGGATCAGTGACGAGCGAGAATGGATTGAGGTATGTCAGGTCTACAGAAGTTAGGTCTTTGCCTTTGCCCCAGTAGTAGAAGCTATGCCCTCGCAAATAGCTTGGCATAGACTTGCGAAGGGCTTCGTCCTCTTCATCGCCGATACCAGATAGAGCAGCTAATGCGGCTGGAACCGCTAAGGATACCCCACCTAATACGGTGTAGAGACCGCGAAGTCTCTGCTTACCTCTTCTGACGATGTCTGGATTATCACTGGCCTTTTCTTCTTTAGCTAATTTGTAGGTGTTATAAACAATCCTTGGAACCTCAGCCTTGAATCGGATGAATGGAGCGAACAACATTCCGTAGCTCGATTTACTCAACGCGCGCACGAGAGGGGGAGCCTGACTCAGAGATTGGGCAGTCCTCTTGACGTTACTCGCAGCTAATCGTTTGAGTTCATTGTCTCCCATCTTACCAACTTTGGTGTTGGGGTGGTTAGCCTTAGCTTTACGAAGAACACTAAGCTCATGCTCATAGTAAGCTATCTTGTAAGCACCGTCTACCGAAGCGGACAAGCCAGTGAGCTTCTTTTCAGTTGCTGCAATAAAGCTCTTACCTTTACCGACAACAGGAGCTTCATCTAGAATTTCATTAAGCCTAGAAGCAAAGTCTTTCTTACCTTCGCCTGAGTCTAGAAGCTCTTTAATCATCCCTGCGCGTAGCTCGTCGCCGAAGACTCCGAGTGTAACGTATTCAGAAAGAACAGCATTTAGCTCGTCTGGATTATTCCACTGTTGCGTGGAGAACTTTAGTGTATCTACTAATGTAGACCCCATCTTGTGTAATGGCATCCCATTAGCTGGCCCGAAGAACAAGATGTTACCTAAGATGTTTCGGAAGTAGAAACCTACTGAGCCTAATGTTTTAAGCAACATAGACTTACCTGTAAGATTCTGAAGAGCCGAAGCAGTCTTAGACACTGCCTGTTCAGCAGTAGAGCTACCGGAGTTAGCGAAGCTAGGATTGATGATGTCTGCCAGATCATCAACTAAAGATTTCTCAGCATATACATTCGCGAACGGATCATTTCTATTCGCGTTAGACTTCATTTGAATGAAGTCAGGATACTTGCTAGGATCAGCAGCGTATGTTTTAGCATCCACTATGAATCCTTGGTCTTTACCTACCTTAACGATGTTGCTTCTAAACACTTGTTCAGCCGCTATCGTAGATACTGTAGCGTAAGTTCGTGCGATCAAATCAGTGCCTGTTTCGGCTCCATACTCTCCGAGAATTTCTCGTAGTTCTGGAGGTAAGTCTTTTCTCTTAGAGAAGTTCTTTGCGATCTTAGAATATCTATTGGTCGTTGTAGGAGTCCCTGACAGGATGCCTTCATACCGTTGGATGAAAGCGTCTAAAGCTCTTTCTCCGTGAGTGCTACCAGTTCCTGCTTTCGCATGAGCTTTCCTAAGAGCAGCGTCTGCCGCATCGTCTGCTTCCGCATCCGACTTATTATCAGCTTTAGCAGCAGCGTAGGCTTTGTCCTTAACGTCTCCGTCGAAGAACACCATCGCAGCAGCTCGGGCCTTTGCGTATGTCGGATCTTCCCTGACTTTCTGAGCGTGTGTAGGGTCATTGAACATACGATAGCTTCTAGTAATGTAGAAGCCTCCTGTCTGATCAATGCGGACGCGAAGCTCATTAGATATACCCGCTCCTTTAATCTTCTCCTGTATAGGTTGGATTAACTGAGTCCTCATCGAAGTTATCAAAGCCGCGAGTTTTGGAGACATCTGAGCGAGGTCGCTCAAAGCTTGAGAAGTCTCTAGGTTCCGAGCGTCGATTGCAGTTCTTTCTTTAAGATCAATCTCATCGTCGTGAGTTTGTTTAGACGCCGCTTTCTGAGTTTTCTTTTCTGCGCTAGTAAGTGTGTCGTCTGCTTCGATCACTTTAACTCGCGCCCTATGCTCGTTCTCTTTAGCGACATAAAATGTATTGCTGACAAGAGAGTTTTCATTATAGCCCTGTGCAGCAGCGATAGTGTCTAGAGTGGATTTATCCAAGATGATACCGTCCTCTTCGACGACATCATTAAATTTCTTGTGGAACGATTTAAGAATATGGATTCCACCTCTCTTAAACTCATCTCTCTGATCCAGCATAGATCTGATCGGTGATCCGAGATCTCCTTGGAAGATACGAGATATCATTCCTTCAGGTGACTTGTAAGTTTTATATTCAAACTGAGGGATCTCAAGGAGTTCGGGTATCATCGAGAAGTCATACTTATCTCCAGAAGAAACAGGATTGGGGTTACGACTAGAAGCAAACAGTGGGAAGTCTAAGCCAATCTCGCCGTCCTTATCCATAACAAGGTCATTATACTTGTCTTTAATTAACTGGAGATCTTCTGGTGCGGAATCCTTTACTTCAGCACGGTAGTCTGTGATGGCCTCAGCAATCTTCTCGTTGGTCTTCTTTTGTAGAAGGAGTTTACCAGTATAGCCTTTGAAGTAAGCTTTCAAGGAAGGGCTTCCGTCAGTTAAATCAAAGACGTAATTAGCTTCCGTACCAGAACCCTCCCAGTTTCTCTTTGCGGACTTGTTTTCGGCAACCGTGCCGCCGTTCACAGCTTTGAAAAGATCAAACTCACCTTCTGGTTGAGTGCTTAGAAGATCTTTTGCCCTACGAGAAGACTCTTTATAGTAATCTGTAAGAAGGTTTTTGGCGTAGTTAACAACCTTTTGTTTGTCTACATCACTAAGTTGATTTAAGTAGGCCGCTTTCGCGTCTTCAGAAACGTCTTGTGGCTCAGAAGGACCAACACCAAACTCCTCTCTCAAGAAAGTAGCCTCAAGATCAGCCTCAAGATCAGCTTCTCCCAAAGCCTCTCTTAATTGCATATCCCGTATTTGATCTACATCTTTAGTAGCTGGTTCTTGTAATATATCTAAAATCTCACCCCCATACCTAGGATTTGATACTTTAGAAGGGGTATCAGATGTAATAACATTTCCCAAATGTTTTATAATCGTTTCCTTCTCAAAAAATTCAGGTTCAAAAGCAGTCTTCATCCACGTAGAGTAACCCACCATACTCTGAGAGTAATCAGGTAACATCTTGCTAAGAGCAGCTTGTGCATCAACTCCATACTCAGCACCTACAAAATTTAATATCTGAGTCTTGGCTTTCTTTAGGATAACGCTTTGATAATCCCCACCCCCTATAGTTGTGAGTTGTTTAATCCCGTTCACATCCGCATCAGCAATAACTGCTAACATAAACTCTGCTGAGAACGACTTGCTCTTACTGTTCTCAACAGGAGTAACCATTAAGTCGATGTGAAGCTCGCCGTCTTCCAACAAAGTTACATCAACAGATGACAGTAGGATTTCTTTCTTTGTCTTATCGTCTATCCTTTGAGGATCAGTCACCTTGATCTTCATCTTTTCATCAGGCAAAAGATCTACTGAGATTCTCTGTCTGTCGGTAGATAAATTCTCAATCGATTGCTTTATGCCTTTGTGGTCCATGCCCGTAATCGGGTTCGGGTTTTGGACTTCAACTGGCTCTGCATCATCATCTTCGACATCAACTATTGTCCTCCCATCGATAACTGCTAGTCGGGCCTTTCTCATTATCCGGTTGATAGAATCAACAGGCAAAGAGGAAGCCGCTAAAGTTATAGCCTGATCTACTGCTACACCGTAGTCTTGAGCTTCGCCTAAGACATCAACCTCCATGAAGCGTTTGAACTCAGCCATCGTGGCTTCGGGGTTATCTGTATTGAACGGCGTGTCAGAAGTGACTGTGTTAAAGCCAGCGTTAATCAATAAGATCTCTCCGTGAATCTTACGAAGCATAGAGTCTAACGCCCCTGATCCCCCCTTCATCTCCCGCATAGCTGAGAGCCTGCTGAAGATACCTTTGAAGTATCTCGCAATCATCTGAAGAAGCGATGGATCGGATGACCAGAAATCTACGTCTTCTTCAGTAGTGAATCCGCGAGTCACTTTTTGTAAGTGCATGCGGAGCTTCTCTTCAGCTAATTGTCTTTTAAGAACTCGTATAGCGTTCTCTTGTTCGGGCGTAAGGTTCTCTTCAACCGAAGATTCTAAGAGGGCAATCTTAGCCGCTTTCTCAGCAGGGTTTAAGTAATAGGTTCCCGCAATTTCTTTAAAGTTGTCGAGACTTAGTCGGTCGATGTAGTTGTTAATCTCACGAGAAGTAAGTGAATTCCAAGAAGCAACGTGGGCTACTTCTTCACTGACAATACTCTCCACATACACACGCGCACCGATCTGGTCCATGTCTGCCACATTGGCCATGATGACGGAAGGATTAATGAAGATCCTATTAGCGATTGCATATGCTGGGGATGGTGTGCCTACATCCATACCCACTTCCATACCGTAAGGCATCCGGCTTTTAAGGTGGAGGATGAGAGCCTCCATCTCTCTTTGGTCACTCTTAGGGTCTTTGGTGTCCTGCCTGTAATCAGATATTACAGAAGCAAAGTTCGCGTCTTGAGGATCGACTGGTCTCTGCGCCGTCGCCAATACAGGAGCTTCTACAGTGCCAAGGAATTCATACATCTTCGCATTCTCAGAAGCTGCTCTCATAGCTTCGTCTGCTACCTTCGCACCTACCTGAGAGATCGGGACTGGCTGTGTCCGCGCTACTGACTTACTCAAAGCAATGACATCTTTTAGAGCCGCAGTGTATGTAGCAGCTTCCGACTTAGAGACCTTTCGGAACATCGATACCAGAGCCTCTAGAATTCTAGTGAAGAATCCTCGCTGTGCTTTAGGTGGGTCGAGATCTTTGATCAATGACTGTAGCTCAGGAGACAGGAGGAACTTAGCTAAGAACTCATCGAAGTTCTCAAAAGCGTCTTCCATGTAAGGATTAGGGTTTCCTTTGCGATACTCCCTTTCCGCTAGCTTGAACAATCCTTCCAGTCGCGTGCGTGCTGATCTTTGATTCGGGCTAAGGTTCTCAAGGGGTAAATTAGCTATGTTGTTTAAGAAGGCGTGAACATACTCTTCAAGAAGAGCATTCTCTAAACCGAGTCCGTTGCCCGTCTTTGTGTTGATCAACACACTGTGGCTACCGTCAGTCAAACGGGAATACTTACCTGCAAAATCAGCCTCTATCTGAGCGATCTCAAAACTTACCTGCCTGATGAAGTTTACATCCTCAAGTAAAAGATCCGCTACCAATCTATGTGATTCGCTGTCGCTAGTCTTAGCTATAGTTTGAATAGCTTTGACAACCGACTCAGGGTTCTGTGACTCTAGTCCTAGACGTTCAATCTCTTGAAGGTTTTCAGCTTCGTAGATTGCTTTCTGCTGACCGGATACGTGTGTCCGAGAGTATAGGGCCAACCTACCTGAGTTGATTGTCTTAGCGAAGTTAATCGCTTGTTTCTCAGACACGTCCTTACCTAAAGATTCTTTAAGCATAGACCTAAGTCCGGCAATAAACTGAGGGTCGCTGCTATCTAGATTAGATAAGTAGTTTAAGTAAACAGCCTGCCTAAACGATTCTTGCCCCGCCAACGCACTGTCAGAAAGAAGCTTCTTAAACTTGAGGGCTTGAGATCCTTCAGCAGACTCGTAGTTAGCAGACCTCAAAAATTCACCCATGACGCTCATTATATCAGAGGTCGTCATCTTTTTGACTTCCGCTATCTGTTTAGCTGATGCGTTCGGGACAATGCCGTCGATGAAGAGTTCCTCTAATGACTGGCGTAGTTCTGGCGAATCATTGATTTCTTCTACGCTCAACTGCGATGCCGCTTTAGCACCTAAAGAAGCTTCACTAAGATCAACATCACGATCAAGTGGGCCAGATCCAGCAAAGGGGTCTTCGACTCTACCCCCATCAAGGTCTGTCATTCCTTCCGTCCTCATTCCTCCTACGAGAGAGTCACCAAATATTTCTGAATCTAGATTCAGATCAGAGAAGGTAGAAACAACAGAGTTCTGTTGAGCCATTTTCCTGCTCTTTTCTTGATCAACATACTTCCTAACCTTCTTGCTAAGAACAGAAGGGAATGTCGGCATCGCGTTGTTCTCAAACGAGCGGTTATTTAAAATCTGTTGGTTTACGAACTCATTAATAATATCTGCGTTGGACGCCCTTTCGTCCACCTTTACAAATCCTTTAAGAGCGGAAGCCAACAACTTCGTATTGACTTTCCCGTTCTCCACCATGTTGTCGATAGACAGTCTAGTAGCTATCTCTCTAGCAGCGAAGTTCCTAGCTCTCTTATCGGGAACAGCTAAGATATCTCCGGCTGAGAAGTTATACTTCGTGCTTTTAAGTAGCGTGTCCCTTACAGAGAACAAATTCAAAAGGAATAAGTATTCGTGATACGCCTCGAAAATAGGCGTCACCGCTCCTGTGTCAGACTTTTCAAGTAAGTCTAATCCGGTTTTCTTAGCCCCGTTTAGGTGGATCTTGACCATCTTGAAATCCTCCCCGCTCCTCGTGACGGCTTCTGTATAGTCTTTTAACGAATTACGGATGTCCCCAAAAGTAGATAGAGAATCTCCTACAGGAAGAGAGTAACCCCTTTCGTTAACCGGAGTAGCCCCGTGAGGCATTACCGTATCCTCCATACCTGATACGGTGAAAGGAAGTTTAGTTAAGTCATCGAGTCGGCTCTTGTCTACTTTAGCATTAACAATGCTATTCAATGGACTACCTAAATGCTCTACACCTAAACCATCGGCGCGGGGCTTCTCTACGCGAGTGACGTAACCATCTACGACTTTGATCGATGGGTTAATGTCGAACACGTTCACGGAATCGGGAACAGGGATTCGGATGTTGTGGGCTAACATCTGAGCCATCAAGACAGGGTCGTTATTGAATACACCATTACCCTCAGTATCTAACTTACCTTTGATGGCTTTGCTCGATACTTTCTTTTGTGTGACAGGATCAAAATAAGTAATACGCTGGCCTGTGAAATCTTGTGTCTTCTGTTTAGAATCCAACTCGATCAACGGCCACTTACTATAGATCCTATTAGCGAGGTGGTCAGAAACTTTTGAAGTATCTTTTCTAGTTAACGGGACTCCGTGCTTCTGAGAAGAAGTCAACCTAACAGGGTAACCTGCATTCTCTAGTTCTAGAACTGCGTTAGCTTCTTGTAACTCTGAATCTGTAAGCTCTTTGCCTTTTTGGAAGAATGAAAGGTCAAGAGGGGGTGGAGTAAACGATTTAGACGCTTTAGGATACAGACCAGCTTTGTCACCGGAGAGCGCGGAGTCGGCTGCTGCTTTGACTTCTTCAGGATCTGCTTCGTTAAGTGCCTTTGTAATGTCGTCTTCAGTTACCTCTTCCGTAATTTCTTCCTGTTGTGCTTTAAGTTCTTTCTGTTGTGCTGGAACACTTTCGAGTTCTAAGTAACCCTTTAAAGAATTTCTAATGTCTATTGCGGCTTCCTGCTCTTCTGTAAGATTTCCTTCCTCTGTTACACTATCTGCCTGAGCCGCTATCTCAATAATCTCTGGTATAGATTTAACCTTTAAAAAATCAGGGTAAATATTTGTAAACTCCTCAGTTAGAAACTGAAGGGACTCTGATTGTCCTTGTGCAGTTAAACCATTGAACAATGAACCAATGTCAGTTGGCCTATCCGTAACTTCTGGCTGAGTCTCTTGCGTAACTTCCGGTGTAACTTCCGGTGTAACTTCCGGTGTAACTTCCGGTGTAACTTCCGGTGTAACTTCCGGTGTAACTTCCGGTGTAACTTCTGGCTGAGTCTTCTGCGTAGCTTCTGGTGCAGGCTTATCCGATACTTGAAGCTCGGCCTCCTTAGCACTCAATCTAAAATACCTACCGAGAACGGCAGCGGAAATAGGACTACCTGTATCTTTTAGATTCAACTCTACGTCTTTTGCAATCTCGTCGTATAAACGATCTACTTGAGCAAACTTACGTTGCTCGTTCATCTTCAACCTAGAACCAACTTTCTGGACAACAGGCGCACCTGCTCCCATAATACCACCGATCATGGCAGCGTGGAATGTCTGCTCCAGCCGCTCTAATAGAGGGGTGTCTTGATCAAGGGCTGCGTCTTCTACGAAGCTATTGACGAACTGGTCAAGCCCCTCTTCCATAGCTTCATCAGTAAAGTTCTTACCGACTGAGAACACTCTAGCCATCTTGCCGTTTTTACTCAGCGACCTACTTATCGATTTCTTAATCGCTTTTGTCAGAGACTCGTTCTTAATGTTTTGTGAAAAACCAGATACTCTTTCAGTAACCGCTTTCAACTCTCGGAAAGACATACCGCGTAGAAGAGCATCGTCGAGTCCACCACGCCCCATCAGACTAAAACCAGAAGTAATGACTCCTGTTATAGCTGCACTCATAAAGCCAGCACCTAAAGCCCGATCTCTGATCTCTTCTTCGGACAGATCAGTGTTCTCTCGGAGGTGGTTAGTAATACTACCATAAGTGGCAGCACCTGATCTGGTAGCTGCTGGAACAAAAACAGCCGAGCTAGTCCCAATCTTCTCAGCCAAGTTACTGTTGAACGCTTTCATAACGTCGTTAGTTAACTTGCCGTCCCCTTTCTTCACAGCTTCCTCAATTACTTGAGCCAACGTCTGCGACCCTTTAGTTTTACCAAACCCTAAAGTAGTTATCTTCTTAGGGGCTGTTTTAATAGTGTGGGATATTACTCCCTTAGTAATCGCCTTAGCAGCCGCAAAAGAACCCGCCCGTGCAGATACATATGCAGCACCACCTACTCCAGCAGCAGGCGCAGTAACCCCTGCTAAAATAGCAGTGGCCGCTATATCAACCGTCATAGGGACTATGGTCTCAAAAATTTCTTGAGCATAACCATACTCTTGGTTGAACATCCTAGCTACTTCTCTCCGATCGGAACTACGCTGCGCCGACTTAGCTAAGTAGTCGATAGCGACATCGTTGCCCATAGCCGCTGGAACAGCAGCAAGGAGAGTTCCAAAGCCGTCGATTATAGATGCGCCGACGCCAGCGGCCTTTTCGGTGAACTCACTGTAGTTGTCTTCATCAGCTAAGAAATCATTTAAGATTTTGTGGTTCGCTTTACCATCTGCTCTTCCTTGCATCAAAGCAGCATTCCACTCGTCATCTACGCCACTCCTACTAAGAACTTTTGCGTAGCTCTCAAAGTTTTGATCTAATACCGCAGTTCTATTTGCTTCTAAGATCTGTCGAGTTTCAGGCGAAAGGTCAGGTCTGGCCTTCAACATGTCGTTGAAAGCATCTTCATTAACCATCGCAGCAGAGTGGACAACAGGAGTTCCGAAAGATGTCATCCTCAGATTCTTCCCAGCTTCTTCTCCTTCATAGAACTCAAACATCCCACTGTTCGTAGCCTTCTCCAAAATGATCTGGTTATAAGCAGCTTCAATCTCTTCTGCGTTATATTCTTCTCCTTGGTCGAGTCCGCTCCTGTTGTTCAGCTTTTCCGCAATAGACCGGATAGCTTCTGAATGATCGACTTCCTGAGCAGCGTCTAACGCATCAATCCTCTCTTCAGCGTCTGAATCAAACAAACCACTAAAGAACTCTCCAACATCTTCAAACCTTCTTTTAGACCAATCCATTACCCCTTTGTCTTCCGACTCGGCTAGGTTCTTGGCGTGGGCTTCAATTTGGATTCCTAATTTAGAGGAGCCATCAACCAAAGAGTTGATCATTCCTTTTGCCTCATTATACCGATTCAGCTTAAAACGAGGAACATTAGATCCAGCAGGGACTACTAATTGCTCTTGGGCAATGTAAGCATCAGACAACGAAACATCTCCAGCGGAAGAAGCAGCTATCGCGTCACTAAGGTTCTCAAACTTTAAGGCAGAGTCACCCGCAATAATTCTCCGGTTCCCTTCCGCGTCTGTTGTAGCTATGAAAGGGAGATCTCCTGCACGGAGCATACGTTTCTTAACAACATCATATTGACGGTCAACAGCTTCGTCAGATTTAAGCTGTAATTCATTGAAGGTATCGTCTTCGATAGAATAAGGATTCTCCGTCCTCATTCTGTTAGCCTCTTTGAACTCGGTGATAGTAGTCCAGTCAGGGTCGTCTTGGCTGATCCTAGATTGGATCATATCCAATTTAGCTTCTTTAGAAATACCTTTAGGGGCGGTAAGTGACTTATAGCCCTCAAGGTCTCCCTGCTCTAGAGAACCTTCCTTAACTAATGACGAATACAATCCTGTTTGGATTTCTTCTTCCGCCTTAACCGACATCGCACCCGCATCGATATAAGTTTTACGTAGGTAATCCGCGTAATTAACGCGGCTAGTCGTATCCTCTTCTTCGATTGGTCTTTTAGAAGACCAGTCCGAGTATTTCTCAAATTCAGGTTCGGCAGAACCAGTTAGTGAGCCAACAAGCTTCTCGTATTCAGTCATAGCTGATAATATATGTATGTGGTTTAGTGGAGACTTTTAATCAAATGCCGTAGATAATTTACTTTGAGGTCCGCCGTTAGGTAGACTAGAAGCGATTTTAGAACTTAATGCTCCTAAAGCTGCGCGTCTTAATTCTTGATCGCTCATATGATTTAGAAGATCTTTTACTTTTACGGCGGGGTATTTAATAGGGTCTAAGATAGTGAAGACAGACTGTAAAGTATCTTTATCTTCACGTTCTAATGAAAATTTAGGTTTCTCTCCTTTCCCATCGTAAGAAGCTTGTATGTCTTCAGACGGACCTATTTTAGAAACTAGATCATAATAATGCTTATAATTTGTAAGACTTTCTTTTCGATCAGCGTCTTGTGCTTCCTCTTGGGCTTTTAGAGTAGAAGCTACTAGTCTTGACTTAGCCGCTTCAGCTCCACTCTGTAAAGCTCGTTCCATAGGCGTGACTTCATCATCCATTGAGGCTAATTCATTAACCAAATCAATATCACCAGCACTTGCAGCTATTTTTATAGCGTCGAGGTATTTGTTCTGCTCTTTTAGTCTATCTTGCTCTGCTTTAGTTTCTATTGATTTTTGTGAATCAATAGCTTTAAAAGCTGCTCCGAACTTACTAGATAGAATTGGGCTGTAAGAGATTACTGAAGAGTAATCTACGAGATTCCTGTTTAACTGCTCCGACTTCTGTAAAGGACTCAAGGTCTCATCATCAAGGATGCCGTTAACCAAAGAATCAATTTTAGGGGAAAACTCTAAAGCTTCGTTCTGCCTCTGGGCGTCCCTTCTAGCTTTCTGGAGATCCATCTTTTGTTTTTCGTAAGACAGTTCTTGCTGCCGCATCGCCATTGTGTGCTGCTGCATCTTCATCGTATGCGTCTGCATAGGCATAATAACCTCTTGGCGATACTTCATCGCTTCGTCGAAACCTCTTTCGCCAGCGAGCATTGGGAAATACTGCTGGCGGAGTGGTGCGATGTCTTGGTTGTAATTAATCATATAAACTATAAGCCTCTGGGACGTGGGCCTTTGGGTTTTTTTACGTAGTCGCTCTTACGGTAAATACCTTCGCTACGATCTTCGATACCATTACCATTTGAATCCCTAAATTCCGCAGTCTGATATTCACTGACCATCATTTCGTTACCGTCTTTATCATAATAAACAGGCCCTTGCCCTCTCTTTCTCACTTCATCAAGTGAAATCGCGTTACCCTTTAGGTCATAAAGGAACTGGGACGGGTCTATGCTTGTGGGTTGGGCTTCTTTGGGGTTTTGGTTTCGTGTTTTATCTAAAGGAGATTGGTATTTTTCAAACGCTTTGGGTTTTTCGGGGTTTTGGTTTCGTGTTTTATCTAAAGGAGATTGATATTTCCCCACCTTTTTTGGCTGCTGGATCGAGTCGTTCGATTTTGGCTCCCCCACCCCCATCGCGTCAACTATGTTTTTAGAACCCGCAGCAATATCTGCTTGCTTTTTTCGTTCCTCTTCTTGTTTTGCTATTTCTTTACTAGCGTCAATTTTACCTAGAAGTCTTCCCGCCCTAAGTGCGGGAGTATCTATAGACGGCTCATTCGCACGAACCATCTCACCAGCCATTGCCATTTGTTCAGCGGCTCTGCCGTAACCTTGACGGCGGAGTCTACGTGAAGCCCTACGGGCCTTACCGCTCTTAGGTCCAATTGCGCGAGATGGTTGACGTAAGGGAGACCCGCTACCTATTTTATAGTTAGGGTCTTGCATGGCGGCAAGTGCGCCAAGTCCTGTGCCGTATTGCCGCTGGAAAATTACGTTCTGTGCTGCTTCTTTTGAAGAAGAAGTCGGGGCAGCAGTAGTAAAATTTGAAGGCTTAATTGAATTTTTTTTCATCGTTGCCTCAAAAGCTTCACCAGAAACACCTTCGTATTTGCCAAGTTGTTCCTTAGCTTTTGCGTATATCTCTGGAGTCAAGCGGGATGGGTCGTTTGGATGTTTCTTTGAGAGACTTTTCAGCTCATTAAAGAAATCTTGACGCATAGTCGATTTCTCATCAAAAGCAGATTGATCACCAGATTCACCTTTAGGAGTCCTGTATATTCCTTTAAAAAATTCAGATTTTTCTTTAGGGTCTATTACAGGTGATTCAGGGAAACCCTTAGCCTCAGCACGTAGGCCAATCTGAGCGTCTTCCATAGAAGACAATAAAGCTCCCGCTGGTTTAGGGTCACCTTCCTCAGCTTGCGGGAACAGAGACATACCCGAAAAAGTGTTCCTAGCTTCTTGAAGTTTTGAGGGGGAGGCGTCACGCTCAGGGGCAAGCTGGGCGAGTCTTTCTTCAGCTTTCTTTTTATCCGAAGCCTCTAATTCTTCGGGAGTTTGAGGGACTTCCAATTGAGCAGCGCGTTTGGCTCCAGCAATCTGGCCCGCTGCCTTAATTAGTTCTTTCTCTTTATCAGTTAGCTCATATTCTTTTTTTTTGCTAACAGTTTTTTTCTGTGTGTCAGTTAACTCAGCCATAATTACCAAAGTTTTTTGCAAGCCCAATAGCGTGCGGTTGTTTTGTCTTTTGCAGTTTTGCAGTTATGTCTGGCTCTGAAATTAGCCCGACGCTTGGGATTCTTGTGTTTTGTGAAATCGCTGTAATCGCGGTGTCCGTAGCCAACTTTCTTGATCTTGTCTCCTTCTTTACCTAATACGACGAATTTCTTCTTCGATCCTTTAGGGGCGCGTTTAGGCTTATTGAAGCCAGCGAACGTCTCGCCGTGGTATTGGATACGGCCAGACGGTAGCCGTTTGAATCTTTTATTCGCCACGCGGCATAATCTACCAGAATCCAACGAAACTGTCAACGGAAGGGAATTTTGGGGAGCAGTCAAAAAAACTTTTCTCTCCGGCTCTTAGTATCTTATTATTTATAATAAGATACTAAAGGCTTAGGAGAAAAGTTTTTAACTGAGTAAGCTGGTATCGGGATTATTGAGTGCGCCACTAAGCGTTTTAATCGTAACCTGTTTCCTGTATCCTTTACCGTTCTCCTCTTTCGGTGGGTCAATGGCCACGAGTCCCATACGTTGGCGAGCGCAATCGAGAGCCAGAAATGCGGCATCCGCTAAGTCAGGTGAGCGACCGAACCGAGCTTTGAACTCCGGTTTTGATTCGATTTTTACTCTGAGCGTGCCTGTTCCCTTCGTCATATCGTAGTTTCTGGCGCACATTTCCTTAGCTAAATCCGCAGCTACCCCATATATCTGCTGTGTCCGAAGCAGTTCTTTGCCTACAAACCAGAGTTCTGACACTCTATTAGTATAGAGTTCTGCTCCCGTAAGCTGGCTATTCATGCTGACTCTCTTATCGGAAGCTTTTCCGCCAAAGGTAACACGCATGAACGAACTCTCCCACTCGCCAGCGAGAACGTCGCAGAATGGTGCGCCTGCTCCGGTCGAGTCGAGAGCCACATTGTTAGCAGAGATATTCCTACGTTTGCAGTGGTCGATAATCTGATGCACGATCTGGTAGGTGCGCGGAACCGCTTTGTTTGTGGCATCATCATTGAGGTGTATGGCTTCTCCTAACTTGCAGACGTATTGGCCATTTCGAGCGTAGCCAACTTCAGCGGTATACATAATCGTTCTGTCGCCGCCGTTAGTGAACGCCGGATCGATTCCGGCAACGGTGGTTGGTTTCTCCGCCCAATCGACTTCGCCCATCGCACCTCCTTTGATAAGCTCTGCTTCTGAGTAGATTCCAGTGGTTTCGTCGCTATCGAAGAAGACGGCGCGGACCATTCGCATGTATCCTCTAGATTCCGGCCCCAATAACGCCCTGTCTTCTGCCAGCTTCTCAGCGGTCGGTAGCCAAGGAAACTTAACTTCTCCTAGCGTAATATTAGGGCTGCGCTCCCCATCGAGTCGGAGGTAGTGGCCTTTCCATTTCGTGGTCCACCTGTCAGCGGTTTGTGTATCTATGGACTCCCAGCCCTTCTTTGGCTCTGACCAAACACCGAAAGCGTCGAAGCGGCTATTCGGGTTAGACATACCGATCATCTGGAAAAACGGGTTTTTAGATAGGTTAGTCAGACCAGCCTGCAATATACTTTCAGAAAGTTCTGAAAGTTCATCACCAATCATAATTACCCGCTTCTGCTTGATTCCGATGAATTTGCCGATTGCCTCTCGCGTCTTCGACTTCTCCGCCGCGATAAGTGAAAGCCCAGCTCTTTCGATAAGAGTGCCGTTCTCATCAACATACGCTGCGTTACCGATTGAGTCCCTTATCTTAATAGGCGCACCATCGATCACCGATAGCAAAGACATGACTGAACCCCAAATCCTCTTTCGTGCTTCCCGTAAGGTGGTAGAGGTCATCAGGACTAGTGTATCTCGTGGCTGGCAGAGCCATTGGACGATACCCCACGCGGCCATCGTATGTGATTTACCACTACTGGCGGAACCACCAATCGCTAGATACTTGTGTTTGATGGCCGACCTAATCATCTGCTCTGCCCAAGGATGGCGGACCATCATCTTCTCCGGCAGTTCTTCTCTATTCCATAGTTCATCGCAGATCCTCCAAAAATAAAACTCCTTAGCCTTATCGTTAGGGTGGTGGGCAAATCCATACAATAAAGAGGTCAGTAGACTTGTTGGCGGAATTATCAACCCACCTACGTCCATCTGCTTGGATTGTGGGTCGATGCGTGGCTCTAGAACGCGCTTGCGCTTGTCTGCTTCTGAGGGCATAATTAAGTCGATGTCTGAAAAACCTATACGGGAGTGCGAGGCTGAAGCCTTGCGCCTTAACAAAGAAGGTTACAGTAATAGTGCGATTGGTCAACACATTGGGGTCCACCGCAATACAATACGTAAGTGGTTAAAGAAACACGGAGTCGCCGCTAAGATGAACGGGGACATAGTAGACGGTAAAGTTCTCGACAACCTGATACATAATACAGACATCAAAGATGAACATCTGAAACCAGATGCTGACAAGGACCAGCTTAAAGAGGATGTTGAAGAACACTTCAATGAGACGATGAGTTCAGCTATTGTGGAAGAAAGGTTCCGCGCATCCAAACAAGAGGACGTTACCCTCAACGAAATCGCGGAGGCGCAGAACTCTCCGGCTGATAAATACCAACACTACATCGCCGCAGCCGGAATTAAACTTCTACGCGATTCGATGAAGGGGTTACGTGGCCCGAGAACGATTAGGGAGATGTCAGAACTAGACCAGCTCATTAGGCGTAACTTAGGTCTTAACGCCAAGACTGGAGGGGGAGCTAGCAAGATGCAGATTGATATCTCTATCTTGAACAACTCTAAAGCAGATAAAGGCGGCGGCGCGATTAGGCAGAAAAAAACGATTGACGCGGAGACCGGAAACGAGATTTAATATTACTACAATGTTCCACGACCGTGAGCCAGAGGTAGGGCCAAAATTTATTACCCGAATAGACGAAGGGGCGGATTTCCGTTTTCCGGTAGATACCGCTGACGGTCTTTGGTATCGCGTGAAGCCGTCAACAGCCCGTGAAGTTTTATACTTGCAGTCCCTGCCGAAAGGGATCAGGGTCTTAGTTCCAGCAGAGGGCGACGGCCTACTAGTCAGAGGAGATTCAATACCAGCAAAATGAAACCTGAAACCTTATTCCGTCTTCACGAATCGACGTGCAAGAAGACGCTCGAAATTATGCGGGCAAAGAACAGCGACTACTGCGGTGGTGCTGAGACAATCGATGCCCTCGCGAACTTCAAATCAGCGAAGTCGTTGGGCCTCCATCCGGTTACAGGATTGCTGTTAAGGATGCAGGATAAACTGATGCGGATTAAATCATTCGTGAACGACGGGGAGTTGAAGGTAGCAGGTGAGTCAGTAGACGACGCATGTGAGGATCTGGTGAACTACTCTATTCTAGCGAAAGCGTTACTCAGCGAGGAGCGTGAGTGTGGGACTTGTAGCAACCCTGTTTCTGGTGGCGAGTGTGACAATCTATATTGTCCTGAAAAATGATCGTCGGCATCGACAACGGATTAGATGGCGGACTTTGTGCAATATCTAAATTTGATGGTAGCCTCATCGATAAGATTAGGATGCCGACTCTTCAGATGTCGAAGAAGAAAGAGATTGATATCCGTAAAGTCCACCAATGGATAATGGACTTAAACACACCTTTTATTTTTGCGGTAGAAGAACCGCTCGCACACGCTAAGAGCAGCCAAGCGGTTCGATCAATGGCGATCTCGTTTGGTAAGTTAGTTGGGATGGCTGAGTCCCACGACTACGAAAACATAATGCGCGTGTCCGTTCACAAGTGGCAGAAAGTTATGTTGGGCAAAGTCCCTAAAGGGAGGACTAAAGAAGTCGCCCTGAATCTCGCCAACCAGTTAGAGCCGTCTGAGAACTGGCTAGCTAATAAACGCTGCCGGACGCCGCACGACGGCATGATCGATGCCTACCTTATTGCCCGATATATTTGGGGTAGTAGAAAAAGTTGAACTTTTTCTGGACATAGTAAGTCGTCTCAATTATTTGTCTGTGTATAGACAATAAATGAAGACACTATATCCAAAGCAGCAAGAGGCGTTCGACTTCTTTTTAGCAAAGCATAAGTTAGGTTTAAACTCCCTCGACACGAGCCATGTCGGAACTGGTAAAACAGTAGTAGCCGCTCATCTGGCTAAGATCTTAGGTAGACCCGTTGCGGTCTTATGCCCGAAGGCAGTGATCCCATCATGGGAGCGTGAACTCAAAGAGACTGGTATAGAACCACTCTTCGTTCTTAACTACGAAAAGATCAGGACTGGTAAAACAGAGTGGATGTCTAAGCGCGGTAAGAAGATAATGACGTGGAACC
>UEXM01000556.1_pt1 | contig 30258 bp, 44 predicted proteins | sample 1796661 | NCBI WGS metagenome assembly UEXM01 (sample SAMEA4772469, study PRJEB27181) | metagenome
CTCTGGGCGGTGGGACACGGCCCGTGGAGGAATGTATTACGGCGTGGGTGTTGGCTCAAACTTGGCGGGACGTGGTGGTGATTTGATCATTATTGACGATCCGCACTCTGAGCAGACGGCGATGTCGCTGAATGGCTTTGATGATGCGTGGGATTGGTACACGGGTGGTCCTCGACAGCGTTTGCAACCCGGCGGAGCCATCATTGTAGTGATGACCCGGTGGTCGGAGAAGGATTTGACGGGTCAATTGCTTCGCGCACAGGGCCGTGATGCGTTGGCGGACAACTGGGAGGTCATTGAGTTCCCAATGGAGATGCCTTCGGGCGGTCCTTTGTGGCCTGAGTTCTGGTCATTTGAGGAAATGCAGGCGGTCAAGGCGTCGATTCCGTTGCCGAAGTGGAATGCACAGTACCAACAAAACCCGACCGGCGACGAAAACGCGATTATTAAGCGTGAGTGGTGGAAAGTTTGGGATAAACAGCAGATACCGCAGTTGCAGTACATTATTCAGAGTTATGACACGGCTTTTTCTAAAAGTACGCGGGCTGATTACAGTGCTATTACGACGTGGGGTGTGTTTTATCCTGATGAGGGGCAGGTTGCGAGTTTGATTTTGCTGGATGCTAAGAAGGGTCGTTGGGATTTTCCGGAGCTAAAACAAGTTGCGTTGGAGTCGTACCGGTTTTGGGAACCGGAAACGATCATTATTGAAGCCAAAGCAAGCGGGACTCCTTTAACACACGAATTGCGAAATATGGGTATTCCTGTGGTAAACTTTACGCCTAGCCGAGGAAATGACAAGGTGTCAAGGGTCCATAGTGTATCTCCACTTTTTGAAAGCGGTATGATTTGGGCACCGGATGAGTCTTGGGCGCATGATGTTATTGAAGAATGCGCGGCGTTTCCTAATGGCGAGTTTGATGATTTGGTGGACAGCACCACGCAGGCCTTGATGCGGTATAGGCAGGGCAATTTTGTTCAACTGCCATCGGATTATTGGGAAGATGAAAGCGCCAATCTCCGACCAGCGCAATATTACGGGTAGTTTATATGTCAATGTACTCCGGAATCGGTAGCTTTGTTAAAAAATACAACACAGGGGGAGAGGCGGACAACGGCCTCCCTATACCCGGAGGCGGTTCTGGATCAGTTCTTTCTTATGAAGAATGGTTGCAAACCCCAGCAGGTCAAGCCGCTTCTGATGGTCCTCGCGGAGGACAAATTAGTGGGTTGGGTAACCCACAAGTTATGTATCAAGCATATCTGGCAGGACAAGGTGCTTCCGGCGGCGGAGCAACCAGCCAGCAATCTTTACCCGGTTACATGTCAATTGGTGAAAACAACCAAATTTTAATACCTCCGGCAACAAGCAATAAACAGTTTGTTCAGGCCATGGAAATGCTGGGGTATTTTGACAACGCGGACCCCTACGATTATGAATGGCTTCTTAAACACTTCGCAAACGATGAGGGTACGTGGTTAGCGCAACGTTATAACGATGCCGACAGGGATCTTGATGTGTCGGCAATTGCTGACATGAATTTTACCGATCAAAACAAAAGTGTTTTTGAGCGATTGTTTGGGGCGGTTAATACCGCTAGCTCTGCCGGTGGTTTTGTGGCAACCCCCGCCTTCTTAGGCACCTATGGCGACGGCGTTGGTGTGGGTCAACCGGGAGGCGGGACTACCGACACCACTAACCCTCGCCCTGTGTTTATTGGCCAACCCCCTACGGGAGGAACTGCCGAAGCACCGCAGTACAGTCTATCTGACACTATGGTGACGGCTTTTGAGCAACCTAATCTTTATGATGTGTTTAATCCGTATCCGGAAGGCGGCTTTGAACAAATTAACCCGTATTCAACTCCGGTAACAACGTCGGCTCCGTACTCCGCGCCTACTAGTTCAACTCCGCCTTTAGTTGTTGACTCGACAAGTGCGACCGCTGTTACCCCGGTGGTGTCTACACCCACTACAAGTACACCCACTACAAGTACGCCCACCACAAGTACACCCACTACAAGTACGCCCACCACAAGTACGCCTATCACAAGTACACCCACTACAAGTACGCCCACTACAAGTACGCCCACGACAAGCACACCTACGACAAGTACTCCCAGCTACACCCCACCGACCTACACCGACGAAGAGATAGCTCTTTACAAGTATCGGACTATGACACCGGAGGCCTTTGCCGCATCCGGGTATAGTCTACCCACCGCAGGCGGCGTAAGCGTCGCGGACATTGGCGGCCCCAGCTTTCCAGAAGGGCAGGGGTATCAAGGTTATAGCAGTACAGCCCAAGGCGGCCCCGTGTTGGATGGCGTAATAAATCCTGACTACTCGGCGGCCCAGCAAGGCGACACCGTGGGCGGAGTTGGTAATACCACCGGCATGGGGCAAGACATCAATTGGAGCGCCCCCACAACGCAAGCTTTGTCGGTTGGGGATGTGTTTTCTACCCCCGCAGGTGATTATGAGGCGGTAGATAATGGCTACGGGCAGATCGGATTAGTGGCAATGGGCGATGCAATTCGTACCACCGGAGACATCATTTACAACACTGCCGCTGGCGATCATCACTTTGGCGTTGACCCCAATACGGGCGAGGCTTGGTATCAAGGGGCGCAAGGCACTACCCCCGATTTGTATGAAACGGCTGGTTTTGCCGAGGGCGGCATCGTCGATGTTTTTGGCGACATGGCCAACCAAGAAGTAACGGGCGAAGGCATTGAGTCGTTTTTGAACCCCGAGCGGTCGAAGGCGACTCTCCGTCGTAACCTTGCGAAACTCGCACCACGGCCCACGGCTCCTGTAATGCAACAGGGCATCATGCCCATGGCCCGATAATGGCTGACGGAATAATGGGGCTGATTAATGAAGCTCGTTCTTACGCAGAATCAAAATACGCTCAATATTTGGGGATGGACGACGACGCAATTGCATGGGCAAAGTCTGTTGGAAATAAATACGGAGAGGCGGGTCAATTTGACGGCACGGGAGATGCGGCACGACACTTAGCGTTGGGTTGGTTAGCAAAACAAACACCTGATCCGGAGCGCGCTTTTCAAGCAATTCAAAACCGAGAAGATTACAGCTTGGACCATTTTGCTGAATTCCGTAACCCCGAACATCGTGGCCGTCGCATGGATTTGTACAACAACAAGTTAGGTTACGAGCTTCCCGCGCAGACAAGAGAAGAAGCAGAAGCTCTTATTAATCAGCTTATTTCGTCAGAAAAAGCAGAATATATGACTCCCGAAGAAAGTCGTAAGATGCGTGGCTATGCTCTTGGGGGTGAAGCGCGATATGATGTTCAACGCGGCGTAGGCGCATACGCCCCGTATACTAGGAGAGCCTAATGGCTAACGGCGACGATAAATCACAGTTTTCTTCTTTGATGGACAGTACGGCTCAAGGGCCGGAAATTACCGAAGAAGAGATGGAGTTAGACATTGAGATAGCCGCACCGGGCACTTTTGTCGGCTCTGTTAATGAAATTTTGCCGGAAGGCATTGAGATTGAGGAAGATGACGATGGCGGAGTTATTGTTGATTTTGATCCGATGGCCATGCTTGGTGATTCTGACGGCGATTTCTATGGCAACTTGGCAGAGGAGTTGGACGATAGAGAGCTTGGTCAATTATCTTCAGAGTTATTAGGCGATTTTGATTCTAACAAAGCGTCTCGTTCTGATTGGGAAGACGCCTATTCCAAGGGTTTAAGCCTTCTTGGATACACTTACGAAGAACGAACAATGCCGTTTCGGGGTGCAACAGGTGTGACACACCCGCTGTTGGCGGAAGCGGCAACACAATTTCAAGCGCAGGCTTTTAATGAGCTTTTGCCGCCGTCTGGTCCGGTCAGGACGCATGTAGTTGGTGAAAAGACTAAGAAGAACGAAGGGCAAGCGCACCGTGTAAAAGATTTCATGAACTACTACATCACCAGCGTGATGGAAGAGTACACGCCTGACTTTGATCAGATGTTGTTTTATTTGCCTTTGGCGGGGTCAACGTTCAAAAAAGTTTATTACGACGAAGCTGTTGATCGGGCGGTAAGCAAGTTTGTTCCGGCAGAAGATATTGTGGTGCCGTATGGCGCTAGCGATTTAGAGTCCTGCGAAAACATTACGCAAGTAGTGAAGATGTCTTTAAATGATCTGCGTATCCGTCAGGTCATGGGGTTCTATAGAGACATCCCTGTTATTCCATCTGAGTCTAGCGACAACGAAGTTACCAACGAGATGGATAAGCTAGACGGGACAACCCCCGGAAACCTTGACTACACCTGCACTTTGTTGGAATGCCACGTTAATTTAGACCTATTTGGCTATGAAGATCTGGGGGAAGACGGTGAACCAACAGGAATTAAAATTCCTTACATTGTTACGATTAGTGAGGATAATGGACAAATACTTGCCATTAGACGAAATTATCGCGAAGACGACGAAAAAAGACGAAAAATTCAATATTTCGTCCATTACAAGTTTCTTCCGGGATTCGGATTTTATGGCCTCGGGCTTATCCACACTATTGGCGGCCTGTCCCGAACAGCTACGGCGGCTCTTCGCCAGCTTATTGATGCTGGCACTTTGTCTAATCTCCCTGCTGGCTTCAAGGCTCGCGGACTTAGGGTACGTGATGACGAAGAACCCCTTCAGCCCGGAGAGTTCCGCGACGTAGATGCGCCCGGTGGAGCGATCCGTGATTCGTTGATGCCGTTGCCTTTCAAAGGCCCTGACAGCACGTTGTTCCAGCTTTTGGGCTTTGTGGTCGATGCGGGCCGTCGCTTTGCCACCATCACGGATATGAAGGTGGGTGACGGCAATCAGCAGGCCGCAGTGGGTACGACAGTAGCGTTGTTGGAGCAAGGCTCGCGGGTCATGAGTGCTGTGCATAAGCGCCTGCACTACAGCATGAAACAGGAGTTTAAACTTCTGGCGCGGGTCATGTCGGAGTATTTACCTCAAGAGTATCCTTATGCGGTAGAGGGTGGCGACCGCACCGTGATGCGTGAGGACTTTGACGACCGCGTGGATGTTGTGCCGGTGTCCAATCCCAACTCTTTTTCGCAGGCCCAGCGTATTTCTTTGGCGCAGTCTCAGCTACAGATGGCTACGCAAGCACCACAGATACACGATATGCACGAAGCGTACCGACGTATGTACGAGGCGCTTGGTGTTAGTGACATAGATAAGATCTTGATTGCACCTTCTTCGGAAGATCCAATACCGAAAGATCCGGCGCAAGAGAACATTGACACGATTGATAGTGTTCAGTTAAAGGCGTTTGAGGGGCAGGACCATGACGCGCATATTTTGGCGCACTTGACCTTTGGCACGTCGCCCATGTTGCAAGCGTTGCCGCAGTCGGCTATTTCGCTTCAGAAGCACATTATTGAGCATGTGAAGATCAAGTGTCAGGAGATGGCGACGGCACAATTATTGCAACAGACGGGCGGTCAAGCATTGACGCCGGATCTAGAGCTTCAGTTGGAGTCTATGGTGGCTCAGATGAACGCGCAGGAGTTTGGCAATCTCAAACAGCTTACGGCGCAGATAACGGGTCAAGGTCAAGGGCCTGATCCTCTGGTACAATTGAAGCAACAAGAGCTTCAGTTGGATGCTCAGAAGCAACAAGCGGATATGCAAATGGATCAAGCTGATTTGCAGATGGATCAACAACGTCTGGCTAACAAGCAGACGGAGTTCCAGCAACGCTTGGCTAGCCAAGAACGCCAAACACAAGCTAGAATTGATGCGGCTCGCGAAAGAGAGCTACTAAAGATGAGGAATAATTAGATGAAAGTCAAAGTAAACGGCGCTCCGCCGGTCAAAGCTCCTACCCCTGTTGCTAAGGCTGAGATCAAAGGCCAAGGCTCTATTCCTTATGCTGTTGCTAAGGAAGAAAAAACGCCAGATACTGCCATGGGTAAAATCACAACCGGCAAGAAACGTGGCATGGGTGCCGCGCTTCGCGGCTCACGGTTCACTAGCTGTTAAGATAATTTATAGGAGTTGACCGTGTCAGTAACCGTAGAACAAGTTAACGACCTTTATGAACAGTTTCTTGGCCGATCAGGCCAAGAGGAGTATTTGCAAAACTGGGCGCAAACCGGTGGCACACTGCAAGATATCCGAAACGGCATTATTAGTTCTCCAGAAGGTCAGTTGTATCAGGCACAACTAGCGAGTGACGGCCCGATTGGCGGAGGAAAGCAAACCCCAATAACACCGACCGTTACCACAGAACAAGTTAGCGACCTTTATCAAGAGCTTCTTGGCCGACCGGGTCAAGATCGTTTTTTGCAAAACTGGGCGCAAAACGGCGGCACATTGGACCAGATTCGCGCGGGCATTGCCGGTTCTCCAGAAGGTATAGCATACGCCGCCGCGCAAGGGGGTGGTGGTGATCAAGTGGGCGGCGGCACTACGGGCGGCGGCACTACGGACGCTGGCGGAATTCCCGATTGGTTTTCAAGTTACACGGATCAGCTTTCTGCCATGCAAGCGGAAATAGCGGCGCTAAATGCTTTGTTAACGGAGCAACAAGCCGGAGGAGGTTCGTCTTCGGTAGGGTCGGTAGGAGTTCCGGGTGGAGTACCGCCAGCGGTAGGAGTTCCGGGCGGAGGAACCCCAGTAACTTCTTCTGGTAGTTCTTATACAATGCCCACTGTTGCTCCGCCAATGGACAACCCTTATCTTGCACAATTGCCAACCAATCCTCCTGTGGGCTATATTCCGCCTACTCCAGAAATGTTGGACGCCTACCGTTATGAGCAGTTCTACAACCAAGGAATGATTCCGCCGGTAGACCAAGGCATAGGGGGTCTTAGTTACTTCGGCATACCGCCTTCTCAAATTCAAGCGTCTTTGACCGGATTCTGATGTTAGACGCTCTAATTGGCCCTGTCACAGGACTGCTAGACAAGTTTATACCTGATGCGGATGAACGAGCGAGGCTAGCGCATGAAATTGCCACCATGTCTGAGCGTCATGCTCAACAGCTTGCAAAGGGCCAAATTGAAATTAACAAAACCGAAGCCGCCCACAAAAACATGTTTGTGGCAGGTTGGCGTCCATTTGTTGGCTGGACTTGCGGTATTGCTTTGGCTTGGCACTTTGTCGGTCAGCCTCTTGTTGTTTTTGTTATTGCTTATTCTGGTGTTGAATCCCCTCCGCTACCTGCGTTTGAAATGGAAAGCCTCCTCACCGTCCTTTTAGGTATGTTGGGGTTAGGTGGCTTGCGAACCTTTGAAAAAACTAAAGGTATTTCTAGAGAAAAATGATTACTTCAGAGACAATAGACCGTTGGAGATTTTTACCACGGTTTTTTATGTTTGCCATGATCGGCATGACTTATCGCGTGGTTGAGTGGTTTATGGATATTCCGGACCCCAGCTTAGAACAAGCGGGATTAGTGTCCGTCATGACCGGTGCGTTAACAGGATCTTTCGGTTTATTCTTAGGGTCCGGCAAAAAAGAATGACGTATCAATATTTTTCTGAGGAGGAGTTTGTTTGCTCCGAAACCGGAGAAAACAAGATAACCCCCGATTTTTTGCAAGCCCTAGATAATCTCCGAGACGCTTGCGGCTTTCCTTTCTACATTACTTCGGGGTATCGCTCCCCCGATCACAGCCTTGAGCGCGTAAAAGTCAAGCCCGGAACTCATGCACAAGGCATCGCGGCAGACATACACGTTGAAAACGGCATAGAGCGGTACAAAATAGTAGAAGAAGCAATCAAGTTGGGTTTTGGCGGCATTGGCGTGGCAAAAATGTTTGTTCACGTGGATATTCGCACGACCGGGCCTGTTATGTGGACATATTAGTTGCCCCTTTAAGAATGTCATGTTATATAGATAAGATATTCTAAGATGGAGCGCATGTGGATTCTTTATACTTAGCTCAATTTATTCAAAGAGCCATAAAAGAACGCCGTACTCAAATTTTAGAGTTGTTAGAAAACAACCATGTTAAGTCGATGGAGCAATATCAAAACTTGATGGGCGAAATATCGGCTTTAAATTTTATTGCACAGGAACTCTCGGGCCTGCTAGAAAAACAGGAGCAACTCAATGACTGATGTAGCTGAAAAAATAGACTTAGATGCCGCCGCAGAAGGCGTCCAAGCTCTTTACAAAGCGCCTCAACCCAAAGTCTTAGATCCAGAAGCCATGGATAAAAGCCTTTTGGAAAGAATGCCCCAACCCACTGGTTGGCGAATGTTGATTTTGCCGTACCGAGGTAAGGAAACCACGGAAGGTGGGATATATCTCCCAACACAAGTTCTGAACGACTCTCAGATTCAGACAGTAGTGGGATATGTCGTCAAGCAAGGCCCTCTTTGTTACAAAGACACCGAAAAATTCCCCGATGGTCCGTGGTGTACCGAAAAACAGTGGGTTGTTTTTGCCCGCTATGCCGGTTCACGGTTCCGTATTAATGGTGGGGAATGCAGGATTTTGAACGATGATGAAGTCCTTGCTGTAATTGATGATCCGGAAGACATTCTTAGCCTGTAAGGAGGTATGGTATGGCCGATGCGGCAGAAGAAGCTCAATTTGAGCTAGATGTAGGGGATGCAGAAGCTACCGAAGTGGAGCTTGAGCAACCCGAAGAAAAAGATGTTCCACGTGGAACATCTGAAGCAGAAATAGAAGTTGTTGAAGAAAACTCTGCCAATGAAGACTCGGAGGTAGAGCAATACAGCGAATCTGTTCAAAAGCGCATTAACCGCCTGACTAAAAAAATGCGGGATGCGGAACGAGAACGAGAAGAAGCTCTTCAATATGCTAAAAATGTGCAAACGGAAGCAGAAAAAGTCCGCCAACGTATGCAAACCCTAGACCAAGGGTTCATGAATGAATATGGTCAACGCATATCTATACAGCAACAACAGGCCGAAGCAAACCTTAGACGTGCTGTAGAGCTAGGCGACCCCGATGGAACGGTACAAGCGCAAAAAGAGCTAACTAATCTTACTATTGCGGCAGACGGGTACGCCAAAGCGCAACGACAAGCAGAAGCTAGGGCTAATCAGCCACAACAGCCTATGGCACAACCTGCCCCGCAGGCCGCTCCTGCACAGCCCCAACGACCAGACCCCAAAGCAGAGCAATGGGCTGAGAAAAACTCTTGGTTTGGGAACGATGAGGCGATGACTTTTGCCGCGTTTGGAATTCATAAAAAACTTATTGAGGATGAAGGATTTGATCCTCAGAGCAATGACTATTATAATGAGCTTGACTCTAGAATTAAGCGGGAGTTTCCGCATAAATTTGGAGAAGAGCAATCACCTAGTCGCAAGCCCGCTCAGAACGTGGCTGGGGTGTCACGCTCCACAGCATCTGGGCGCAGTGGTAAAAGGGTCAAACTCTCTCAGACCCAAGTAGCAATTGCTAAAAAATTGGGAGTGCCGCTTGAAGAATACGCGAAATACGTTAAGGAGTAACGATATGTCCGAAGAGAAGAAAGGCTTTGAGGGCATTACGCGCTCCTCACGTGAAACAGCGTCAAGGGAGAAACAGGGAAGGCGTAAGCCTTGGGCTCCCCCATCTATGTTAGATGCACCGCCTGCACCAGAGGGCTACAAACATCGTTGGATACGCGCCGAAGTAAGGGGTTTTAATGACTCCAAAAACATTTCGGCAAGACTGCGAGAAGGCTATGAGCTTGTTCGTCAGGACGAATATCCAGATTTTGAGTCTCCGGTAATTGATTCAGGTAAATATGAAGGTGTGTTTGGCGTCGGTGGATTGATGCTCGCACGTATTCCGCTTGAAACAGTCCAAGAACGCGCTCAGTATTTTTCTGAACGAAACGCGGATCAAATGGAAGCTGTCGAAAGCGATATGTTGCGAGAAAACGCTCATCCAACGATGACAATCGGCAAAGCCGAGCGTCAGAGTCGTGTAACTTTCGGCGGCCCCAAAAAATAGGGCCGCACAGAATGGAGAACTAAGTAATGGCAAATCAAGAAACTGCCTTCGGTCTTCGTCCTGTTGGGCTTGTAGGAAGCGGTGTTAACAGCACTGGTGTTACTGAGTATGAAATTGCCAGTAACAACACAAATGCCATTTTTAATGGTTCAATTGTGGTTCCTTTAGCCGCAGGCGTAATTGACCAAGCGGGAGCAACTAATGGCGGCACTACGCAAGCCCTTGGTGTTCTTGTCGGGGTTCAATACCAAGATGCTACTCAGAAGAAGCCTGTATGGCTCAACTACTGGCCCGGATCAGGAAGCGTGTCTGTAGACACTAACTTCCCGGTAAAAGCTCTTGTAGCGGATAACCCCAATCAACTGTTCGTCGTAGCGGCGGATGCAACCCTCACCAACCGAGCTACTGCTTTGGCGGCTGTTTTTGCTAACGCTAGTTTGGGAACTTCTGCTCGTACCGGTTCTACCGATACAGGTAAGTCGAATTCTCAGCTAGGCGTAAGCACTATCAACACCACAGCAACGTTACCTTTGCGTATCGTGGGCTTGGTTGATGACGACGCTAATAACGATTATGCGTCTGCGGGAGCGCACCTGCTAGTTAGGTTGAATGCTCATTTTAATGCGGGCAGTCGTCGGTTTGATTCTCAAACCACCGCTGACTCAACTGGAATATAAAGGAGATTAAGTAATGGCTATTTCTCGCGCACAGTTGGCGAAGGAACTTGAGCCGGGGCTTAACGCTCTTTTTGGACTTGAGTTCGACCGCTACGAACAGGAACACGCTGAAATCTTCGACGAAGAATCTTCAGATCGTGCCTTTGAAGAAGAAGTAATGCTATCTGGCTTCGGTACTGCACCGGTCAAGTCAGAAGGTGGTGCTATTTCGTTTGATGACGCGCAGGAAACATTTACTGCACGTTATACTCACGAAACTATCGCGCTTGCGTTCTCAATTACTGAGGAAGCAATCGAAGATAATCTGTATGACCGCCTTGCTTCTCGTTATACCCGTGCTTTGGCACGGTCTATGTCACAAACCAAGCAGATTAAGGCCGCTTCGATCCTGAACAACGCCTTTAATACTGCGGCTCCTGTTGGTGATGGCGCGGCACTTTGCTCCGCCGCACACCCGTCTCTTTCGGGTAACCAACGAAATCTTTTAACCACTGCGGCAGATCTCAACGAGACTTCTCTTGAGCAGATGCTGATTGATATTGCTGGTCTTACCGACGAGCGTGGTTTGAAGATTGCTGTACGTGGCATGAAGCTGATTATCCCGAAGGAACTGCAATTCATTGCAGAGAGAGTTATTAACTCTAACCTCCGTCCGGGTACGGCTGACAACGACCTTAACGCCACCAAGTCTATGGGTATGATCCCTGATGGCGCGGTAGTTAACCATTTCTTGACCGATACGGATGCGTTCTTCATTAAGACTGATGCACCTAACGGCTTCAAGATGTTTAACCGAAGCCCCATCAAGACTGCAATGGAAGGCGACTTCGACACTGGCAACATGCGTTTCAAAGCGCGTGAGCGATACAGTTTCGGTGTTTCCGATTGGCGTTGTGTCTTTGGCACCCCCGGTGCCTAATAGATCTTCGGATCTTACAAGGGCGGCATTTGCCGCCCTTTCTTTTTGCGTATACAATAAGCATGTCCTGACATCCGCATGGTGCGGATGACACTAGCCACGACAGGAGATTTTCATGGCGACTACTACTTTTTCTGGCCCAATTAAAGCTGGAACCATCAAAAACACCACGGGCACCACGTTGGGTTCTAACGTAAAGAACACCGGCCAAGTTGTCATGGCGCAAACTTTTTCAACAGGGTCTTTGGCAGGTGGTGCATCTGCGGCTAACGACACTACTGTTGTCATTCCGGCTAACTCTCAAATTATTGACTGCGTGATCGACTGCCCTACCGCTATGGGCAACGCCACTGCGGTATTGAGTGTGGGCGACACAGTTGGCGGTAATGCCACATTTATTAACGCTTTTTCAATCACGGTTGCTTCTGGCGTGGGTCGTAAGTACCCCCTCACAGAGGCTGGCGGCGCATTAGCGTGGGCCGATACAGGCACTGCTGACAAGAAAATTACTTGGACAACTGCGGGCGCTACAGACGCGGGTGAGATTCGGGTAACAATTCTGTATCAACAAAACATTAACCTCGCGTAAGGGGAGTTAATGTATGGCTAATTCAGACGTAAAATCAAAACGTCTGACCGGGACAGGCTCTGCTTCGGTAGGGCCTGCTCGTATTCGCCAGATTCAGGTTCTTTCTGCTTCGGGCACTCCCCGCCTTACGATTACCGATGGTAACGGGGGCAGTACGGTGTTGGATTTAGATTTTTCTGCTAGCGAAACGCACTCGGTCAACATTCCAGACGAAGGAATAAGAGTATCTGACATTTATGTGTCGGTGCTTACTAATATCACTGCCATCACGGTGTTTTTTAGCTAAGGTAAAAAAATATGGCTTCCGAGGTAAAAGCAACGTATTTGACCTCTTCTGGCACGGTTTTTGCAGGAAGAGCTAGAATTAAAGCAATTCACTACATGTGTGGAAGCTCTCCAACCCTTGTCCTTAAAAACAAGGACGCTAATGGGGACACTTTTTTAACCATGGCTTTTGCAAACAACACCGACGACAATGTTTATTTACCTGATGAAGGTATGATTTTTCCAGACGGGTGTTATGTGGTGTTAACCAATATCACAAATGTCACGGTTTTTTATAACTAATGGCTACGACCAAGAATGTAAAACGATTACCTTCTGGTCGGTTACAGTACCGTGGTGAAACGTTTTCAGGGTATAACAAACCTAAGAAAACGCCGGGAAAATCGAAGAAAAGTGCGGTTTTAGCCAAGAAAGGCGCAGAAGTAAAGCTTGTTCGTTTTGGCGATCCCGATATGTCTATCAAGAAAGCTCAACCTGCTCGCAGAAGCAACTTTAGGGCGCGTCATAATTGCGATACCGCTAAAGACAAGTTTTCTGCTAGGTATTGGTCTTGCAAAGCGTGGTAGACATGAAAGTAGAAGAAGTTTTATCTAGGCTTGAAAAGCATGAAGCGGAGTGCAATTTGCGATACAGGCGAATTGAAGAGCGTTTAGCGGATCAAAAAGAGCTAATATCTAAAAACTCAGACTCTTTAACCAAATTAGACCTTAAAATTTGGGGTTTAGCTGTTTTAATCATTGTATCTCCGCTTGCGGCAAAACTTTGGAGTTAACATGGGCAGTTGTGGATCTAGGGTAAGAACAGGGCCTAAACAAGGCAAAGTTACCGTCACTTATATGCGTAAAGGTGGCGAAGCGTCTAGTAAAAGCAAAGGCAGTAAGATTTGTCCTGCGGGTAAGGCGTGGGCAAAGCGCACTTTTGACACATACCCTTCTGCCTATGCCAACATGGCGGCCAGCAAATATTGCAAAGACCCTAATTACGCCAAGAAATCTAAAGGCAAAGCCTGATGGGTGAGTTAGCCAAATGGCGCGACCAAGAATGGGTCCGCATCGACAGTAGTGGAAACATTGCAGGCGAGTGCGGCACCTCAAAAAACAAAAAGAACCCCGATCGTTGTTTACCCCGCTCTAAAGCAGAAAGTTTGTCTCAATCGGAGCGCAAAGCCACGGCCCGTAAAAAAAAGAGCGAAGGTTCTAAAGGCAAGCAAGTCGTTTCAAACACTAAGGCGGCCAAGGTAAAAATGGCCGCCACAGGCGGTGAAATACGCAAAAACCACAAGGGATGTGGTGCGGTTATGCCCAATAGAAGAAAACGCACTAGGTATGCTTAATGATAGATCTAGAAAAAGGCGTTATGGAGGAAATCAGGGCTTGGTCTAAAGAAGCTCTAGAAACCGCGCACCCTTTTTTTAACGACCTCCCTGCTTGCCCCTATGCTCAAACCGCGTGGACTAACGACAAAGTAGGGTTCTCTTTTAGTTATTCCGCCAAACGACAAGGCTTGTATTCTGCTATTTCTCAGTATGACGATACATGGGATTTGGTGTGTTACGTGGAGTTTCAGTATGAGCAAGATCCACAAGCGTTTCACGACTACATTGCTTCAATTAACCATGCTATTTCCATGGGGTTTTTCATTCAAAAAGACCTGTGGGTCATGGGTTTTCATCCGGATGACGATCAAGAAGAAGCGTTTGACGTGCCTTTTGAGCCAGTGGTAGATGATGTATATGCAATAACCTTTATTCAACGGCTGTCTAAGTTGGAAAAATCGGCAGAAATGCTGAGAGAAAAAGGGTATTATAAGAATTATTTAGACGATCCTGAGATGGCACATCTTTGGGACGAACGACAGGAAACCTACAGGAGGTTGTGTGATGCCGGGAACTAATCGAAAAATGCCCAAGAAAATGCGTGGTGGCGGCATGGCGGCCAAGCCTAAAGCGGCCCCAGTTAAAAGAATGCGTGGTGGCGGCATGGTGGCCAAGCCCAAAGCGGCTCCTATGAAAAAAGGTGGCGGAGTCACAAAGTCTCGCGTCCGCAGTAGTTCAAAAAAGGCGCTTTAAGCATGAAAAAAGACCTAAAAGCCGTCCCAAAAGCAAACAAAGGGTTGTCTAAGTTGCCCACTAAAGTTCGCAATAAGATGGGGTTTTTTAGTGCGGGCGGCGGTGTAAATGCTCACAAAGAGGAGGCCATGAAGTCTCCCCCAAAGCCACGGGTCCGAGGTTATAAATAATGACCGTATCAGGTTCAACAAATTTTGAGCTAGATGTAAGCGATTACGTTGAAGAGGCTTTTGAGCGGTGCGGGCTAGAAGTCCGTACTGGCTATGACCTTAAAACGGCCAAACGGTCGTTGAACTTGATGCTGGGTGATTGGGCTAACCGAGGGTTAAACCAATGGACCATTGAGCAGACCACGGTAACCCTGACGAAAGGCACCGGTAATTATGCTCTAGGCTCTTCTACTATTGACGTTTTAGACGCGATTGTTCGTCGAGATAGCACGGACTATACCCTGCAACGTATTAGTCGTGGGGATTACATTAACATCCCAACAAAAACGACGCAGTCTCGACCGGCACAATTTTTTGTAGATCGCCAAATTGACCCGACGCTAAAGCTTTGGCCCGTGCCAGAAAACAGCACAGACGTTGTCATTATTGACAAGCTGGTGAGAATGGACGACGCAGATACTTTCACAAACACCATGGACATTCCGTTTAGGTTTTATCCGTGTTTGGCGGCAGGCCTTGCTTATTACTTAGCCATAAAACGAGCGCCAGATCGCGTACAACTTCTCAAGGCCGTATATGAGGAAGAGTTTGAAAGAGCCGCATCAGAGGACAGGGACAGAACTTCGTTCAACATACAGCCGTCCATGGCTTATTCAAGGCTTCTTTAATGGCTCGCTTTGCTACAGGTAGGTTTGCTTTCGGTATTTCTGACCGATCCGGCTTTCGTTACAAACTTAACGAAATGCGGAAAGAATGGAACGGCTTGTTGGTGGGTCCGGACGAATATGAAGCTAAACAGCCTCAGTTACAGCCGACAAAAATAGGCGTTGGTCCTCAAGCTCTTTTAAACCCAAGGCCTGATTCAGACAACCCTACCAGTGCTTTCTTGGTAAAGACCACCAACAGCATTTATTCGGCGTCCCCGGTGCAAATGCCCTCTGAAATAGAAATTACCACGGCCCTCGGGGGTTCGGTGGGTACTGTATCGGTGACAACGACATGAGTTTTACATACGGTGAGCTAAAGCAAGCGATACAGGATTACGCAGAAAATGACGAAACAACTTTCGTCAATAACCTGCCTATTTTTATTCGTAATGCGGAAGAACGCATCTTTAAAATGGTGCAACTTACGGATTTTCGTAAAAACGCTCTGGGAAATACCACAAACACCAACAAATATTTGGATTGCCCTTCTGACTTCTTAGCGCCTTTTTCTTTGTCTCTTGAAGTTGCTGGAGACAAAACTTTTGTAGATTTTAAGGACGTTAACTTCGTACAGACTTATTGGCCAGATGAAACAATTAAAGGGACGCCTAAATATTACGCTTTGTTTGATAGGTCCAATTTTATTTTGACGCCAACCCCGGACCAAGCGTATGTAGCTGAATTACATTATTACTACCGACCCGCCAGTTTAACTACTTTGGCGGACACCGCTATGTCTTGGCTTAGTGAAAATGCTCCGTTAGCAATGCTGTACGGTAGCTTGCTTGAGGCTTATACTTTTATGAAAGGTGAGCCAGATATGATTGCTTTGTATACTCAACAGCTTCAAATGGCGTTGGCGGGCATGAAACAATTTGGTGAAAATAAAGAAGTTACGGATCAATATCGCACTGGAATGCTAATAAGGCCTAAACAATGATGGTAGAAGGGGGTAAAATAAGCCCCGGAATAGTTGAAGTTCAGACTACCGACCATCGCGGTTTTACCCCGGAAGAGGTAGCCGAGCGATGCCTTAATAAGCTTATCAGCGTTTCTGATACCGCCCCGCCCGCTATTAAAGAGCAGGCGCTTGCTTACAAAGACCATTTAAGTGCGGTCCTTGTTTTTTACATGAAAGAAGCGGTCAACAGTGACCGAACGACCATTTACAATGTCTTGTGTGATGCAGGGCAAAAAGACCTAGCCGAACTTATCAGGAGACTTTGATATGGCTTTTTCAGGAAACTTTATGTGTACGTCTTTTAAGCAGGAATTGCTTCAGGCAAAACACGATTTTACTAATAGCTCCGGCGATACGTTTAAGCTGGCTTTGTATGATAATAATGCCAGTTTTAATGCGGCCACTACCGCATACACTACTTCTAACGAGGTAAGTGGTACGGGTTATAGCGCGGGAGGGGGCACTTTAACTAACGTCACCCCAACTACGTCAGGTACTACGGCGTTGACCGACTTTGCCGACTTAACTTTTGGGTCTTCTACCATTACGGCTCGCGGATGTTTGATTTATAACACTACGGCAGGTGCGGGATCGGGCACTACCAACACGATTGTTGTGTTGGATTTTGGCTCTAATAAGTCGTCTAGCGCAGGAGACTTCACTATCGTCTTCCCCACGCCTGATGCCTCTAACGCTATTATCCGGATTGCGTAACTATGGCCTTGGTCGTTGCTGATCGCGTAAAAGAAACCACCACGACGACAGGCACGGGAGCGATTACGCTTGCGGGGGCGACGACAAACTTCGTCACCTTCTCATCCGTGCTGTCTAACGGTGATACCACCTACTACGCTATCGTGGATGATGCAAATACCGACTTTGAAGTCGGTCTTGGCACATACGCATCTAGCGGAAACACGCTTACCAGAACGACTGTGTTGGCAAGCACAAACTCCGGATCTGCTGTTAACTTGTCAGCAGGTAGCAAGGAAGTGTTTATCAACTACCCCGCAGGCAAGTCCGTATATTTGGACTCATCTGGCCAGTTGGTAATTGGTGGCACGGCAGTGACAGCGACTGCCGCAGAGCTTAACTACGTTGACGGCGTCACATCAAACATTCAAACGCAGATTGATGCTATTAACCCCAGCCCAACGCTAACCGCAACAGCATCAGGAACCTTGGCGAACGGTGACACGGTTATCGTAAATAGCAACGGCACTGTTAGTGCTGTTTCCGGCTCTACAACCCCGGAGACCACTGGCACCGCCGTCGTATTTGAAAGCGCAAGAGCTGACAACATGGCGTGTGCTTATGACGCAAATGCCCAGAAGGTTGTTGTTGCTTACACAGATGTTGGCAACTCCAATTATGGAACCGCCGTTGTTGGCACCGTAAGCGGTACGTCAATTTCCTTTGGCACTCCAGTGGTTTTTATAGACCAGCAGGCTATTGATATTGCGGCAACTTATGACGCTAACGCTCAGAAAGTTGTTATTGCCTATAAGGCCGTTCCCGACTCTAACAACGGAACGGCTATTGTTGGCACGGTAAGTGGCACGTCCATCAGCTTTGGCACAAAAACTGTATTTAGATCCGGCGAAGTTAGCTACATTGCTATGACCTATGATGCCAATGCTCAGAAAGTTGTTATTGCTTATAGAGATAACGCTAACAGCTATTACGGAACGTGCATTGTGGGGACCGTTAGTGGCACGGGTATTAGTTTTGGAAGCGACCAGCCATTTGAGGTTGGAAACACTCAATTCATCGGTATAGCGTATGACGCTAACGCTCAAAAAAGCGTCGTTGCTTATAGGGATGGCGGAAACTCTAACTACGGCACGGCTGTTGTGGGGACCATTAGTGGCACGGATATCAGCTTTGGCACACATGCCATTTTCTCTTCTGCGGATTGCGAAAATATTGCAGTTGTCTATGATTCTAGTGCACAAAAGGTTGTTGTGGCTTGCAGGGACGGCGGAACTTCTGGTTATGGCCTTGCCAGAGTGGGGACCATTGCCGGCACATCAGTTTCTTTTGGTACAGGCGTTGTTTTTGAAACCGCAATTATTAACTACACCGCCGCCGCTTATGACGCCAACTCTGGCAAAGTAGCGATTGCGTACCGAGACACGGGCAACTCTGACCACGGCACTGTTGTGTCAGGAGTGGTAAGCGGCACCTCCATTAGTTTCACGACTCCTATTGTGTTTGAGAGCGCGGATACTCGTTATATCGGAATGGCGTATGACTCTAATGCCCAAAAAAACGTCATAGCTTACTCGGACGAAGGCAATTCTGACTATGGCACTGGGATTGTGTATCAGACCCTGTCTGTTTCTACAACTCTAACAGCAGAAAACTATATTGGAATTTCGGATGCGGCTTATTCTGATGGAGCAACAGCAACCATTCAGGTTGTAGGTGCTGTAGATGACGCGCAGAGTAGCCTAACGGCGGGACAGCAGTATTTTGTTCAAATTGACGGAAGTCTTGGTTTGACCGCCGCCGATCCTAGTGTGATTGCAGGAACAGCCGTATCAGCTACAAAGCTTATTGTTAAGGGGTAGAATATGAAGACTATTGTAGAAACCGCAACTGGATTGTCTAAATATTTGCTGGATGACAGTGTGGTGATTACTGAAGCTTCTGATCATATTGCTGTTGGCGATCCAATAGAGTCTGTTATTTGGGATTTAAACTCTGATAACGCAACAGTTTATGAAAATCTAGCTAATACCCGCGCTGATTGGGCGGGAAACAAATACACATTTGACGGCACTACATGGACGCAAAACCCCGAATGGGTTGAGCCAGAATAGTTAATCGGAGAAGACAATGGCACTTGTCCTTAAAGACAGAGTAAAAGAAACAACCACAACCACGGGTACAGGCGCTATATCGCTGGGGGGTGCTGTGGCAAACTTCCAAGCGTTCTCGGCGGTTTTGTCTAACGCAGACACCACTTATTACGCAATCGTCGATACGACAAACACGGCCTTTGAGGTTGGTTTGGGGACGTATGCCAGTAGTGGTAACACGTTAACAAGAACGACTGTGTTGGAAAGCTCCAACAGCGGATCGGCGGTTAACCTTAACGCAGGCTCTAAGACTATCTTTATAGCCTACCCCGCCGAAAAGTCGGTGTATGAGGAGTCGGACGGCTCTGTTCTTATTGAGAACCTTGAGCTAAATACTAACGCTATTAAGTCCACCGACACCAACGGCAACATACAGTTGTTTCCTAACGGCACCGGCTTTACTGAGCTATACGGCAATACCAACGCAGGCAAGATTAGATTTAACTGCGAAAGCAATAGCCACGGGGTGACCTTACAAGGACCGCCCCACTCAGCGGGGGCGACGTACAGCCTTGAGCTTCCTGACGCAGATGGTACAAGCGGTCAGGCTTTATTAACCGATGGCTCTGGCAAATTATCATTTGGAGCCGCAGGCATTAACACAGGCAAAGCCATTGCTATGGCTATTGTATTCGGATAGGAGATAGAAAATGGCCGCACCCAACATTGTAAATGTAGCCACCATTACAGGTAAATCGTTTTACCTTGCGTTAGCTAACACAAACGCAACCGCGCTTGTCAGCAACGCCGCTTCCAGCGGGAAGGTATTCAAGATCAACATGATCCAAGTGGCGAACGTCGATGGCAGTAATGCTTGCGACGTAACTGTTGATTATCACACCCAAGATGACATTGGCGGAACCGCATACTCGCTGGTTTCTACCGTGTCCGTTCCAGCGGATGCGTCACTGGTTGTGCTAGACAAAAATACGTCAATGTACCTTGAAGAAGATCGATCAATTTCGGTTACGGCTGGCACTGCCAATGACCTTGAAGTTCTCGTTAGCTACGAAGAAATCAGCTAATAGGAGCCTTTTATGGCCACAAATGAAGGCGGTTTTATTGGTCAGGACGGGCTTAACGCCCCAGATTCGCCTACTGGTGTTTCGGGTTCTGCGGGAAATGAGAAAGCAGTTGTATCGTTTACTGCGCCCTCTGATGTTGGCGGGTCGGCCATCACTGGCTTTCGGGTTCAAGACGGCACCAATGCACATGGCGCGTCTGGAACATCCTCCCCGATAACGGTTACGGGCCTGTCAAACGGAACAAGCTACACGTTTAACGTATGGGCAATCAATGCGTTTGGATATTCAGCGCCCAGCGATGCGAGTGGAAGTGTAAGTCCAGCCGCGCCGATAGGATTGTTTGCAGGGGGAGAGCTTTCCGCGGGCAAGAACTCAAATATAGATGTCATTACAATGGCAACTACCGGCAACGCCACAGATTTTGGTGACCTTTCATTTGGAGGTGGTGGATTATCGTCCGGAGCAAAAGGAACGATCTCCTCTGCCACAAGGGGACTCTTTGCTGGCGGTCAAGATTTTACTCCCGGTGACGCAATTGACGTAATTCAGTTTGTTACGTTTAGCAGTGCTGGAAATACCTCTGATTTTGGGGATTTGCCGGTTGCAGTACATCAAACCCCTGCGGGTATTTCTAATTCAACAAGAGGGATTACAGCGGGAGGATACACTGGTAGTTTTGTTAATTCTATTTCTTACGTGACAATTGCCGCCGAAGGTAACGCTTCAGATTTTGGGGATTTGTCGCAGACAACAGCCCGAACGACAGGAATGGCAAGCCCCACGCGGGGTTTAGTCTGTGGCGGCTATAACGGTTCCTCTAGTGTCAACACAATTAGTTATATAACCATAGGATCTACAGGCAACAGCTCAGATTTTGGCGACCTAAGCGCGACTAAAGAAGAGTTGGGAAGTGCCTCAAGCTCGACTAGAGGTCTTGTAGCCGGTGGTTATGCCACGGGGGTTGGTGAGGTCAATGTTATTGAATATGTCACCATTGCATCCACCGGAAACGCTTTAGACTTTGGGGACTTGACTGAAGCCGTACAGGCCAATACCGCACTTTCGTCATCCACAAGATTTGTTCGCGGCGGGGGAAAGCAATCCACTAGTTTTAAAAATACAATGGATTACGTCACTATTGCATCCACCGGAAATGCTACAGACTTTGGTGATTTGAATTTTTCAGCGATGGACTTAATGTCATCTTCGGGCGGTCATGGAGGACTCTCCTAATGCCAAATTATCAAGGCGTTTGGTCGCTCTCCACGCAGTATCAGAACCGCACGGGGTGGCCTGCCCCGCCCTTGGTTGGCGATAGGGCTTACTTTTTTGGCGGCAATAATAGCGGTTACAAAAACGTAATACAGCACACGCTTATTGCCACTTTGGGAAATACTATTGATTTCGGAGATTTGCTTTCTATTCTGTCAAGGATGGGAGCCTGCTCTTCTTCGACAAGAGGCGTGGTTTCTGGTGGCATAAACGGAGGAACCCTCAACACAATACAGTTCATCACCCTTAATACTCTTGGGGATGCCACAGACTTTGGCGACTTGCTTGCAATTAACCGATTTACCTCCTCTTGCTCTAGCGACACCCGAGGTTGCACGGGGGGAGGTCAAGATGGAACAGGAACCACCTACAATACAATTCAATATGTCACGATTGCCTCTACAGGCGATGCGACAGATTTTGGTGATCTAACTTCATCAAGGTGGGGAACTGGTGCTTGCGCGTCAACCACCAGAGGTATTTTTGCGGGGGGCTATAATCCTAGAGACACAATAGACTACATAACAATAGCATCGACAGGCAATGCTACTGACTTTGGCGACCTCACTGCAAACTCCTACGCTCCCGGCGGCTTATCTAACAGCACAAGAGGGGTTTTTGGTGGTGGAGACAGGACAAACGTAATAGATTACATAACAATAGCATCGACAGGCAATGCAACAGATTTTGGTGATTTATTAGGAACTGGTATGCCCGGAGCCGCCGCAAGTTCTACGCGAGGTTTGTTTTTTGGCGGGAGCAGTTCTGACACCAAGGTTGCTTACATCACTATTGCCTCCACAGGCAACGCAACGGAGTTTGGTGACTTGCTTGCGGCAGGCGGCCGCGATCACGGCGCGGCTTGCTCTAACGCGCACGGAGGACTCGCCTAATGTCTAAGCGTTATCAAGGCAACATTATTAGCAACTCTCCTGTTGAGCCAAGTGGGGCTTTTGAAGACAGTACCGCAAGCGGTGTTTGGTCTTTGGCAGAGGCAGAAACCTACACGCGAGGCGGTTTGTGGCCCACTTCGGGCAACGTAAATACAAGAATGGTCATTCAAGTCGGAAGAGCGCCCGATGCAGTTAGTACCGTTATGGAGTCTTTGCAGATACCGACTCTTGGCAATAGCGTAGATTTTGGTGATGTTGCTGTAGAGGCGAACGATGCTTATAGAAATGCGGCGGGGTCATCCTCAACACGCGGTGTTATCGGTGGAGGCAACGGCAACAATAATGTTATTCAATACTCCACTATAGCCTCTGGAGGCAACACCAGTGACTTTGGGGATTTGACGCTTGGGCGTGAACGGCTACAAGGCTGTTCTAACAACACAATAGCTATTTTTGCAGGAGGAGAAAATTCTGGCGTCAGAGATACTGGCGATCAAATTACGATTGCTTCAACAGGCAACGCAACCGCCTTTGGTGATTTAAGAACCAGAATAAAACTGGGCGCATCTTGTGGTAGCACAACAAGGGGCATAATGGCTGGCGGTGAAAATAACAGTGGCTCTGTAATAAACGAAATACAGTATTACACATACGCGTCTGCGGGTACTGCCGTTGATTTTGGTGATTTAACAGAGGTGAAGTATCAAAATGCTGGGGCATCTAATTCAACTAGGGGCATTTTTTCAGGAAGCTCTTCAAGCACCAACACCTACGACTACATCACAATAGCATCAACTGGAAATGCAACAGATTTTGGCGACATGAGATTAGGGCCAATACCTTATTTGGTGGCCTCAGCATCGTCTACGAGAGCGGTTTGGGCGGGAGGCAATGAGGACAGCACCGGATCGGATGTTTACACCAGAATTGATTACGTTGAAATTGCAACGACCGGTAACGGATTGGACTTTGGAACTTTGACAACACCATCGCGCGAAGGATCAGCATTTAGTAATGGACACGGCGGCATAGCTTAGGGAGATCAACAGTGCTAAAAGATAAATCAAAAAAAACAGAGCTAGTCGCGCAGGACATTAACATTCATCTGCCTGCGGCAAAGCCAGAATACAAGTCGATGCTGGCTAACATACAGGAAAAGAGTCCTGCAATAGCGCAGGCGTCCAGCAACTTCTACAAGTCGCATTCGCAAATGATGAGCGTGACGCTGGATGTGACGGCAATTACGCCCATCCGCTCTGTAAAACATAGCTTGGCAGAAATTGAAAAGACTAAGGCGGCTTTGCAGGAAGGCTACTTCCGCATGAAAAAGGATGAGGTCAAGCTCAAAAAAATTGAGCGCAAGATTACGCAGGAAGAGGATGATCTAGACCGCGAGCTATTGGAGATTAAGCGCGATGAGCTAATTGCCAAGGCTGAATCTTCAAGGGGCTATGTAGAGGCGGCTATCCGAAAACTTAACTTCTTTACTAATCAATATGACAGCCTGATGAAAAAGCTGGGTAAGGACACGCTGACCGAAGAAGATTACGAAGAGGAAGAGGTCAAGTACCACATTATGACCTGCATGAAGCAGGCGCTAAATGCCGCTAGAAGTCGTAATGGCATGATTGATGAAGGCAACTTGATCTACATATTTGATCTGGGTATTAACGCCGCTCAAGCACAAGCCGAGGTATATTCATACCTCAACTGGGAAAACGAATTGGTCAAGCAGGGCAAAGCTCCAGAGCATCATCATACGGTGCAATGGCTTGAGGGGTGTGCTGAAAAATGGAAGCACTGCCCAACAGATTTTGCAAACAGCCGAGGCTTCCAGATAATGGACAGAACCTCATTAACAAACACTCCGCTATTAAAGGACGCTAGTGATGCCGCATAAGGTAGTGAAATACACGCTCACTGAAAGTGGGACGATCCCGACATTTTTGAAGTTTGGTGTACCGCAAGGCACAGGCGGGATGTATGCCGTGCCATCGCTTACACGAAACAGCCCGCAAGATTGGATTTTGATTGGCATTTCTGACGATAGCGCAGACATTTCGGACGCGCTTGAAGAGATTGCATTAAAGGCCGATTTAGAAGCGTATTTGTCAGAGCAAGCAACAATAAATGGTTGGGCGGATCAAGACCCAGATGACCCAGACGCAACGGTGGCTTTTGACGCGGCGGCTCATGCTACTCGCGTGTGGGATGACTTGACCGAGCTTAATGCCGACTAGCGGAGAGAGCAATGAATCAACTTTCTGGGGCGCGGTTAATTCTTGACTACTTAATCAGGGTGGGGGACGCAACATCCCAACTGCTTAACGTCACTCTTTTGCTAGGAACCAACGCAAACGAGTCGATTAGTGGCCGCTCATGGAGACTTAGGGACCGGATGGGCTGGAGTCAAGCCCGTTTTGCAATAGACCTTCTTTTCTGTCCGTTCCAGAAGTATCATTGCCAGACAGCCCACGAAAATGATTTGGCAAGAGCCGAGAAGTTGGCTGGCATTACTCAACTCTAAGGAGCGTACTATGTTTAGAATTTTATTTTTGGCTTTACTTGCATCACCCTTGGCCTTAGCCCAGATATACATTGACTACCCAGACGGGTCCACATACACCGTCAAGGAGCATGAGCGGGTTTTTGTCACCCCAGCGGATGTCTATATGAAAAGCTCATACCAAGACGGTGGGGTTTATTTTCAGAGAATTCACCCCAGCACTAAGCGCGACTCTAGCTACGTTGCTCCGGTGAGCGAGGGGTATCAAGTAGGCTCGCATGAATGGTGCTTAAACTTTGACACAGCTTCGCCATACTCGTTTGAAACGGCAACGTGGGGTCGATTGTGTGACACCAACAATGACGGAGTCTACGATAAAGCTGACTCCGGCTGGAACGGATAATTAGTCAATAATGTTTGGCTCTAGCGGCTTTTCCGCCTCCGCCTTTGGCCAAAGTCCCGTTGGGCCTACGGTTGTCTTAACGGGCGTATCTGCGATAGGGCTAACCCCTGTTACCGCCGAAGAAAATGGCGGCGCAATTACGGAAAACTCTTTTGCTGAAGCGCCCTTTGCGTCAGAAAACAGCAAGTCGTTTTTTATAACCGTTAATACAGAAGGTAGCATTGCTGTAACGGGTTTGCAGGCAACCGCTCAAACGAGCGGCGTTGTATTTAACGAGTCTACTAGCGTTACTGGGCTAGGTGCCACAAGCGCCGTGGGGTCCGTATCCGTATCTTTGCCAGCGGGTGTTGGTGTTACGGGACTTTCTGCTACAGGTATTGTAGGTGGAAATAACGCGGAACTTGGCGGCTCTTTATTTGGCGGTTTGTCTTTTGCGGAAGAGCCTTTTGCGGGGCTTGCTGACGACGTTAACAGCACTATCGATGTTATTACGGGAGTTTCTGCTTCCGTCACAGGGTTAAGCGCAACAGGAACGGTTGGCACTGTAATCGCCACGGGCGACGGAATTGTTCCCGTAACGGGGGTTTCTGCTACCGGTCAAATAGGAAGCGTTTCCGTCATAGGCACATCGGATGCTGTTGTCACGGGGTTAGCGGCTACGGCGTCTCCGGGCGCGGTCACTGTTGTTCAAGGTTCGGGAGTTTCTGTAGCAATCACTAGCCCACGACTCAAAGGAAACGTGGGGGTTGCTACTGCCGTTGGTGAAATTAGTGTACTGGTAACAGGAGTGGCGGCAACCGGAGAAGTGGGTCAGGTGGGTCAACTTTCGTGGAATTCCATTATTCCAAACCAAAATGCAAACTGGGTCGAAATAGCGGCATAGCGAGGAAATCATGCCTAGCACATACACAACAAATCTTGGTATTGAAAAGATCGCTAATGGCGAGCAATCGGGTACTTGGGGCGGCACAACCAACACAAATTTCGATTTGATAGATGGCGCGATAAACGGCGTTATTTCAATCACTGTGTCCGCTACGGGAAGCACTGGCTCCCCCAATAACCTGCCCATTACGGATGGCGCGGTTTCTAATGGTCGAAATAAATTTATTCTATTTAGCGATAGCGGAGATATAGGCGGCAATGCTTATTTTCAACTAACACCAAACAACGCTGAAAAAGTGGTTCACATCCGAAACAGTTTAAGTGGAAGCCGCTCTATTTTTATTTTTCAAGGAACGTACAACGCGTCTAACGATTTTGAAATACCTGCGGGAATGGACGTTGTTTTAAAATTTGATGGTGGGGGCACCGGAGCTACCGTCACTCAAGTTTTTAACAACTTATATGCGGGTAGAGTAACGGCTCCGCTAACCGGCGCGGTAACGGGCAATGTTACCGGTAATGTCACTGGAGATTTAACGGGGGATGTTACAGGAGCCGTGACGGGTAATGTCACGGGTAATGTCACCGGAAACTTAGCGGGTAATGTTACGTCTTCCGGATCATCCTCGTTTACTAACGTAGCGATAACAGGCGGCTCTGTAAACGGAACTACGGTAGGAAATTCTACCCCGGCGACAGGGGCTTTTACGTCTATTAGCACAACAGGAACGGCCACTTTAGCTACTGTAGACATCAATGCAGGGGATATAGATGGCACTAATATTGGGGCCAATACCCCGGATTCGGGGGCATTTACCTCTCTTTCCGCCAGCGGAACGGCCACCCTAGCCACGGTAGACATTAATGCGGGGGCCATAGATGGCACCAACATTGGGGCCGCTACCCCCGGAACAGGGGTGTTTTCTGCTCTTAGCACTAGCGGAGACAGTATTACCATTCAAACCACACAAACCCCGGCCAGTGCATCCGCAACCGGAACAACAGGGGAAATTGCGTGGGATTCTGAATATATTTACGTGTGTGTTGCAACCAACACATGGAAACGGGTAGCAATATCTACGTGGTAACTATTAATGCCTCTAACAAAATTACAGTTTAGACCGGGCGTTAACCGTGAAACTACCTCATACACTAATGAGGGGGGTTGGTTTGACGGCGACAAAATACGTTTTAGGTTTGGCGTACCCGAAAAAATCGGTGGCTGGGAAAGAGCTTCTCAAAGCACTTTTTTAGGTACTTGTCGGGCACTTAAACCCTTTGTTGCGCTGGATAGCTCACGGTACATGGGCCTCGGAACAAACCTTAAATACTACATTGAAGAGGGCGGGGCGTATTACGACATCACCCCTATTCGTGCGACTACGGCGGCTGGCGACGTTACTTTTAGCGCGTCTAATGGCTCATCTACTCTTACTGTAGCCGACACGGCCCACGGTGCAGTCGCCAATGATTTCGTTACTTTTTCTGGTGCCGCATCATTGGGCGGAAACGTTACTGCGGCTGTTTTAAACCAAGAATATCAAATCGACACTGTTCTAAATGACAACAGCTACACAGTGGTGGCTAAAGACACATCCGGAGTAGTAGTCACGGCAAATGCCAGCGACACGGGTAATGGCGGCAGTTCGGTTGTAGGCAAATATCAAATAAACACGGGCTTGGACACGTCTGTCAGTGGCACAGGTTGGGGTGTTGGAACATGGGGCCGTTTGGGCTGGGGAGATGCGGATGCCTCCGCAGGCACTACTACGGTTTTGCGTATCTGGACTCACGATAATTTTGGCGAAGACCTGCTTATAAATGTTCGGGATTCGGGTATTTTTTATTGGGATAAAACGTCTGGTCTTTCCGCCCCCGCAGTAACTTTATCTTCGTTAGGGACTGATTCCACTATCCCCACCATTGCAAAACAAGTTCTTGTTTCGGATAGGGACAGGCACATTATTGCTTTTGGGTGTGATCCGGAAAACAACATAGGGGTGCAAGATCCCCTGTTAATTCGTTTTAGCGGACAAGAGGCCCCAACCACGTGGCAATCATTGCCGGACAATACGGCAGGCGACCTTCGCATAGGTTCTGGTTCAGAAATTGTTTGTGCGGTCGAAACAAGGCAACAAGTCCTTGTTTTCACAGATGTTTCATTACACGCCATGCAGTTTCTGGGGCCGCCTTTTACGTTCGGCATTAACATGCTGTCGGAAAACATTACGATCATATCCCCCTTAGCGGCCATTGCACACGACGATGTGGTGTATTGGATGGGCTTTGAGGAGTTTTATGCGTATGGCGGACAGGTACAAAGGTTGCCTTGCTCTGTACGATCTTATGTTTTCGATGACTTTAACCGCCAACAAAGAGAAAAAGTCTTTGCGGCAGTTAACGCGGCGTACAGTGAAATATGGTGGTTTTATCCGTCATCCACGTCAAACGAAATAGATCGTTACGTTGTCTGGAACTTTCAAGAGCAGGCGTGGTACTACGGCACATTGACCCGCACAGCGTGGGTAGATCGGGGTATCAACGATTTCCCAATCGCCACGTTTACTGACGGTAGACAGTATTTCCATGAGCTTGGTTTAGACGATGGAACCACGGTCCCCGAGTCAGCTATTAGTGCCTTTATTGAGTCCAGCCAAATAGATATCGGAGAAGGCGAACAATTTGCCTTTATCCGCAGGATTGTTCCGGATGTAACGTTTGAAAACTCTACGGCGGCGTCTCCGTCCGTAGTTTTTACCACACAAGTTCGTAATTTTCCCGGCGGCAATTATTTACACTCTGACGCCGCGACTACAACACGCACTGCAACAACCCCCGTGGAACAGTTTACGGAGCAAGTGCATTTGCGTTTAAGGGGGCGTAGCTTTGCTATGAAGATCAGTTCCGACGCGTCACAGGTTCAATGGCGCTTAGGGTCACCCCGACTAGACATCCGACCGGATGGCCGCCGATGAGCGGTCGTCGCCTTGTTTTACCGCAGTTCCCAACTGCTCCAATGTCGTACAACCCCAAGTATATGGCGGAGGTTGTTCGGTCTTTTTCCGTGTTTCTGGAGTTATTTAACAACCCCGGCGATGCACGGCACACGGCCCTGACTTTGACTAATTTGCAGGAAAACGACTACAACCTAGAAACAGGGGCTGTTTTTCAGCAGGATGGGAATTTAAAGATTGTTGTCACCTATAAGCCTCACCCCGCAGGCGTTGCGGGTACAGGGAACGTAGGGTTGGTAACTGTATCGACCCCGTAAGGGTGGTTTGATACAATAACAACTTATTATGGGATAGCTATATGACTGCCGCCGCATTACCACAAAAAGCTCAACCGTATGAGGTTCCCGAGGGGGGACTTGGGTCGTTTTTGACCGCAACGGTTGGCGATTGGTCCGATGAGGCCCTTAATTCTGATAACTACTACGATATTGTTAAGCCTACTGCGGATCAGTTGGCGGCATTTGGCCGAGAAGAAGATGACCGTATAGCTCACGTTGCGACGGGCGAAACCGTTATTCCGATGGCCGTGTTTGAAGAAGATCCGGCGTTGAAAGAAGTGCTGTTTTCTCGTATGCGAGACATGGGCATTGACCCCGAGCGTTACATTGTAGGTAATCAATTAAACAGCATTAACCCTGTCACAGGTCAACCTGAGTTTTTCCTGAAGAAATTATTTAAGGGCGTTAAGAAGGCCGTTAAAGGCGTCGTTAAAGTATTCAAGAAAGTCGCGCCAATTGTTCTTTCTACCGTGGGCTTTATGGTAGCTGGCCCCATAGGCGCAAGTTTGGGTTCTGGGATTGGCACCTTAATTCAAGGCGGTGATCTTAAAGATGCCTTTAAGTCTGCGGCGATAGCCGGTGTTACTGCCGGAATTGGTCAAGGAATTAGTGAGGGCGTCCAAGCGGCGGGCCAAGCAGGACAAGCGGCCACTATTGGTGAAAAACTGGCCGCAGGAGCGCGAGGTTTTGGTGAAAGCTTAACTAGCATACCGCAACAATTCACAGAAGGGATTGGAAGCCTGACGGGCCAAGCGGCTAATCAAACTGTTGCCGAGCAAGCTCTTAGCAGTGCCGC
>UEXM01000829.1_pt1 | contig 30222 bp, 39 predicted proteins | sample 1796661 | NCBI WGS metagenome assembly UEXM01 (sample SAMEA4772469, study PRJEB27181) | metagenome
CTTTCTTCCCATTCTCATTCTTTTAGCATCATCAGGACTTCCACCAGCCATTCTTGTTTGTGGCTTTTGCCTAGATTTATCTCGCATTTGTTTTCTTTTAATAATTATTTCTCGCCAATCCATTTTATCACCTTAAATTTCTAGTTCTTTGTCTAAGTCAGGAGTGTATGGTTTTTGTAATACTCGGTATAACATCTCTTTTACAGATGGTTCGTTATGTTTTAAATAATAATCTAGTTTCTTTCCTAATCTTCTATAAAATTGAATAGCCTTTTCATTTTTTGAATCCCACGCTTCTTCTTCTCTCTGTTCAAAAAGACGTTCTACATCATCGGTTTTAATTATGTCTTTCCAACTCATCTTAACCAATCCTTCTTTCTGTTCTTTTGTCATTGTTTTGATTTCCCGCATCAAGCGGAAGTCCCGACAGTCTCTTATCTGGTGCTTGATTCATGGAAGGCTTATTTCTAGTTGTCGCAGGATTGGCTTGCGGTTTGCTTCCCCCTTGTAGGGCTTGCTCTTGCATTTGCCCCATCTGCGAAGCATCAATGTTTGTTCCCGCATAAGGGTCTTTTTCGGCTTGTTCTTCTCCTTCACCTTCGGGCTTTTCTTCAGGTTCGGGCTTCTTGAAGGTAAATTGACCATCTTCATCCATATCAACTTCAAATCCTAAATTTTTTGTTGATGCAGCGATATTAACTTCAATCTCTCTCTTACGAAGAACAGCGATTTCATCCTCTTCTTCGCTCGGTGGTAGTTTTAAATCCCAATCAGTAATACCAAATTGTTTAACTAAGAAAGGAAATACATAATTATTGTAAACAGTCTGTGCTTTTTGAACTGCTCTATTTGTTACAAGAATTTGCATACCTTCATTGTTTAATCCACCGCTTGTAGTATTATCAGCCATGAATACTTTACTTACTCCATAGAATGCTGAAACTCTATCTCGTAAATCATCTTTAACAGAAACATAATCCATTTCTTTGAGAGAATCCATGAATTTAATCCATTCAACTGCACCTTTACCTCCTTCGGCTTCAATTCCCATAACAGGAATAAAGTGAGGGTCAGCCTCCATCTTTTCTTTTACTGCTCTCCAAAAAGATTTCATGGAATCCATATTTCTTGTTTGAACTGCTAGTAATCCTTTAGGCATTCTACTCTTAGTATAAGATTGATTAACATAGTTTTCCATAGCAATAAGTGTCATAATATTATTAAACAAAGTAATAACTGGAGACATACCATACAATCGAGAAGGACTGTATTTACTAAAGTGTAAAACTTCTCCTTGTAAAAAATACTGGTCATCGCCATTTACTCTATTCACATAATGAACTGGGAATAAATTGCTTCCACAAACTTCGCATTGTGCGTGTGGTTCAGAATGTATAATATTACGATGATTTACACAAGTAAAACCCTTAGTTCCTCTTTGTCCGTTTTCATCACTATAAATAAACATAGTTACGGGGTCGCCACGATAAACTTCTTTGATACGATGCATTCTAATTTTACCATTACCATCAATAAAGTATTCTTTTACTAAAACAATGTAAGCATCATCCATTATATTCAAATCATCTTCAAGTTCCTGTAAAACATCAATAAAGAGTTGTTCAGATTTATTTACATATCCTTCGATAAACTTTTCAGCATATTCTAACTGTTTTACATCAGGAACTTTTAGGTCTGTACTTTTACAACGAGAACATTCTTGAACAGGTCTTTTATGTTCTTTTCCACAATCATTACATCTTGCTTCATATGCTTTTTCCCAAACATATCCTCGCCTAAATACTTCTTGTTTTAGTTGAGTAATACAAGTTCTAGCAATTACTGATTGATTAACTACATTATAGATAATTGGGCCAGTCATCATATGATTGGTTTCTCTTTCCTGAATACCCATATTGAATATTTTTCTATCAGCAGGTTTAGGAGTAGTTCTTCTAAATAAGTTAGTAATACTAAATCTTCTTTTTTCATCAGCCATACGTTACACCCCTTATTTAATGCCTATGCTATACTCACCTATGAAGGCTTCGGTTAAACACTTCCACTATCTTCAATGTCGTACCTTTCATTACTTGAACGAAGCATTTCTTCTAAAATACCTTTAAGATAAATTGCTTTTTTTGAAGGGTCATTGAATCCAGACCTTAAATAATAAATAACCATTTTTTTATTTATTTCAGAGAGATTACTAAATTTAACATATTTAGTTCTGTCTCTAGGTAACTTATCATTAAGAATACCTTGTTTAAGTTGTTTCCAAGTCATTGACATTTGAATCACCTACCATTCCTTTAGGGCTACCATTTTTAATCCAACAGGGTTCGCAAAATGAAAATGGTTTCTCTCCATTAAGGTAACATTGAACACAGTAAGTAAAATTATGAGGCATTAGCAATTCCACCTTCTTCTTGCGGCTCTTGCTTTTTCGCTATATGTTCCATCATCACGCTTAAATCCTCTTGACCTTGAACAAAAAGATTTACGCCTTTTAGCGGCTTTACTACCTCTTTTTAGTTTACTCGGCTTAGTAGTAACAGGGGCTTTAAGATTAGCACCTGTTTCTCGCTTAAACTTAGCACGACCTTTAGCACTTAATCCACCAGTTTTTGCGTGAATCTTTTTATTATACCCCTTGAAGGGTTTCTTCTTAAGAATTTCCTGCCATTCCATAATATCACTCTATATTGGTAGTATTCTTGCCTAAGTGTTCTTGATGTTTTTTACTTAGTTCTTGAATATGAAATAGTTTCTTACTAACTCCTTCTTTATGTTCTTTACCAGACATCAAGGTTCCATCGGGGTGCTTATGAGTATCACCCGTCCATTGTACGGGTTTTCCATCTTTGATATAAAAGTGTCGTTGTCCCTTACCCTTCTGTATCTCTCCATAAGTTTCGCAAACGTCTTTTCCACAACCACAGTTTCTTTTAATTATTTTTTCCCATGTCATTGTCCTTTCCTCCTTTTATAAGTCTTACAAGCCCCACAAGTCGGCCTACATCTTTGTTTAGTTCCTTTAGAAGCATCTTTACGACCACAAGGTTTTGTTCCTTTTTTGTCATCTTCACAAGATTGACAAGAAACCCAACCTTTTTGTCCATCTCCACCTTTTCTTGAGAACCAACCGTGTAATCCCGATTCTTTTTCTCTTTTGAAATTATCTCCACCTTTAGAAACACAATCACAAGATTTTTTTACTTTCTTTGATTTGTTTCCCCAATTCTTTGCACCTACTTTACGGCATTGAACTAAAGCACCACTAGCATAAGCAGAAGGCCACTTCTTATAGCGACTTTTTACTTTATGATAACAAGCATCTTGTTTTTTCTTAAGTTGTTCAAACCATAAGTCCATACTAATTACCTCCTAAAAGTTGTTGAATTATTTTTCTCATTCTAACAATACCATAATTATAATTAGTTTTGGACTTATACATACTATATGCTGTTTGTAATTGATTATACATTTTATCTTCTAAATCATCAGGTTTATTGTCAAGTAGTTCTTTAGCCTTATCAACAATAAAAGCAACTTCTCTATCGTTTAATCCTTTTCTTTCTCTTAAATAGCGATTACTGTTCCTTTTTGAAATATCTTCTTTAATAATAGTACCTATGTTTTCTAAATTATCCATGACCGACATTTTACAATTACCTTGAAGTTTAGCAATATCAGTTAAGTATATTCCTTCCTTTAGCCAATCAAAACCAACATGGTCTTTATGATTTTCCCATTTCATTAACTTAAATATCTCATCACATCTTGGCTTATACCAATCTGCCTTCTTATATGATTTCTTCATACGAATAAGTTCTAATAATAACTTAGCATTACCTTTCTTTAATCTAAAATGTGGTAGGCATTTAGTTAAAAGATTAGTAACATCTTCTTGGGAATAAAAGTTTAGTCTTTGAATTAGTCGAGTTTGTTGTGGAGATTTTTGGTCTAAGTGCATTCTTCCATATCCAATAGACTTATGCATTTCTTCCATAAAAGCCCTGCCTCTTTGACCAGTAGCAATTAAACCCACTCTAGGATTCATATTGCGGTCTAAAGTAATATATCCATCAGAATCAATGAATGCAGCAGTATAAGCCCAAATGTTTTTCTTAATCATAGAAGGTAATTTGTAATAAGAACCCTGAACAGAAGTAATTTCTAGTTTCTTAATAGTCTTTGATATAGAATTAGGACTCGAAGATTTATGTAAAGGAGTCGGCATTCTTTCATGAATCCCTTTAGCATTAATTCCTGGATTTTCACATACTGATTTTAAAATAAAATCCTCTTGCCTTTGTTTCTTAGTTTTAGTAATAGATTGGTCGGTAATTTTAGCAATAGCATTCCTAAAGTCTTTCTTAGCAGACCTCATTTCTTTATGTATATCACTATACTCTTTACCATAAGCCATTCCATTCTGTCTTAATTCTGCTTCCCAGTATTTACAAAGAGCATCAATTGTTTCTCTTCTGAGTTCAGTTGTTTTCATTTTATGTAACTTAGATAAATCTTTTTCATTATATCTCATTTTCATTAATGGTATTTTATATTCACTCAACCATGTAATAGAATCAATACACTTATGTAAGTGGTCAGAATAAGCATCAATCATAGTATCAATGGCTTTTGACATTTTAGTTCTATATTCACCCTTTAATGCACGACGGGATTTTCGCATTTTCCTAACTAAATCTGGAATACTATGTTCTTGTACCATATATTCATCAGGAAAAGAACTTAATTTTTTACGAGCATCACTAGCATTTATATTATGTGTATTTGATAATTTAACTATTTCTTCATGTTCTGACATAATATAAGAAGTAAGCATTTTTTCTTCCTTATCATCGAAAACATTAACTTGTAATTGTTCTTCGATAGAATCTTTTGTTCTATCCTCTTCTCTAATAATATCGGCTAATTCTTCCATAAGAGGGGCGGCTTCCTCTAATTTATCTGCTTCTTCTGTCATATAACCGCCTCAAAAATTCAAGCCTATGGCAGAGTTATTTGCCATTTTACCCTTTACTGGTTCATCGTTAAACAGTCCTAAATCATCTAAGAGTATGAAGTTATCGTTGGCCTTGTAGGTGGCAGCATTCGCTAATGCAAGGCTCATAACCATATCGTCGTGCGCCCCAATCCCCTCAAATTTACCACGTTCTGTAATTGCGAACATTGATAACTCTTCAACTAAAACAGAAGTAACTCTTCGGCTTTCTTCATTACCATAGGGAAAGTTTAGTTTACCGTTTTCAAGAGTCATTTGAAGATTTAAAATAATTTCTTGTTTCTTTCTTCTTGTTGTATCAAAGTCATGAACATTTACATCAGCAACTTGACGAAGTTCTTGAGTAAAAGATTTAGCAAAGGTATTCGTCTCAAAAAGAATAACTTCAGGTCTAAACACTTGATTTAACAGTTTTACCTTTTGAATATTTTCTCGGAACTTAACATTCTTAGCCCTATCTACATATATAATAGATTTATTTTCATCTGCATCCATTTCTATAACAGTAATTACATTGTAATCACCATCAGTTGAAATAGCAGGGTCTACTCCTATAAAATACTTATATCCTTCTCTTCTTAACGGCTTTAACACTAAGTCTTTGTTCTTAGCATTATCTAAATACTCTGGATTGAAGAGAGAAGTACCAGTAGATATAGGAACACACATATATTCTCTCGTAAACATCAAAGACCCTACTTCTGCCTTTCTAGCCATTAGTGCTTCATAGTTCCAACGCTCAGGCCATAGCGGTTCATTAAGTGCATTAAAACAAGGGTATGTATTTACTGTATAAGCAGGATTTTCTGCTAACTGTTGGTAAATATCTGTATAACTGAAGGGAGTACCAATAACTCTTAAAGATGCAGTATGGTGAAGCGTAGGAATCATATCCCCATAGAACCAATCAGTAACCTTTTGAATACCAGTCATACTAAACTCTTTCAAAGGGTCATCAATAACAATTTCTTGAGGGTGAAGTCCACGAATCTGTGAACCAACCGACCTTTCAAGGATTTGATTACCATTTGTTAAAGTAATATTACCAATAGCCCAACCTCTAGCGGGTTTATACTTTTTGAGCATTGGATGAGTAAACATCTTGTCAATGTCTCTCATGTGAACTAAAGTCTGCTTTTGGTTAGAAGAAATATAAAGCATTTGATATGGAGGTTCTTCAAAGATTAATTTCCATACAACCCATGAATGCATAAATACAGATTTTCCGTGGTCTCTTGAACAAATAATTACAGTTCTTTGCGTAGTGTTCATTAATTCATGCCATTCCTGTATGTATGAAGGAAAATCAAAACCTAATACATTTTGAAAAAAATATGGGAAAGAGTTCTTAGATAACTCCATATCCATTTGATGTTCAAAATTAAATGCTTCTTCTTCCATTTAATCACCGTCTGTATCTTCTATTATTTCTTCTATTATTTCTTCTAGGACTTCTAGGACTTCTGCCTTTATTTTCTTCAGCCAGTCTCTTTTTCTTGGCTTCTACTTGAACAGGGTCGTATGGATTAAATTCTTGTCTTTCTTTTATTTTTTCTCTCTTTCTTTGAGCAGGATGTTTCTTTTCTTTTGTTACTCCGTTACAAGCAACAAATTTTCTGTCCTTTGGTTTACTATAAGAACGATTAAAGTAATTAGTAAATATAATTACTGAGACTATTACATCTCCTGTTTCTGGATTATTCATGTCAATACCTAAATGTTTTTCTGGAAAAGAATTAGGGAATTTTTGTCCTTTACCAATAATATCTATCAAAATAGTTTGATAATCATGAGGATTTGGAGTCCTATACATAAAGTAACTTCCGTTAGGTTTACCTTTGACGCACTCAACCCAGTTTAATAACTCATCTGTACCTCTATCTTTTTTACCAGTTCCGTGATTAACACTTCCGCCCCCTTTTACTCTATTTAAATAATGTCCTCTAACTATTACGGCAGTATTACCCATATAATATATTTGGGGAGGGTCATTAACGTGAGTATTGTCTGCTTCTGGATAACCACCATAATCTACAAATGGAGGACTAGGTGGCATTACCTTAAGAATATCTCTCCATCCACCTTGTTTCGATTTTAACATATCAAACCATGATGGAGTGGGGTCATCAATAAAAACCCACTTGGATAAACTCTCAGCATCAGTAATCGGTCTTATTGCCCAATTACCATTAGGATATGCACCATTCCATTCATTAGTAACTGATTCTGGTATAGAAGATTTAATTTGACTAAACTCTTTATCTTGTGAAAAGACCCATCCTCTATCTCTTCCTCTTTGAATCCATTCTTCGGTACTTCCTTCTTTTGCCCCAAAAGCAGCAATTAAAGGCTTAGATTGATTTAATTGTGGTTCTCTTGCTGATTGTAATGCTCTTTCATTTTTACTTAAATGGTCGCCTTCATATTCAGGTCTTTTTTTATTTGCCCGATGAGTAGCCAATAATCCTCCAACAACTGTATGTGAAGGATATTCTTTCCATCCAATTGTTGCTATTGTTCTATTATCGTCATCCACACGAATAAGCCACTTATCTAAAGAATAAATACCCTGTTGTAATTCATCTCTACGAGCATATGGATTATCAGGATTATCCTGATTCCATTTTTCTTTCATATCTTCATATGAATATACAGCAGAGATTACTTTAGGCAAGACTATCACCTAAAGGATGCTTTAATACCATATACTTGCTCACTACTAATACCAAATTCTTTTGAAATATTTTGATGAGAGTCTACTGCTTTAATTATTTGTTCTACTTCATAATTTGTCAAATCAAGATTTTCTTTTTCTTGTAACATATCGACCATCTTATTGATACCATAATCATTAATAGGTATATGTCCAATGATTACAGGTTTTCCTAATTGTTGTCTTATAACATCATGTGCTTTCAACAATTTGTGTAGTAGAACAGGTAAATCAGTCTGTTGTGTTTCAAATATAGCCTTAAGTCTATTATATTGGGTTTTCATAGCGGGAGATTTCTTTGTTAGAATACCTTGATTCATGTCAAGCCAATGAGGTAATGCGAATACAGGGAATGCCCGTCTATTTGTAAAATCTTCATGAAATTCATCTGCCCTTACAGCAATTGTTTTTCCATTAAAATCTTCATTTTCTTCTGTTAAATCCTCAGTCTCTACCATATAATGATGTATTAAAGCAGCACAGTAATTATTATTTGCTTCTTCTCTACCAAATATAGCAGTTAAAGCCCTAGCACAAAATTCACCTTCTGTAATAAGTTCATCACCTATTTCAATTTCAGGCATAAAAACATTGCTTAAGAAATTAGAAATAGCCTTTAAATCACCTACATCTACTTCTTCCACAGAACCTTCAAAAAGAGTATCGTAGGAAGCAGACATTACAGAATCTAAACCTAAATCTAAACTTAAAGTTTGTATAACCTTTGAACCTATACTTGAACCAAAGCGAGGTATTTCAATTGGTAGCATTCCACTATAAAGAGGGTCGAAATAATAATCAATGGCGGAATCCATCATATTTTGCAGGGATGTTTTAAATTTAGTAAGTTGGCCTCTTAATGTTCCTTTTTGATTCATAGAGATAGGTATTTGAGCACCACCAGTTAATCCCTCCATAGGCGTACCTCTTGCTTCTCTTGCTTCCATTACACTACCTCTTCTTGAACCCTTAGTGCTTCTTGCTTCAACTTCCGCAATAAATTCATCACCACTTAATAATCTGTATAAATCCTCAAAGAAGTTTTTGATTAGGTCAAGGTTATCAATACTAATATCTTTCTTTTCATGAATAGAACTAAAGCCTTTTTGAGAATACATTTCATTAAATTCAGTATTTAACAGACAAGATATTGGTAAAGCCATATTTTCCAATGCTGATTCATTAATAATTTTAGTATCAGCAATCTGTTCTAACCATTCTTCTATGTCCTTTTCTGTTTCTAGGGTAACTCCTTGACCTTCATCTAATTTTTCAGCCATGTTTCTTAACAAAGCCAAGAGTTGCGATTCTCCTTTAACATTAATAGAAATAAGTTTTTCTCCTCTATTATATTCATAAATCAGAAGTGGGTCTGCACCACCTTTAATCATATCTAAATCTCCTTCCCATTCAATATCGTCGGTTAAGTTTTCTTCCCATTCTTTAGGGTCAGCCATTTCTTCCTCCCCAATTTCTCCAGAACTTTGCCCAAGAGACTGTTCTAATTCTACTAATAACTGAGAATTAACATCAGAAGGAACTATTGCGTCATCTTCAGTATAATCTGGAGAATCTTTCCCTCTAAGCATTCCATCTAATCCCATTCGATGACTTACAATATTAAAAAATCTATGATGTGCTGATTGGAACTCTTTAGGAACTGCATCGAAGGAAACGATATATTCTAGATTAATATCAGCAGCATCTGTAAATAGTTTTTCAAAGAGAGACTTAACTTCTTCTCCCCAATCAGCATTTTTAGCCTCAAAAAAGAAAGTAGTCAAATCTTCTTCAAATTGTTCGTACTTTTTACCAATCTTGTTCCAATATTCATAAACTTCAATTCTTTTAGAAGCCTTACTAACATCAATTGCTCCAAGAAAATCTTGAACAGGAAAATCTTTGATTGCCTTATATTCTGTGGGTTTTCCTATTTTTTCCAACTTACTTATAATTTTTCTAACATTTGTTTTAAATGCTTCGGGGGCGACGGATTCTCCGCTTATTATACTCTGAATATATTTTTTAAATTTATCATCAGTAAGTAGTTCAGTTTTAGGATTTCTTATTTCAATATCTTCTGTAATTTCTGTATTGTATAGATACTGTTCATCTAGTCTTTGCCCGTCTGCATATATATTTAAATCAGTCAAAGGTTTTAGCAGTTTATTAAAACCACTTGCTGCACTTCTAGCATCTGCGCCACCTTCTTTTACTGCATCTTTTATAGCCTTTCTTGCTGCTTTTACAGTTTCATCTATTAAGTTTTGTAATTTTTCTCTTTTTACTGGGTCATCAGTTAAACGGGCTTCATCCACCAAAGAATCCTTAAATTTAGAAATTATTTTTCTCATAAGCGATTTTCTAGTAAGAGGGTTAGCGGTGGCTAATTCTTCGATTACATCAGGACTTAAACCTAAACTATCTATTTGTTCTTGAGTTAATGTTACCATTTTTAATCACCTATCGTTAAAAGATTTGTCATATCAACAAATTGTTTTTTAGCCTCAATTACTTTGTGGTCAGGGAAAGAAGCAGGATTATTAGCAAATTCTTCTAATCTTAATCTAAACGCTTCCGTTATCTGTTGTTTAATATTTCTAATAATATTAGGCATTTTAGAATTTATTTGCTGTGCCTCTTTCTCCGCATCCTTTGAGTTGGGGTTACTGTCTATGGTCTTAAAGGCTTTCCTCACTTCTCCCCCACCGACCAAATCATCAATCTGAACAAAGAAACCCAAACTTTTTTCTGGAGTAATTGAATCTAATGCTGTGGCTGAATTAACCATAGTATTAACATAGTTTATGAGGCCACCTGAATCTTCTAGTTCTTTAGCCTTACTTATAACAAATTTAGGAAAATCATCCATATTTAATAAATTAAGACGTAAGTTTTGTATTTCTCGACCTATATCTTTAGAAGAAACAGAACTTCTTCCTCTTATTCCTGCCTCAACATCTCTTTCTAAGTTTTTAATTTTCTTATCTAAGTCGGCTAATATTGAATCTCTTTTACTTTGAGAATCTTCTCCCAGAGGACTATCACTTAATTGTTTTCTTCTAGCCTTAGTTTCTTCTAATTTAGTTTGTTGCTCTTTACCAGCAGAATATTCAAATCTCTTTCCACCTGTTGTAAGTTGTTCAGAAGGAGTGCTTCTTTCTTTAGGAGTAGTAACTTCATACCTTTCATTAGTTTCTACTTCTAAATCATAAGCATCATTAGGAGTAATTGTGTCTCCGTCTATTTTTATTTTAGCATAATCAGCCAATTCTTTACCAGAACTTTCTATTGGTATAATAGACCCACTTTCATCTCGTATATCTTCACCTTTTTCGTCTTTTTTAGAAGTAGTATATTTAGTTGGCCTATCTCTCCTAAAGTATTCTATTTCTAATTCTTCGGGAGGAAAATCATCTTCGGGTAGGGACTTATACCACTTTTCAAATTCATTGGCTTCTTTAATTGTAAAATTACCTTCTAGGAATTGTAACTGTTCTTGTTGCCTTTGAAGGTTAGCATTATAAATCCTTTCTTGTAGCCTACCACTTTCCGAAATTATTTTTCTTATTTCTTCTTTTGCTTTGTCTTTAGATTTAGATTCTATATCTTCAACACCATCTTCACCAATAAAATCAGAGATATTAAATTTATTTTCTGTTTCTCTTTTATTATTTAAAATAGCATTATATATATCATCTACTAATAGTCTTTCTGCTTGCACTAATGTTAGAGTTTGATTAACTCTAATGGAATCAAAAAATGGTTTTGACCAGTCCTCACCAAAATCACCTGATAGAATAATTTGAGCATACGGGTTCAAATTCATAGATTTAGAACTAGATTTATCTAAAAACATAACTTTTGCGAATTTAGCACCGTTAGGGAATGCTTTTGGCTTAAATGCCTCAATACTTCCTTTAATATTTTCAACTGCCCTAATATATTTAAAAACAGAAGCCTCACTAAAGGGCAAAAGTGTCATTTTTTGCCGAGAAGCGACAAATATCTTTTTTTGTTGAACTAAATCATCCAATTCAACATTTTTTGCACCGATTTGAACAGAAATTCCTAAATCTCTATTCTTTCCTTGCAGTTGATTGTAAATTTCTTTAATTTCTTCCTTTTTCGCTACAACTTCAGGGCTGTCTAAGACCTTTGTTCTTTTTTTATTGTAATTTATCTTCATAGTATTGACTAAATCAGTTTCAGACTTAAAATCAACCAAAATAACTTCATCTTTGAGTTCTCCGCCTATTAATTCTGCAAATTTAGCAACAAGATTTCTGTCTTGTGGGAATTTTTCAAAAGTAATCATTGATTTATCGTTAGTTGTTCGCAAAATATCTAAAATGTCTCTAATATCTCTATTTCTTTTTAAGGTAGTGGTGCTTAAATCTGCATTTGCTTCTATTTTTTCTAAAATTTCCTTAACTTTTGAAAAATTACTGTTTTGTCTTGCCTCTAATCCCTCATTTAACAATTCTCTAACGTCATTAGTGTTTAAAAAACCCATAGCCTCCTTAATTTTTTGAACATTTTCTTTCATCTGTTCTAAAGTTTGGTCGCCATGAGGAGGTTGTCCAAACATATCCTTTAATTGTTGTAAATCTACTTGATTATTCTCAACGCTTCTAATTAATGCTTTAACTTCGGTAGGGTTTTTTCTAAGTTCTTTGAGTTCTGCAACGGTTTGTTCTGTCATGGCAGCATTAGTAATAATAATCCCTAGTTGTTCTTTAACAACAGGTATCATTTTCAAATACTCGAACCAACCCAAAACTATTCCCCTCTATTAACTATTGATTTTACTGCTATTAGAGCCAACTTTCTTTCAATATCGGTTAAACTTAGGGCTTGTTCTAAAATATTTCTAACTGCTTCTTTTGCTTGAGAAGAACTTTTATCATATTTTTGTTTTAGGTCTTTTAATCCATTAGGAACTTTTTTATCTTTCCATCTTTGGTAATCATATTCACCAAGAATAACATCAGTTAGTGCTTGCCACTCTTCTTTTTTGCTTTTAACAATACTTTCCCAACTCATTGTAATTTCTCCTGCATCTTTTTCTTAATATCAAGCCAAATCTCAGGATTGTTCTGTGCAAGCACTTCTTGAACAATTTGCATTTGTGCGACAATAATTGTATCTTGTCTCTTATGAATCAATTTACCCTTGAACTCCATAAGATACTTCAAAGATTCTCTAATCTCTCTTGCTAACTTAGTTAAGGCATCAATCATCTTAGGGTCAAGGTCATTACCTAAATTGTTGAACACTTGTTCTAAACGCACATCTAACTTCTGTACGTTGTTTGATAGTAAATCAACTTCATTAACTTCCTTTTTCGCTATCATCATGGCCGCAGATTCCTGTACGATTGGTGTCAAGTGGTGCTTCATGTGTCTTTGCACTTGGCTTTTCGTGGTGCTTAGGGCAGAAGAAACAGCCTCAGTAGTGATATTACCTTCTTTAATCGCTTGTTCATAATGTTTCCTCATAGGGTCTGTGCATAGAACACATTGAGGATTAGATGACATTTTATATTCACCCATATGATTTCTTTGATGTTGTGCCGAAGTGCCGCTTCTCCAATTGTGGATGACATCTAATTCATCACAAGTAGTAGTTCCCATTTCAAGAGAAGCCTCTAACTCTTCTCTATTCGGGGCTTGGCATAAACCACATCTTTTACGATTAACTGTCATAATATCACGGCAACCTGCGAGGTAAGTTATAGGGTCTAAGTAAAACCATCAAAGAAGTTCTAAGATTATTAGCCGACCTAAAATCGTTTTTGTTTGCATTCTTTCTAAGCAACTCCAAAGTCATATCGTAGATTTTTCTTTCATTCTCTGTCATTAAACCATAAATGTTATCTTTAACATAATTATCTATTTTCATAGCCTTATCTAAAAGTTTCTTACTTTCACCTTCGGCTAATTCCATTTGTCTTTTATCACGGCCTTCTTTCATATCTTCAGGAGCAAACTCTTCTGCTACTGCCATTTCATAAGGTTCAATTTTAAGAATGTCTTGCCACATATTATCTCTTCCATAGAATTTGTTGCCACATCTTGCCTATGACTTTGTTATCAAGATTACCTTGAGCATCCTCACCGAACTTTTCTCTTCTTGTTCTTCTATAATCAAATCCGCCTCTTCTAGCATTTTGCCACGCTTTGTAATAGCCGCCATCAGAATGTTTTACAGGAGATGTTGTCTTATTGGCTCTTTTAAGTGCTCTATCTACTAAGTTAATTAAAGGAGTTGCTGTTGAAGTTAATTTAAAACTAATTACTTTTCCAGCAATAGCATCCTTATTTTCAATTCTTCCTAAGTTAGTAATTTCTCTAACTGGATTCTGTTCATTAGGCTTAACTTCAAAGTCAGTTGCTTGTAATTCCTTTCTTAGTTTATTTACTAATAGTTTTCCACCTGCGCTCCAATAAGCAGTATTTTTAATAACATCATTGAAAAAGGATTCAACAGATTTAATTTCATCTAAATCTACTTCATCAACCCCACTTGGCAATTGAGTAACTTCTACTTCCAAAGGAGCATTTTCAATAAGTTCTGATGCTTCTCGCATAATAGCGAGCAATCCTTTAGGTTTTGAGTAGACTGTATCTTCTTCTGAAAACAATGCTAAATGTGGAGGATTCTCTCCTGCAAGCCATGAATCGGGTACGGAATTAGTATTGTTCTTTTTAGCATACCATTTTGTTTTATAATGACCTTGAACGGTTCTTGGAGCCATATTGTCTCCTGCATCTGTTTTATCTACTTCAGTAAATACAATAAATGCAGGGTCATAAGCAGCACCAGTTCCACCTTCGCTCTTTGGAACTTTACCCGTACCTTTCATAGCATCTAATTGGTCTGCCATATTTTCAATAATCTTAGCATTACCAACCGTAAGTAAATCATTATCAATAAAGGTTTCAATTACAGATAAAAACTGAATTGCTCCCCTACCGTCAAGACCATCATTTCTGCTTCTTGCACGAATGTTTCCTTTCATGTGATTCTTAAGAAAAACATATAAGTTCTCAATATGTTCTACTGATAAATCAGAACCAGACACGGATTGACAGTTTTCTCTCCATGTATTAAAATCATCAACGAATTTGAAGTCTCCGCCTTGATTAACATTATTTCCGTTATGGTTAGAAGTATTTTTCTTTTCCTTTACCATCAGTCATCCCTCTTCTTCTTTCTACCCCGTACCACCTTGTTAAACATAGCGGGTGCGGAAGTAGTAGTAACAGTTGCCGCCATCTTTTCTTCTTGGTCAGAATTAACATAAAGGCTTTCAATAAAGTCTACGTGTTCAGAACCATATCTTTCAACAAGAACTGAGAAATGTCCCATATCATCTATTTCTCTTATACTTTTAGTTGGAAGAGATTTACGAGTATTTAATTCTAATCTAATTAATTTTTCTCTTGCTTCCTCTTTGCGTGATTCTGGTAAATCATCAGTCATGGCTTCAACAAAAGCAATCACATTTCTTAATCTATCTACCGTAGGGCTATATGTTCCAGTTTCCATATTAAACATTTCAGCAAGTTGTTCAGGTATTATTTCTTTAGAACCCGCTTCGGGATGTGTTAAGAATTGTTTAATTCTATAATAGGTACTTTGTGGAAATTGCCCAACAAAAGCCCCATATTCTGATTGGGATTGAGTCATATTAGCCTGTTCAAGACCCATTCCTGCATGAGTACCTTCGTGCATAATTACCCTAATAATATAGTTCGTTATTTGTTGTTCGTTAGGTTTCTTTCCAAACTTTGCCTTTAAGTACCTATAAACATTTTTGTGATTAATTCTTATTTCCTCTTTGATAAAGTCCTCTACCGCAGGAGATTTACCACTCATCATAAATTGACGAAACATCTCAAATGTTTTATTGGTGTTAGTATCTAGTCCAGCACTATATAGACCAAAGCCCTCAATAGCATCATCGAATGCAATATCTTCTACTTTAATTACTTTAAACCAATCAGACATAATCAAACCTCAATATACGCTGAATGACCATCTTCATCTTCTCTCATAGGGCAACTGGGTTTAACAGGTGGAGCAGGTAATGATAATGGGCATTTTTGATATTTAGTTACCATTTGTTGGCAACGGCGACAATAGCCAGTTTTTTGAACACGGCTCATCGCATCTCTATATTGACTGTATTCATCATTATTGTAGTTTTTAATAACTACATCTCTCCAACTCATTTTAATCATTCCGAGTAAATGGGTTCTTTGGTTTAGGCTTCTTTTTCTTATCTTTAGCGGCTTGTTTCATGGATTCTTTTTTATCTCCATCACCGTCTAAATCAATGTAATCGGGCTTTTCCGATTTGCGGTAACGCATATACTCATCATGGCTTACGGTTTTTCTTTGACCCACTTTACCTGTTTTTCTTCTAATTCTTCTTTCTGCTTCTTTACGGTCTACATTTCCAAAGCGCATTTCTTCTTGAACTAGTTTTTCTTCTTCAGGAGTTAAAGGCGGGCTTTTTCTTACAATATCTCTCCAACTCATTTTAATCATCTCTTATATTGGGGGTTTCTTTTAACATATAAATCTAACATTCTTGCGTGGTCTTTGGGCGTACCTTTCTTATATTCAGGACTTGACCAAATTGATTCGGGAGTATTAGCGTATCTTGATTGGTCATCTTCGCATAACATACAGGTTTTACCTTTAGGGTCTGAACCTGCTGATTTTCTTTTTTCTGGACTTTGTAAAGGTCTAATGCAAGTATCGGGTTCTTTTCCGCTTCTACTTGCTTGACATCTACCATATCTATAATCTTGTTTTCTTTTGATAATTTGTTCCCACATTTTTTCCACTTCTCCGCTTTCTAATTTTTTGTTTCTTTCTTTAATTGAGTCTATTGAATCTTGTAATTGCGTTGCTCGCTTAGTATCTCCTGCTCTTTGTGCAGCAGATAATCTTCTTTCTAATTGTTGTATTTGAGAATCAGGAGTTTTTGTCTTTTCTCTTTGTCCCGCTAAACTTCTTTTTTGTTGTCTTTGTCGCTTAGATTCTTTTTCTTCTTTTATTTTTCTTTCTCTTTCCCGTTCTCTTTCCTCTTCAGCCTTTCTCTCTTTGAATGCCATGTTTGAGACAGGTTTTATTATATTTTGCATAATCCAAGTATCATTTAACATTAATTGCTGACTTAAATACAAATCGTGTTTATTTCTTCCAAATCCTTCCGAAAGCATCTTTCTAGTTCTTTCAGGGATATCTCCATATCTATGATTTTCACTAACCCAATAATTTATAAAATCAGTAAAGCGTCTTAAATCGCCTAGTTTATACTGTTCTTTCTGTTCATTCCAACGCTGAATATCTTCGACTTTTCTGCTTCTATCGGGCATTCTAAATGCTCTACCTCGATTTTCAGGTCTTTGTCTTTGTGCATCTGCTATTTTCGGAGTAACACCAATAATATGTGCAACGGCTTCATCAGGAACAACAATTCTACCAATTTTTTCTCCATAATTTTCACGAACCCATTTACTGCCCAAAGTAGTAATAGTATATCCTTCTTCTCTTAATCTATTCTTAAGTCCTGTAATATCATCAATTGGTCTATCAGTAATAAATTTAAAAGCATCTTTAATGAACTTTTTAGAACGTCTTGGAGCAAAACGAATACTATCGTCATCCATTCTCATATCAGGGTCAGGGGTTGAAGGTGCTTCAATATGAATTACTTTTGCAGGATTATCCTTATCCCAATCTTTTACGATTTGTTCTAGTAATTCAGGATTATATTCAAAATACCTATCTGGTTCTGGAACATCCACAGCAGGTCTTTTAAGAATACTCTCCCATTTCATGTAAATCACCTAATCTCTTCCGCCATATTCAGCGTGTTTGTCTAACCATTTCATTCTTAATTTGAGTCTTTCAATAACTTGTTCGGCTTCTTTACCATAACCGTGTTCTTTAAGTATTTGTTCAACTGTTACATGGACAGGGTTATTATAATCAACACCGCCACCTTCTTTCATGCTTTTTCTATGCCGTTCATCCATTCTTCTTCTGAAATCTTCAGAATCTTTTCTTATAATCTCATCTTTCCACATAATAATCACTTTTTCTCACCAGTAATTAAATCTTTCTTTTGTTTTGTTTCTTCTTCGTCTAAACGCTTTGATTCAACATCAAACCATGAATCTAAATATGTGCATCTTGTCATATTAATCACTTTTTCTCAATATGAACGACTACCGCCAACCCAATATTTTTTAGATTTTTTATTTTTACCCTTTATAGACCTATTAATTTTATTCATCATATCTATAAGAAGTGATTCTAATTCGGGCGCAGAATAAACGTTTTGTAATATTTTGCTCATAGCCTCATTTTTTAAATCTTTATTTGCAGGAGAGTGCATATTAGAAGCAGATATTTCCATCGTGTCTCCAGTTTTATATGATTCTGCACTTCTTGTATCTCTAATCATATTATTAGCCTGAAGGGTTTCCCCATCTCTATATTCATCATAGTCATCATCTTTCTTTTCTTTTCTAATCTCGTTTTTCCATGTCATAATAATCACCTTAATTTTTTGGCAGTATCTCTAAGTTTAGAAGCCGTACTTCTCATCAATTCATTACCGCCAGCCATTCCTTCTGCTTGAGTTTGAGTTCTTCCTCTATCAACATCACCATACGCAGTTTCATATGATTCGGCTATTTTTTCCATTAAATCTGCTAATGTAGTATTGGCTGATTCAACTGGTTTTCCAGCATCATTTGTGATTTTAACGCCACCTCTCGCAAAAAGACTTGCGAATCTTGTTGCTAAATCTCTAATTTCCCGATTAAACTTATCAAGTTCTTTCATATATTCTCTATCCGCTTTATCACGAGTTTCTTTATCAGGAGAATTTAACTCTTTAAATCTTTTAGCATCTTCTTCTTTTTGTGGCCCGACTCTTAATTTAATTATATCTTCCCATGTCATAATAATCACTTACCTTCATTACTTATTATCATACTAATAAGTTCTTTTTTAGATAACTTTTTGAATTTTCTAAATCCTTCTACCCATTCAGTTCTTTCTTCTTTATTGAGTTGTTTATCAGGATGACGATATGAAGCGACTAAGTTTTCTATGAAAGTACCTCCTTCGGGAAGAGTTATCTCTAATCCACCTTCAGCCATTTCACCCCTATATTCTTCAATATTATAGTCAATGATTCCACCATTAAATGTAAATTTACCATATAACTCATTACCTCCGTCGGGGTGTCTTTTTCCTATTTTTTCTGCTAATTGCTTAGTTAAGCCTAATACTATAAAATTATCAAGCATCCCATCTTCAGATGTAAGTTTCATATATTCTCTATCAATAGGGTCATCACTAGCATTTCTCATAACATCTTTCCATTTTTGACCTTTAGTTTTGTTACGGTCAAATCTCCTTTGTCTAGGAGTTTTGTACTTTTCATCTTTTTGACCATAAAGCGGTCTTTCAAAGTCATCATCACTTCTCACTTTCCAGTCAATATCAGCATCTAAAATCATATCAATAATATTTTCATATGCTATTTTAAGCATATGCGCTACTTCCAATTCAATTCTTCTTGAACTTTCATCTTTAATATCTGCCTTTACATTTACTGCAAGGATTCTAATTGAATCGTATGCCCTTGTGCCGATTATAGTTTGCCCTTCAAGCGGAGGGTCTATTTTACCTGTTACTTTAAATGTGCCTTTTACGGTTTCTCCAGAACTCCCAGATTCTCCATCCTTTGTTCTTTTATATGTAAATGTGATGTCTCCACTACTTTCAAATACTCTACCTTCTAATGTATCTACTTTAGCATTATACTCATCAACATCGACATCAACATTAGTAGAATGATTATTTTCAGAAAAGCCCCCACCAGTTATTTCTTTCTCATCAGCGAACACTCGGTCAAATGCCCTTCTAATTGCATTAACATCAGTTAGTGGCGAATCCTGTTTTAATATAATTTTCCATGTCATAATAATCCTTTTCCTGTTATTTGCTGATAATGAATTAATTTCTCAAAAAATGTGGGGTAATTTTTTTGCCACTTGCGTCCTCATTTAAATCTATTCATTTGTATTCCCAGAATAAAAACTGTTCATTTAAATTTGCTCCTTTAAAGATAATGAGTTTGGCGGCTGTGTAAAAATGCTGTTAAAAGAAATGGCTTTATTAAAAGTTGTTATTTATTTAAATGCTTTAAGTTACTATTCGTCAGTATTTTGGTCAAATTGGTCTAATGAGGTTTGTACACGGAAGGCTTTTAAGTATTTGTCGAGGTTTGAGCGAACTTGTTTCAATTTACTGGTTATATCTAATAGTGCCTTATTCTCGGTATTTGACAGTTCTCTTGATTGTTCCCTATTCTTTTGGGCTTCTTGGAGGGTTTCTTTGATTATAGTGAATATCACGTTAAGGTGCTGTAATGCTTGTTGTTCAGCAGACATCTGTAACAAGTAATGGGAGGAAGCCATAGACTATAATACTGGCGGTTTTACCTTGAAAGAATTAAAGATAATGCTTTAAAATAGGCCTTTTAAATCAATTGCTTTAAATGAGAAGAATTAAAAATTTTGAAACAAAGCCATATGGTTGGGTATTCTAATATGGCTTTAAATAGTTTAATAAGTATCAGAAGGCGTTAATAAGTGGCTATAAAAGAATGCATAAACAAATAACTATAGAACGCATTACGTAACTACAAAAACATTGTTTATAAGCAAGTAGAGCAATATATTCATTATTCTCTATTGTTAAAGAAACTGATACTTATTAAACTAATTACAACCATATGGTTTGCTTTGCGAGTGTAACGTAACCCCAGTAATGGGGCTACGGGGAACAAATCCGCATCATTCCTCTTCTTGACCTCCTTCAGCGGATTTGACCGCAGGTGGGGTCATAGCAGGGAGTTCACCGTTCATAGTGCCATCCCAGCGACCTTCTTTATAGCCCTTAACCAGAGCGTCATAAGCCTTTTTGCCCATAGATTGAGCCAATTCGCCAATGTTGTCGTAAGAACCACCAGTTCGCCCATGAGGGAGAATTACGGTGGTAATGAGTTCAGGATTAGTAATATCCGCAAAGGCAGCGATTACCTGATTCTTTACAGAAACCGCAAGAGCATCTATATCTTCTGGTAATGCTGATTCTCGACCTCGACGGGCTTTCGGGAAATCCTCGAAAGTGCTCCCAATTGACCGAATAGCCGTCCAATAGGTAGACCTCAAATCATCGTCGTTGCAGTTATTTCCAAGCATAATAGACAATTCAATAGCAGTACCATTGTCTCCTCTATCGCCTCGTTCAAGCCATGCTTGAACTTCATTCGTGTTTTTTATCCAATTCTTGTTATTCATAATTAATACCTCCAATAAAGTAATAATGCTTCATTTGTTCCCCGAAGCATTAAATCCAGACTCAAAGAAGATAAGGTTGTATTTACACTACATTGGCAAAGCCAAATACAACCATATGGTATTACTTTGATACCGTGAGCAGTTTTGCCTCCTACTCAGGAGTTGAAATTAATCATAGCCAGTCCATTCTTCTCCATCAATAGAGATTTTATCTGGAACTGCTTGTCTTATGGCTTTGGTGGTGCTTTTACCCGCTTTCATGATAATTTCATATTCATCGTCCAATATGAATACTGGGTATTCATATCCCCAAATAAAGCAGTAGTGTTCTTGAAAGTGGCTCTTGAACCTGTCCGAGTCAAAATTAGGATTATCTCGAATAAACAAAAGAATAAATCTCTCGATGGTACTAGCGTCGATATGACGGCTTTCGGCTAATGTTTCGGCTACTTTCTGGAAATGTTGTCTTGTAAACATGGTATTAGACTAATGAGGTATTTATGGGATTGTTGAAACAAAGCCTCACAACCATATGGTTCTGCTTTGCACGAACCCCCCGAAAGGGGCTACAAGGGGCAAACTTGTAGAATCATTCCTCCTCTTCGGCCTCCTTGCCTGAATTCGCTTCAGTAGGGGTTATTTGAGGTATGCCGTCTTTATCGACAGCAACGCCATCCCAACGATTGTCCTTAATGGATTTAATCATGTAGTTATGCGCTTGCTTCTTGAGATTTGAAACCAAATCATCGAAAGAAGCGTAAACTCCGCCAGTTCGCCCGTGTGGGACAATTACTGCCAAAAGCATATCACGGTATTCAGTAGGGATTGCAGCAATAGCAGCACCCACGTTTTCCTCCACAGTTACCATAACAAGTTCCTGTTCTTCTGTTAGTGTTGATTCTCGGCCACGACGAGCAGAGGGAAACCCCTCCATAGTAGAACCAATTGAACGGATTGCTGTCCAATAGGTGCTTCTTAATTCGTCATTAGGTGCATTATCTCCAAGTTGCAGAGAAAGCAATACTGCCGTTAAGTTGTCTGACGGCTGTTGATTTTCAGCCCATGCTCTTACTTTGTTTGTGTTTAGTGTCCAGTTCTTCATTTTCATATTTATTCACTCCTAAGTTGTTTGTTCTTCAAGTTTTTGCCCCTTGAAGCACTAATCCTAATCTCAAGAAGGATAAGGTTTACTCCATGCAAAGCAGAACTAAACCATATGGTAATGTTAATGCTTTGCACTTAACAAACCCTATACTAAAAGAAACTCGGCCTACTCCATGCATATCCGACTAACCACCTTGCTTCTCGTTTCCCTGATGAATTGGTATACCAATTCATCATTGTTAGCCCAAAGGTATTACTGCGCTGTGTTTCGGCTTTGTTTCCATTAGTGTTTATGGCCACTAATAAACCAATGGAATAAGGGGCTACTTTGAGGAGGGAAAAATCGCATTTAAATTTATATTCTATTAATATGCTCAAAGTGCCAGTTACTGTCTATCATCGCTTTCATTCGCTTAAGACTGATGGAAAAGAAGTGGGAAAGAGGCTTGACTACCCTCCAAGAATGATACGATTGAGTCGCACTCACTTATGCCCGATATCGTCTATATAGAGCCATTCTGCCAACAACACAAACTTGATTAGTAGTCAAGCGCCTTTTGAGCCTTAATTGCTTTCATAGTGCTTAATATTCAACCATTCGGTCATCATATCAAGTTATGCCGCACTACACGGATTGTTGCCCTTTACCCCCGAACATTGGGGCATTAAAGGTATTCCCCGTCTCAGATGCCTCCGAAACGTATAGAAATTATTCAATGGAGGATAAGGTTCTAATTATGCAAAGCAAATTAAAACCATATGGTACTATACTTTGAAGTACCCCCGAAGGAGTCCTAATCAAATAGGCATAGAATCTCTCCAATCTTCGAGATTCTCAATGGTATTATGGAAATCGGTCAAATCTTGGTGCATCCGACTCATGACATTCTTGATGTTTTGAGGTGTATTCTTCCATTCCTCAGCAGTAATTCCATATTCTCGATTTGCTGCTTCGGTGAAGTTCATAGCCATTTCAGCATCTCTGAATGCATTCCAATCCCTTTGGAATCCATCATAATCCAAGTTATCATCTTCATCGTAGTAATCCATCATATTTGGTCTTGTTAGCGTTGTTTCTTGCATACTATTCGATAATGAGGATATATACAGTATGGTGTTACAAAGCCACACCATATGGTTTGACTTTGACAAACCTTGTAGTATATTCCAGTCTTTTCGTTTTAACATGACCAGAGAAGCAGTAAACATACTATGCAGCGATTCAAAGATAATGACGGAATACTACAAAGAGAAGTTTGAACAAGCAATATACGCAGATTTCAACAACGATGAACCAGATGCCATGATTAACCTATTCATGATGGAACAAGAAGCACATCATACGGTATTGTGCTTGAAGCCTATACTTTTGGAAGCCCTAATGATTCATACTGAAGAATTTATGAAATTATGGACTTGATTCCCGCCATCCTGAGCACCTGCTGATGTAAAACTGCTCACGGAGCCAAAGCAACTCCATATGGTTGTGAATACATCAAAGAGCGTAGAATATTCTTATTTGGGCATAATCAAATCAACATGATTAGGGTAGATTTTTGAGTCCCAGATTTTGTGTCAATTTCTACACCTCTTGTCCAATTGCTGTTATATTAATTCATATAGTATTGTTATATTTAATATTAGTATTATAATAAACTAAAGTGGTTGTCTCATCAAATCTGAGCGTGAGACGAGACAACTCATGCAAGAATCTTGAGGGTTATGGTACATAAGTAAAGATTTTTAATATATTTCTCATTATCTCATCTATCTCATCTATCTATCTATCTATAATATATATATAGAGAGATATGAGAGGGTTATGAGAGAGATATATACCGTGAGAACGTGAGATGAGATGAGACAACTCATTAAGGGTGTTTCGTGTCATTTTCTTAAGGGTTGTGTACCATAACCCTGTTATCTCATAATGAGACAATGGGCGAGACAGTCTCATGCTTGGAGATTCAATAGTTATTTCAATTCCTATTTATTATAGGTAAATAATTACAATTAGCATTGTAGGGCAATTAATATCTTTAAATCTAAAATATTGGACTTGAAAGAAGGGTGAAGCCCCCTGCGGGATGTCTAACGAAAATGTTAGTAAGGCTCTATCGTTGAATCATTGGCAATCATTGGTGGACTCCTTTATATACCTCACACAATTGTATGATTTTGCCCAAAAGGGCAGGAGTTAGAACAATATGGATAACACACAATGGGATTCACTCGTTATCGAAGTGAACGAATACCTAGAAGCAGACCAAACCCTTGACGCAGGATTGCGCCAAGTTGTAGAATTAAACCTACAAATAGGAACGAACAACGAAAATGAGCGAGAGGCGGCAACAGGCGCACTTAAGGCTCTTTTGAAGGGAAGAGATGGAACACCATTCCGTCGAGGACAAAAATCCGCCGTCCCTGCAAGCGTTAGAGTTGCTATTGACCGCATTTGTGGCATTGTTGAAGAAGCAAGCCTCAATTATTACAACCATGACCCAATTATCGCTTCAATCACTATGAAGCATATTAAGTCTGGTGGCGGTGCTTTCGAGAATGCAGAAGATTATGCTTCCGCAGTTCTAAAGCGTACTCGCAACAATCTTGGAAAGATGTTCAAGAATGAATTGTGGGACGGTTCAGTTGATTCCCTTTTGGGCGAATCATCTGAAGAACTTTGAGAATTAAATCTCTAAGTTCCTTTAGTCGTAATCTAATGAACTAAGTTCATTAGAAGCCGAATGGGGGGAGTTTCAGGACTCCCCTCATTCCTCTCTCATGAGGCAAAGAGAAATCAAATATTTCTCTTTCAGTCATAGGCTTGCCGAAAAGTCATTTCTCTTTGCCTCACCTTTTTCAAGGTGATTTAATGCGTTTAGTCGAAGAAGTTTACACTAAAGCAAAAGAAGATACAATTTGCCAATCGTGCGGTATTGATATTCCCGCAGGTTCTAATCATTTATTAGAATCATATGTTCATCATGGCAATGTTACAACAAGCCACTACTGTTTAAAAAAGAAGTGCAATCCTCCAAACAATGTCCGATTAAGACTATTTTGGGGAACAATTATTTCAGGACTCTTAACATGGGTCATTTACCTCTCTTTCTTTAATTGATAGCCATTTGGGTTATTTAGAATCTCAAAGGGGGGTGGCCTCCCGCCATATACCTCTCGGCTTGGTGGGATTGTCTCAAACAGATGCAAAACAGAAGTTATTTCACTTCTATGAAATTAATTGCATACATTTGATTCAATAACATTTAATGCTGAGATGGCTGAGTATGGTTAAAAGCGCAGGGCTTAAACTCCTGTCCGTATATGGTTCGTAGGTTCAAATCCTACTCTCAGCACTTAAATTATACATGGAAGAAGTCGAGCATAGGGGCTACTTTGAAGTAAAATAAACCGAGAAATCGGTTATGCTCCTTCTTCCACCTATATTCCAACTATGGAGACACTAAACATGAAACACACAAATGAACAAAAAGCAATCTTTGATTGCATAGAAAACACAGAAAACCACCTAATCGTAAGTGCGGGTGCAGGAACAGGTAAAACAACAACTATTGTTGAAGCGGCACAATTACTTCCTTATGGAACAAAAGCGGCTTTTCTTGCATTCAATAAATCAATTGCGACTGAATTAGCAGAAAGACTACCAAGTGATGTAGAAGCAAAAACATTTCACGCATTTGGTTTCGCTGCGATTCGTGCTGCGGGAATCAAAACTAAGGTAAACAATTGGAAAGTTAATAACATCATTAAAGACCTATTAGGTGCTGACTTCTATGTTGCACCTCTAAAGAAATTAGTATCTTTGGTAAAAGGTAGTTTAATTAGCGGAACTGATAAATCAGCAATTCTCAATTTAATTGATGAATATAATATTACCTTTAATTCAGATAGAGAAGAAGAAATAGCGATTCAAGCGATTCCTTCTATTCTAACAATGTGCCGAACTCAAACTCACATAATTGATTTCGATGATATGATTTGGATGCCTATTGTTAATGATTATCCTTTCCCTAAATACGATGTATTATTTGTTGATGAAGCACAAGATTTTAACGAGATTCAACGTGAAATGATTTCAATGTGCGTAAATGGTGGTCGATGTATCATTGTTGGCGACAAAAATCAAGCGATTTATGGATTTCGTGGAGCCGACTCTAATTCAATTGGGCTATTTCGTAAGAGACTTGAACAAGGTTCAAGAGAAATAGACGAATTACCACTCAGTATTTCGTGGCGTTGCCCTCATTCAGTTGTTAGGGAAGCGAATAGATATGTAAAAGACTTTTCTGCTCCTGATTCTGCTATTGAAGGAACTGTTGTAGAAAATGCACCGTTTCTTCCACAACGAGGCGATATGGTTCTTTGTAGATACAATGCACCATTAGTTTCAGCATTCTATGATTTAATTTCACAGGGCAAATCAGCCTATGTTCTTGGTCGAGATATGACTAAAGGGCTAATTACAGCAGTTCAAAAGGTTTCTAAGAACAATAATATGGGCGTTGAAGAATTCAAACAACTATTTGAACAAGATTTCACCTATAATTATCAAAGACTTCTTAACCAAAACAAAGAGAATCAAGCGTTTGCTCTTGAAGATAAGAAGGATTGTATCATGATTTTCGTCGATAAAGCAACAACTGTTGGTGGAATCATTGAAGAAATCAAGCGAGTATTTGATGGAAATGATACGGGTGAAATTATGCTTTCAACCGTTCACAAGGCTAAAGGTCTTGAAGCAGACAATGTTTATATCTTAGCAACAGAACGTATGCCACATCCGTATGGAGGAATAGAAGAAAATAACATTTGTTATGTCGCTATTACAAGAGCAAAAAAGAATCTATTCTATGTAGGTGTAAGACCTGGAATTATTTGAGGTGAATTAAAATGGACACAATAACAGCAAAAAGACAATTAGGCGAAGGCCGATGGGATAAAGCGTTAAAGCGCAAGATGACTGAATTATCAGTTTCTGATAACTATGATGAAGCAAAACATGAATGGATTGCTACTGGAGAAGTTTGGTGGGCAGGTAATGATGAAATGCCTGATTGGGTTGCTAACTCTCAAATGGGCGCAGGTAAATGTCTTTGTGGGCATATAGTTGTTTATCACTTTCAAATTGAAAATACAGAGAATGGTAGAATTGAATGTGTTGGAAGCGACCATATCAATACCTATCTAATTATGCGAGCAATTGCAGAAGATTTAAAGGTCGATGTTAATGCTATTACAGATGAACAGATTCAACAATGGATTGATGTGCGAACTAAATCTATGAAAGCCGAAGCATGGTGGAAATCAAACGGTACAGGCTTTGAACTAATGTTTGATGCTGTCAAAGAAATTGATTTACATAACAATGTTCACTATACTGGTGATTGGGTCTATGACTCTGAAATTAAACTTAATGTAGAGAATACTCGTATTCGTAAAAGAGCAGAAGGAAAGTTTGGTAGTGATAATTATAAAATGGCTTCAATTGTATGGAGATGGAATCATCCAGATAATCCTAAAGCGCAAATCAATACTACTGGTTTTCCTAATGATAATCTAATGAAAGACCTTTCTTTAATGTATGTTCTTAAGGAAAAGTATCTAACTGCTTTGGCAAATAAAAGGGAAAAGAGGGCTAAAAGAATTGCCTTCCTTGAAGAGAAGCGTCTTGAAAAAGAAGCAAAAATGCTTCAACTTAGACTTGAACGAGAAGCAAGAGAAGCAGAACAACTTCGTGTTTATAACTTGCCTGAAAACGTCGAGAAACGAAGGCTTGCGGAGATTGAAGAAAGAAAGAAACAAGCCGAACTTAGAATTAAAAGAGAACTATTACAACAGAAAAGGATAGAAGAAGCCCGACAAAGAACTATTGCTAAACAGATTCAAGAAAATGAAACTCTCAGAGATAATAATTCTGAGTTTGAGAACTTGTGTGGTTATTATGGTGTTCCTGTCTTTGATGAAAGTTTTGCTAAGTCCGAATGGGAGAGAACATTTCTATCAGATATTAAAGAAAAAATGTTAAAGGATAAACCTATGTCTGATAGACAATTATCTACACTAAGAAATATTCTTGAGACTAAAGACGGGGCAACTGATAAACAGACTAGATATCTGAAATCATTAGGATATAAAGGAAATACAACTCGTTTGTCTAAAAGAGAAGCAAGTGAATTAATTCAAGAACTTCTTGACTGATACTCTTTAGGGGTTTTGCTAAGTAATAAAGAATAAAGGTGTCATCCTACAATTATTTGTAGGGCGTGGGGGAGTAGTTTACCTCCTATTCTTTTCCCCTTCCATGAGGTGTAACATATGTTAAAGTGGTTAAGTAATCTATTAAGGAAAGAAATATTCCCAAGCAGACCAAAGATAATACATTGTCATGTCTGCTTTTTAAAAGCAACTTATACACTAAGAATCATTAGTGAAGAGTTTGGTTCAGAAGAACCAACAGAAATAATAATAAAAATATGCGGTGGATGTAATGAAGAAATACATGAAAGATATAATTCATCAGAGTAATCATAGGTATTTCTCTGATGATTTTTTGAATAGAACAATAGAAAAAGAACAGAAACGTGTAAAGCGTTTCAAAGAATTTGTGGAGTTTGGTATGTCTCCCTATAAAGCATACATGAAATCGAAGGTGAAATTATGAATAAAAATGAAGCAGTAAGAAGAATAAAAGAAATGTTACAAGACCCATATGGTAGTGGTTCAATAGATGCAGTAAAGGCTCTATTTACAGCACTAATGCATTGTGGTGTAGGATTTACAGATAATAGAAAGGATAGAAAGAGTTCAAACTTTGGTTGCCTTGATTTAGGTAATCATGAAGCACTAATGACTGTTCTAACAGATAGAAACACAATTAGAGAATTAGTTCGTCAATTCTATTATAATTTTGATGAAGAAGTACACGGAGATGAAGAAGAATGAGTATTAAAGACGATTTTATTAGTTATCAGAAACTACTTGCATTTAAGGCCGATTTGACTCTCTATGAGGGTTGGTCATTAATGGTAATGAAGAACCTGTTTGCTGAAGTAGAAAGACTACAAGCAATAATTGACGGTGAAGAAGAATGAATATATTTGCATTATCAGATGACCCAGTAAAAGCGGCTCATCAAATGATTGATAAACATATTATCAAGATGCCGACTGAAACCTGTCAAATGTTGCATACTAACATTCTTTATATGCAATTTGTTGAACAATTCAATATGGAACCTCAATTGAAAGACCTTAAGGGTTTTCATGCCTTCACCGAGTCCGAATTAATGAAGCCAGCGATGTTAAACCACCCCTCAACCATTTGGGCGAGGCAATCAAGGAAGAATTTTGATTGGTTATATGAACATGGCTTGGCTCTTTGTCAAGAATACACTCATCGTTATGATAAATCACATGGTTCTTTTGATAGAATCCTTGATGTGAACAGTCATGCAAAATTGACATATAGACATGGCTATCCACATAGCGGATTAACGCCAGTAACTATTGCTATGGATGATTCATTTAGAATTGACCTAGATACATACTCACAACGAAATCCTAACTGGACTGGTTGGGATTTTGTTATAGCCAGTTATCGTCATTATTACCTTGAAGGTAAATGGCGTATAGCCGAATGGCGAAACAATAGGCGACCTAAATGGTTCCCTGCAAATCATTTTGCGAAGAAATATAATGTCGGTGTTCATGCTTATAATGCAACGAATCCGAAATACAAAAAACAATTAATGGGTGAATGAAATGGAATATTTAGGAATAGAAATAGAATGGGGATGCACTATTTATAGTGATAATACAATATCAAAAAAAGTAATTACTCGATACGAAGATTTAAAATCTCTTAGACAGTCTTGGGAGAAAATGTGTAATTTATCTGACGAAATAGATAGAAACGTAAGACTACTTTCTCTATCAATAGAAACAACTAAG
>UEXM01000712.1_pt1 | contig 30204 bp, 21 predicted proteins | sample 1796661 | NCBI WGS metagenome assembly UEXM01 (sample SAMEA4772469, study PRJEB27181) | metagenome
GCAAAGACCCCAGCAAGTACGGTGACGTAGCTGCGTGGGAGTTCCAACAAGCACAACAAGCTTATGAGCAAGCTGGTGGAGCTGCAGGCGGTGCTACATTCCGCGCCCCTGCTCTCTTCGAGCAGATGGATGTTAACAAGTTCTTCCTTGACAACGGTAAGAACATTGCTTCTAGCGAGCAAGGGGTGGCTTACGTTGATGGTAAGTTTATCCACGAGAAGACTGGAGAGCAGTTGTCTCCTGAGCGCGTGCAGTCTATCCTTAAGGGAGCTGCCGGAGCTAACCCACAGTTGATGAAGCAGATGCAGCGTCAGTTGAACATGGAGAACTCTATGCGCATGGACGGTACGTCAATGGATTTGAACGAGTACCTCGATGGACAGGTTGCACCTTACAGCGGCATGTTTGCATTCCAGAAAGGAACGCACAAGATGAAGGCGTTGCCTAAAGGTGACGGCACTGGCGGTGGTAACTTCGGAGGCTTTGGCAGCTTTACTTCTACTAAAGGAGCTGACATTAAGTTTGATATGTCAGGCGGCAAGCCCACTACATCTAATGCATGGCTTGAGCAGCAGGGTAAGCTATCTTCTAGCGGTGACCGTTTGGAGCAGCAGACTGCTATGAACATGAAGGCAGCATGGGGACGTGCTGTTGATAAGTACGCCGGTGCACAAGGTCTTGACCCGATTGAGGTTGAGATTCTTAAGATGGGTGACAGCTCTATCTTGCCTGTGACAAGGCGTGAAGGGCTTGGTCAAACTACGAAGGACGGAGCTGAGATTATGGGTAACGTCGTAGACGACTCTGCATTGCGCAACTACTTGGGCGAGCGTGGTTTCTCTAACGAGCAAGTTGACCGGTACGCTGGTCGTTTGGCTGATGCACTGGGTAACAGCATGTTGACTGGTGATATCATGGACGAGTACACTAACGCGTCTACCATGATTATGGACACTAAGTACCAGCAGACTGCAGCTACCTTGGGATTGAATGCCCGTGAGGAAAGCCAAATGAATGATATGCTTCGGGTTAACCTCGGTAGCATGGATGTTCTGCGCGTAGCTAACGAGGACCAAGTGCTTGAAGAAATGACTTCTGCGGACTTCCAAGAGAACTACAACATTGGCACTGCCCGCATCATTGCACACGATACTAACGGTACAGGTGCTATGCAGTTGCAGATTGATGACGAGGATGGCGTGACCCAGACTCTCACCTTGCAGACTGACCCGTCTAACAACAACCTCTACCGTACTATCGGTAACCGTTACGCACGTATGGCTAACGACCCTAACGTCCCAGCGTCTGCACGTATTGAAGCTGCACGCTCTGCTATGAATGTGGTGTACCCACAGATTGCAGAGACTGCTGAGATGGCTAAGGCTCGTCCCGGTCAAGAGGTGCCGTTGATGTTCGGTGATTTGAATAATGTAATCACTCAGAAGTTCGGTACTATCACACTGAATTTCAACCAAGACGGTGACCTAGAAGTGAAAAATAATGGGGCGAATCTCTTTGAAAACAGTGAAGATTTTCGTACCTTAGCTGAGCAAGCGAGTACTCCGCAAGAGATTGCGACCATCACGCTGCAATACCTCCAACAGAATCTATAAGATTCTATAACACAGTAACTTACGTAACTATTTAATCATGGCGGACGAAACCAACATGGACTCTTCTGTTGCACCAGACGAGAATACATACGACCAAACTATATCTAGTACCCCTGAAACACCGGGTACTCCTGAAGCGCCTTCGTCTAACGAGGGCTTTTCTGGTTTCTATGGTTTCGGTGACGTGCAAACTGACCAGACTGCTTTTGGCAACAGCGCTATCCAAGTCAATGACTATGTGATGAACGCTACATCACCTGACAGCTACTACAATGCTGCGGTGAATCAAGGCGTCTTTGACTCATTAGGCAATGGATTGGCACGGGGTGTATTCGGCGAGATTCTCGGCGGTACTATCTCAGGCTTTGGTTCACTGGCTAACATGATGTTCGACGGAGAATACTCTGAGCGTAACTTTATGGAGCGGGTTGGTAACCACATGATGGAGAACTCTAACGAAGAGTTTGCCATCTTTGAGCGTAACCAAGGAGCAGCATTCCAGTTTGGTGATGCAGCGTGGTGGGCTAAGAACATGCCTAGCATGATGTCTACCATCTCTATGATGATTCCTGGTATGGCTGCCGGTAAGGTAGGTAGTGCTGTAGGTAAGGCAGGTCGTGTAGTTGCTCGTAAGGCTGGAGCTAAGGCTGCGTCTAAGGCGGGTGATATTGTAGAGTCTGGCCTACAGAACCTGACTGGTTCTATGGCTATGCGCCACGCTGAGAACATGCGTGAGGCACATGACAACTACCAAGGTGCACGCGAAGACTTCTTGTCTAACGCTAAGCCTCTTGAGGATTACAAAGGTACAGACGCATGGCGCGCCTTTGTCCGTGACAATGGTCGCAAGCCTATGAACTCTTACGAGATGGCTGACTACATGGGCGGTGTTGCTGCTAAGAAGTCTTACCAGTTTAACAGTGCCAACTTGGTGTTTGACTTCATGCAGATGACTGCGTTGAACAAAGCACTCAAGGGTACTCGTGGCAAGCTGAGCGGTGTGCAAGCCGAAGCTGCTACACAGGGACGTGCTCTCACTAAGCTTGAGAAGTTCCAAGACCGTGCTGGTAAGTTCGCCAACTTTGCTGTTGTCGATGCAGGCTCGGAGGGTGTGGAGGAATTGATTAACTATATGGGTTCAGAGGAAGGTCGCTACTATGCCAAGATGATGGCAGGTAACACCGAGAAGACTGAGTTCATGGACCGTTATGCAGAGTACGCAGCTGATGACCACTTCTGGGAATCAGGTTTCTTGGGTGCTATTGGCGGTGCTGTATTCACTGGAGCAGGTGCTGCTGGTGGTGCGATAAACGATTACCGTGCGCGTAGTGAGGGACAGAAGTCTTTGATGGACAAGGTCAACGCACGCGGAACACAGATTAAGAACGCTGCTGACTTGGCTAGCGCAGCTAGTGCAGCTGAGACACCACAACAACGTCAAGCTATTGACAAGGCTGTTGAGGGTGAGCTGTTTAACATTGGTGCATCCGCAGCAGCGGAAGGTACAGCTGATGTTGCTGAGCAGCAGATTCAGATGGCCATGATGGAGATGGAGGCTGACGGTGTACCAGAGGCAGAGCAGAATGAGCGTGTCGCTAAGATGCGTGAAGCGTTCAAGGCTGGTGAGGAGTCAGTTGCTTCTACTCGCCGTGAGGTTCGTGCACTTGGATTGAGTGCAGAGGAAGGTGCTGCATACAGCTCTATGGCTATGAACATCCGTAGCAACCAGCACCAGAACAGGGCTGTGTTGGGTATGGTGCAGGAGATGACTAAAGACATTCCTAACAAGGCAGAGCAGTTGGCGGCACTTGACCGTAACGCACTGAAGGTTGTTAAGGAAGCTAACGATAAGCTGCGTGCTGAGGGTAAGGATGTAGACGTGCGTCAAGAGATGCTCGAGACTATGCTTGCCGAGCGTGTTGGCGATAACGCGTTGCCTACTACTGAAGAGGTAGAGGCGTTGCGTAACGAGAAGGCTGAGCTCCAAGCTAAGAAGGACGACCGTACTGAAGCAGAGACTGCGCGTCTCGCTGAGATTGTTACTGAGTTGTCCGACATTGAGGATGCTGCTAACACTCCTGTCCATTCGGCAGTAAAGGATGAGCACAACCTCCAGATGTCTATCGATGGTGGACAGCGTTTGCTTACACACTTGCAGTCAGACCGTGGCCGTGCCATGATTACTGAGGCTGCTGATAAGCACGCTAAGGCAGAGAAGACTCGCAATGATAAGTCATTCAAGGACTACTTGGGTAAGGCTAGCAAGGAGCAGTTGACTGCTGACTTGAAGAAAGAATCAGACGAGACTAAGAAGGCCATGATTGCAGAGCGTCTGCAGCAGATGGAAGTCGAGGCTCGTAACGATAAGGCACAAGAAACGCAAGAGCGTTCTAAAGATGTGGTTGTACCTAACACTGCGCAGCAGATGGTAGAGGAGTTGTTGAACAACAGCAACCGCATCCAACTGAATGAGGACGGTTCGTACTACGTGGATGCCGATGGCAATAAGTACCAGCGTACTACCACGTTTATGAATGGCGGGGAGTCTGCAAACATCCCTGACATGTGGGGCATCCCCTCATCTAACATTGGTAACAGCATTGACGAGTACGTCCGTGACTTCTTTAACGGTTCTATCCGTGAGGCAGACGCGTACCCACACTTGCCAGCTGAGTTGCAGCAAGCACTGAGCGACCAGCTCCAGTCTATCGAAGCACAGTTTGTTGCTAACGGTGAGAAGGTGATTGCTAAGGACGTTGTCTTGTTCCAAGAAGCAGAGACTACTGACCCAGACGCTATTGGCGTTGCAGGTACGGTTGACCTCTTGACTGTGGACAAGGACGGTAAGTTCCGTATCTATGATATGAAGACTATCCGTAACGCTGTGGATGCCAAGAAGGTTATCCTTGGTGGTGAGCGTATCCTTGCTAATGACGGCACTACTACTGGGTTCATGCCCGGTACTGAGAGTGCACGCTACGGAGTTAAGGGTCGTGACCTGAAGGCTAAGCACCAGAAGCAACTGTCTGCCTACAGCATTATGCTGCAGAACCAGTTGGGTGCAGAGGTTGTTGGGTTGGGTATCATCCCAATCGATGTGATGTACACGCCTACTAAGCAGATGAGCAAGACCGAGCTTGGTCTTATCTCTACTGAGCGTGCTGAGCTGTTGCCTATCTTGGAGCAAGAGCAGCTCGAGAATGTTGAGACTTTGGAGCAGCCAGTTGCTGAAGAAGCAGTAGACGTTGTAGAAGATGCTGCACCTGCAGAAGTGGAAGTGGCTGAAGAGCCTACTGCTGATACAGAGAAGCAGATGGAGGAAGCTCCTATTGCTGATACGGTTTTGGAGGGTGACGCTATTAGCTTGCCCTTGTCTGCATTGGTAAACTACTTCGGCTCACGCTTGCAGGTTACCTCTGAGCCTGGCCGTGGATTGCCATACTTGGTACACGGACACGAAGGCGCTTTGGTAATTGGTGACCAAGACACTGCTACCCAGTACGACCTGCTTACACGTGCACTGAACGGTGACACTACACTGCCTGTTACCTTGGAGGTTGCAAAGGTAGGTAACACTGTGATGGACGTGAACGTATGGACTCGTCTACAGAACAACCCAGCTGCTGACTTACTATCTCGCAGTGACGACAAGGGTAACTACAACTTCCGTCCCGGTAAGGGAGACAGCTTTAAGGTTGTCATTAAGGTTGGTGGCGTTCCTGTCGGTACATTGCCTACCACTGGCGAGCTGATGCAAGCTGCCCACGAACGTGGACAAGCTAACCTGTCACGCTACGCTGCTAAGACCTTCGGTAAAGACTCCCGCGTTGGTGCACCTCGCACCCGTGAGAACTTGATGATGTCAGAGATTAGCCAAGAGGCACATCTCGAGAACGCTGTTGCTATGCACGCGTTGCGTCAGAAGTTGTGGGAGACACGTAAGGCTAAAGGGGAGGACTTCTCTATTGACATTAACCTGTCTACTAACGAGACTAGCTTTGGCCAAGCGGCTCAAGGCTCATTGATTTACGATACGTCAGGCGAGGTTACTCCTGAGTCTGTTGGTGCTGACGCGGCTATCCGCAAGCACGGTATCGCATTGCAGTTGCCTTCTGCTAAGGATGGCAAGATGCAGCTTGAGGTGAACGACGGTATGAACAGTGTTGTTGTACCTTACCAGCAGGGCGAAGAGCGCAGCGGTAAAGTATCTGACAGCGAAATCTCTAACTGGAACAGCGGTTCACTCTACGTGCCACTCGAGCATGGCGGTCAAGTCTTGTGGGCTAAGGTCCCAGGTATGACTATCAGCCAGCTGAACTCTGCAGAGACTCTCGTTCCTGCTATCGTTGATATGATGGAAGAGGGGTCTGACGATGCGTTGTACGAACTCCAGAACATCTTGGGTTCTCGTGCTTTGCGTCAAGACAAGAAAGGTGTGTGGGGTATCTACCCAACAAACCAAGTTGCTAAGATTAGCGATAAGCCTCTGTCTGTTCTGCGTAATGGTCAGTGGACTACCGACGTAGCTACTATCGTACCGGGTATGGCATTTGACATTGCAGCAACTACTAAAGAAGGTTCTGCATTCTCTGACCCAACGTTCCTCCTTACCATTGGCAACACACAGTACTCTAACCTGAGCGACTTCGTTGCACGTGAGATTAAGTTGGGATACGCTCCTGTCATTGCTGACGGTGATGTACTGGGCTGGACACACCCTATGGCTCCTGCTTACCCGTTCAACGACAACCAAGGTAACACCAAGTTCTCTAACGAGAATACCAAGGCTACCCAGTTGACTGTGACTGCTACTCCTGTCGGAGAAGTGGAAGGACCTAAGAAGGTCAGCGGTAAAGCTGCACTTGATGCATTGCTTGCCGGTGAGAAGAAGGAAGGAACCGACGAGGTGTTCCCTGAAGATATCTTCGGCGAACGCTACGGCGATGACAGCACCAACTGGTGGATGACTACTGCAGCTGCAGCAGCATCACGTAATACAGACAAGGCGTCTAAGGAAGACATGACCCAAGCAGAAGAGTGGTGGGCGGCTAACATGCCACACGTACCATTCAAGCGGGTCAAGGGTATCATCTCTCGCAACGGACGTACCGGTTACGGTATCTTCGAAGCAGGCTCTGTCGCAGTAAGTGACTTGGCTATCGTAGGTACTGAGTACCACGAGGCGTTCCACGCTGTTATGGAGATGTACTTGCCAGACGCACGTCGCAATAAGATTCTCGGTGAGGCAGCAGCTATCACTGGGTCTACCGATGAGACTACAAACCACGAGTACCTCGCAGAGGAGTTCCGTGAGTACATGCTGACCAAAGGTCTGAGCAACAAGGACAAGTCGACTATCCGTCGTTTCTTCTCTGAGCTCTTGGAGCTTATCCAGGCATTGGCTAACGGACGCTTCTCACAGACTCGTGTGTTCCAACAGATTAACAAAGGTAAGTTTGCTAAGCAGCCAACCGAGACTACTCGGAAGTGGGCTACGCGTAACAAGCTTATCATGGCTGACATTCCTGAGTACGATGTTAAGGTGCAGCAAGAGCTGGAGTCTTCTTTGAAGACCAACATGTTCTTGGCATTGCGCGTTGCACAACGTGGCTTGGGTGGACAGCAGTTCCAGGATGCCTACGCAGGCGTCAAGGAGTTGATTGCTATGGACAACAAGTCGTTCACTGAAATGGTGGGCGAAGGCATCAGCCGTGAGGAAGCGATTACTCGCAAGCTCATGGAGATGGCTATGAACGGACCTATGAAGCAGCAGGCCGCCAACGTGCTCAAGCACTCTGACGACAAGGCTGGTATGCAGGACCGGTTCATTGCGCTGTTCCGCGACAACAAAGGTGAAGTACTTGACTTCTTTATGAAGCGCCCAGAGATGGTGGCTCACGTCAAGGCTCTCATTAACCAAGAGTTTACCGCTGGTACTGACACTAACGTACAGTACAGCGAGTCGTTTGAGAAGATGAACCCGAAGGACAGCTTGTCCCAGACGGTCAAGTCTTTGATTGAGACTACCCCAATGATGGCATTGGAGACGTACGCTAACAGCGCAGAGGTCAAGACCTTGATGGCTGCAGCACGTATCCACTTGCAAGAAGGACAGGCTGACAAGGCTACTGCAGCTATCGCTCGCATCAACGAGATTGTTGGTGAGTCTGCTACTGCTAGCTACTTCGGTCTTCCCCAGATGATGTCTGTTGACAAAGTCTTCCCATACATGTCAGAGCGTTTGGCTCACTTGGCTACGCCTAAAGAGATGATGGAAGAGTTGTACGACATGGGTCAAGTCTATCCAGAGTTTGCTCTGTTGGCAATGCGCCTCTTGAAGGAGGACACTGCTACTCAGGCACAGTTCTTTGCTGCTATGCGTCGCGGGTCTACCGCCGAGCTGATTATGCAGAAGGGTTCTTTGAAAGTCAACGACGTGTTCGAGGGCACACTGTTCACTCACAACCGTGGCAACTTGGAGGTTGCGCTTCGGGACATGGCTTCTGCCAGAGGTGAGGAGGTTGCCGAGACTGCCAAGAAAGTTGCCGTAGGTGCAGCCGCTGCTGCGACCAAGTCTGCAGCTATGAGCGATGAGCAGTTCCTCAAGGTAGCCAAGAACGTGCTGGGTGCTATCGGTTTTGATACGATGGACCCAGTTGCCCTCGACCGCGTGTTGTCTATGCGTGCAGGTGACCCACTCTTCCGTGACCAGTTGCTGCGTAACGTGAGTGCTATTGCACAGACGTACGCTAACTACATCACAGCTGAAGAGGTTAACCAGCCCCAAGCTAACAAGCGCGTCAACCGCAACATGCAAGTGTTGGTTGAGAAGTTTGCTAAGCACGATATGGGTGCAGTGGGTACTACCTTTACTAACGTAGAGGGTAGCCGTATCTACGGTAAGCAGGTTCCGTCATTCATCACTGAGTACTTCGACCAGTTCGAGGTCAACGGGCGTACGCCTGAGATGATTGAGAAGGACTTGCGCGAGTCTATGTTCCGTGACGAGCGTATGTTCGCTACGAACTTTGGCCGTATCCTCTTCCCACAGGGTAAGGATGGCAAACTCGCTATCAAGTCACTCCACGCTATGCGCACATTCCGCCTCGGTGGTATCGCGTCAATGGGTGGTGTGTCTTACACCAACATGACTGAGGAGCAGTGGTACACCACTATCCTTACAGGTATCGATGAGAAGACATACGTCAACGGAACCGGCATGCATTACTTGCCTGTCACTACTCCGTCTGACGCATCTAATACATACATGGTCCCTGCCGTTATCCACAACTTGGCTACCGCAGCAGGAATCAACAAGGCTAAGAGCCAGCTCCGCGACGTTATCCGTGCAGAGTTTTCTGAGATGCAGGTCCGTAATGGCCGCTTCTCTATTGCAGCAGTCGACGCACACATGCGTAAGAACTTGATTCGTGACGAGCAGGGTGAGTTCTACTCGGTGAATGATATCACCTTGAGCAACGAAGTCCTTGACGAAGCTATCGAGATTGCATTTGACGCGTTGATGAAAGAAGGACAAGCAGCTATGAAGCTCGAGTCTTTCCAGAACGCAATGAACAAGGTGATGCCCGTAACTGATGAGAACGCCATGAGCGCTGACACTCAGTTGCAGTTGGCTCAGCAGTTTGCATTGGCTACGTACTTGTCCAACTTCTCTACGTCAGTAGCGATGGCTGGTACTGCCAGTGAGTTTAAGAAGAAGGCTGCCGCTAACACGGTTGACATGCAGAAGCGTCACAAGCACATCCTGTCACCAGGAGTTGCTAACGCTGGTGTCACTGGTCGCAAGAGCTTCCGCAGTGTTACTATGGTTGAGTCTGTACTCGACCTGACTAAGTCTGCTGACTACTTGCCTTCAGCATACAAGAGCGTGGACGTAGCCGACGCACAGTCTTACACTAGCCTCGACTTCTACAAGGACATCTTGCACGAGCACGGTGACTTGACTCCAGAGGTTGAAGCAGCTATCGAGAAGGCCAAGCGCGGTGAGACGTTGGATAAGGCAGAGGTGAAGTTGCTTCGCCCCTACAAGCCTTTCTACTACGCTCGCGTGTACAATGAGAATACAGGCTTGATGGAGTCACAGCAAATCAAGAACTCTATCATCCCAGTGCTTCCAGGTATTAGCACTGAGTTTGATAAGTTCGCTGCTTGGATGGCTGCTAACAACATCGACCAAGTGCAGATGAACTCTGCGCACAAGGTTGGTCAGTCACGTAACCAAGTAGAGATGCGCGGTGAGAACGGTGAGTTTATCGGCGGTCAGTTGAATGAGGCAGACGTTTACACGTTGCCCATGACAGGCTACCGTAAGCAGGTGAACGTCACTGACCACTGGCACAATGACTCTACCAACAAGCTCGCATCACAGCTCGAGAAGATTGTGGTTGCAGCTGCACGCCGTAACGGGCAGGACGAATTGGTCAACACTTTCTTGGATACCTTGGATGGTATCTACAAGGACCAGTTGGCTAAGGTCATGTCTGAGTTTGAGACTGACGGTAAGCTCGACGCTAACAAGTTCCAGGACTGGTTGGTCGGACAGCTTGACGATGGCACTACACCACAAGCTACCATTGAGCTTATCCGCAAGGGTATGTTTACTGCACCTACCGTTATCGGTGCCGTGCGCTCACGCATCTTCACTAAGATGGAGCGCGAGGTCAACACTGTCCGCGTTGCGGGTGGTACTCAGGTACAGGTGGCTAGCCAGTTCTTCCGCACTAACGCTAACCGCTTGCGCGGCATGCGTGTCGAGGACGGCAAGGTTATGCCAGCAGAGATTGCAGTGTCGCGTGACTTCCTTCCAAAGGAGTACCGCAGCATGACTGTCGCTGAGATTAAAGAGGCAGCACCCGAGGTGCTCAAGTCTATCACCCTGCGTATCCCATCAGAGGCTATGAACAGTGGTGCCGTTGTAGAGGTAGTCGAGTTCTTGCCCGAAGGTATGGACGGTGTGATTGTCCCTGACGAGTTTGTTACCCAGATGGGTTCTGACTTCGACGTTGACAAGCTGTTCTTCCAGTTCCGTGCGAACGACGGTAGCAAGCAAGACGAGTTGTACGACGCGATGATTGAGGTGTTCGAGAACCCAGCTAACCTAGAGCAGATTCTTGCACCCCAAGGTTTTGATACGTTTGCATCTGCAGCGAAGAAGAACCCACTGCGTTCTGCTAAGCAGGAGCAGTTCATTGCAGCTAACCCATACTCTGGTGTGACGCACGCAATGTTGCGCAGCGATAACATGGCAGGTGTAACCTTGAAGGGTCAGGCCGCTAACAAGAACGTTATCTTGTTGGACATGATTCGTTACGGCTGGAAGTGGGAAGCTGGTAACTTTAAGATTGACGGTAAGGATGTCAAGTTCGACGGTACAAAGGTTAGCCAGACTCTGGTGTCACTCCAAGCTGAGGCAGTAGCCGCAGCGATGGACGGTGCGAAAGACCCAGTGTACGGTAAGCTCGGTATCAATATGAACAACTTCGGATTGTTCTCTGAGTTGCTCATGATGAGCGACGGTGACATGGACTTCGCAGTTGGTGTAATCCAGAGCGAGGCTGTCCAGTTGGAGAGCACAGGTCACATCTCTATCCGTAAGATTAACGACAAGACTGTCGAGGTTAAGGCTTTGACAGACGCAGGTCTTGCATACATTACTAAGGTTGACACTGCTACCGCCAAGCCACAAGGTGCAGAAATCACTGGCGCCACGCGCACTGTGACTGTACCACGTAACGGTAACTTCATGGGGCTGCAAGGCACAGACGCTAAGGCGTCACTGTTTACAGTGGGTGCTGTCGGTACTTGGAAGAGCGAGGTGTCTAAGTCTATTGCACATGCATCAAGCATCATGCGTTCAGACAAGGTCAATGTTGCCAAGGGTATCGAAGGTCAGATTCTCCGCGAGACTGCAGAGGACAAAGGCATTGATGCAGGTACAGTGAACTTGCCTGGTAAGGAGGCTATGCCTATTGACGGCGACGTTCCTGTCAAGAAGACCATGAACGACCTGTTCAAGACTACTGCAAACCTGTTGTCCCAAGTGGGTGATGCGTACCTCGAGTTGAAGAGCGAGCGCAAAGGAGACCCCATTGGTAAGGACGTTACTATGCAGCAGTTCGACATGTGGAAAGCTGAGCAGGCTGCCGCCACCTACTCTGACCAAGACGTTTACACCGCTATGGGTGAGCGTGACTCTCGTACGCCAGAGGCATTGCCAGAGGACAGAGGGTTGTGGAGCTTGGAGATGTGGATTCGCAGCATGCGCTCTAACGAAGAGATGATGGCTAACCCCGACATCGCATTGATTATGAGCAAGTTGCTGGTCAGCAACAACCCGTACAACGTACGCGGTACATACTTTGATAACATTACACTGGTCGGTATCAACGACGAAGGTGAGCTGCGCCAGATTACTGAAGCTGTTGACCGTCTCGATACTAGCCAAGACATTGACATCCTCGATTTCCTCGAGGCAATGCAAGCATACGAAGCACAGCGCTCACGCTATGCTATGAGCCAAGGCCGCTTGACTCGCATCCTGTCTACGCAAGTCCAGATGGACATTGCAGAAGCAGCAGGCGCTAGCGGACAGTTGGATGTTGCACGTGACGTGCCATCAGCTGAGTTGGTTCAGATGGACATTCACAACCCTAACGTAGCGTTTATCGCAGGCGAGAGTGTGGACGAAGCTATGGCTAACGCCGAGCTACGCCGTAAGGCGCAAGTCTTCAAGATGGCAGACGGTCGCTTGCTCGTACCATTCGGATACGGTGAGGACGGCACTATCTTGTTCACTGTGGTTGAGTCACCTAACGCAGGCTTGAAGTTTGCAGGTAAGCCAGTTACTGGTATTACTGCGCAAGGCAACCGCGAGTATGACTTGAAGCACGTGAAGGACGAAGAGAGCGGAGCAGAGTTCTACTCTAAGTTGGGGTACACTCCAGAAATGGATGCCGATGCAAAGATTCAGTTGCTCCAAGACCGTTTCGCTAAGGTTGGTATTAAGGTTACTGTTAAGTTTGACAGCAGCTTGCCAGTCAACGGTAGCGTCAAGATTGACAAGGGTACTGCTACTATCAGCTTGCACCCAGACCGCTTGCAGGGCGACACTATCGCACACGAGTTCGGGCACATCCTCGTAGAGGCATTGGGCTTTGAGAACGAGTTGGTGCAGCAGGCCATCGGTGAGTTGAAAGACACCGAGTTGTGGGAAGCAGTTGCCGAGGCGTACCCAGAGTTGTCAGCACGTGACCTCGCTATGGAGGTGCTCGTTACTGCATTGGGACGTCGTGGTACTGAGCTGTTCGAGGACAGCAAGAAGCAGACTAAGTTCCGTGCAATCTTTAACCGCCTGCTCCGTGCAATCGGAAAGCTGTTCGGCATTACGCCAAAGGCAGTGGACCAGTTGGCCCAGGAGTTGATGTTCGGTGAGGGAGAGTTTAGCTTGGAAGACCGCCTCGACGCATACTTTGAGCAGCGCCGTAAGTCTGATGCTAAGGAAGTAAGCAAGACCGCATCCTCTGAGTTGCGTGCAAGGCTTGACTACCTCCGCCAGATTGGTGGTACTTCGGTAGAAGCACAAGCTGCGATGGACAAGGCAGAAGCTACACAGCGTGCCGTGTCCCGTGGTAAGTTGCAGGACCGCATGGATGCATTGACTGATGCAGTCGATGACACTCTGCAAGCAGCAGACATCATTGCTTCTAACCTTGAAAAGAACAGCGTGTCTTACCGCACTACTGCACACATGGACAATGCACAAGCATTGGAGCTGCAGTCAGCGCACGACATGATTGGCCAGATGGATACGTTCTTGCGCATCCTTGATACTATGGCGCCACTCCGTGAGGAGGAAGGTGTTGAGTTGACTGCTACTGAGCAGGCATTCAAGGCTGCACAGTCTCGCTTCGATGAAGTGAACGAGATGCGTAACAAGCTGGTCGCAGCTACCAAGGGTGCAGTGTCCAACAAGTTGTTGGCTAACAGCACGAACCAAGAAGTGTTGGACAAGATTGGTGATGACCTCATCTTTGACTTGTACGACAACAAGGACTTGCGTAAGTTGATGACAGACGTTGACTCTGTGTCAGCAGGTGCACTGGGACTCAAGGAGTTCCGCAACCCTGTGGTACAGAACATTACTAAGTTGATGCAGGATACCTTGGAAGCAGCTCGCTTGGAAGGTAAGCAGGATGCATCCAAGATTGATGCCATCCTCAAGAACTTTGACGGCGACATCGAAGACTTGATTGACTTCGAGACTGGTACGTTCAAGGGTGAGTACTCCGGTGAGTACTTCGCAGAGCGCGAAAAGGTTGCACGCGAAGCTGCACAGAAGAACAAGCCCGAGTTGCTCGAGGCATGGGACGCTGAGAACAGCATCAACGAGTACACTAAGGAGTACATCCTGGAGTACGTCGTTGGTCAGAAGGAAATCATTAAGTTGGAGGACCGCATCCAGTACCTGTCTCGTTCAGGTAAGCGCGGCACTCAGGAATACAAGGACGTGCAGAAGCAGTTGTCCGAGTTGGTTGCAGAGCGCTCCGAGATTGTGGCTAAGTTCCACGACATCGAGACGCTCGAAGGATTCGACGCAGCTGCTGCTGAAGCACAGGCTAAGACTGATGCTGTCAAGGAGCAGATGGAATCTGAGGAGACTAGCTACGACGACCTGACTGACAAGCAGCGTAGTGACTTGTTCGCCGAGAAGAACTTCATCCGTGATAACGGTGTTGTTGATGGCGTGCCTACACGTGGTCAGTACTTCGTCAAGACTGTCAAGGAAGAGTTCAAGAATGCAGAGTACACCGGTAAGGGTCAGCCCCTCGCCAAGTGGGAGAATGCAGCATGGGCCTCTACACCAGAGGCAGCTAAGAAAGCTATCTCTGAGTTGAAGGCTGTCATGGCCGAGTCTGCAGGTACACACGGTGCAACCTTTATCCAGGCCGGGTTCATCCCAGCATACACGTCGGTTGCAGGTAAGTCTGTACTCGAGCAGGTTAAGGATAAGGCTGGACGTCGCAAGGACGCAGTTAAGGATGCCGCAGGCACAGTGGCTGGTACAAACAAGAAGAGCTACTCTTCTGAAGTGGCACAAGCTGAGACCGGTGGTCGCATCTACAAGCGTAACAGCAAGGTGTTCCGTGCTGCCAACGAAGAGGCAATCGCTGCACTCTCTGAGAACAGGGGTGAAGTGGCTAACCACTTGAAGCAGTTTGTTAAGGATGCCCGCGAAGAGTCTGCCAAGCGTGCACTCGAGCCTATGGCATACTTGACACGTGAGTTCTTCAACGAGTCTAAGATTATTGACGGAGCCCACACCTTTAAGGTGGGTAAGGGTAGAAAGGTGCAGACGTTCAAGACTGCAGCTGGTACCAATGTTGCTGAAGCCCTCGACCAATGGTACGAAGGAGTCCTCGGTGACAACTGGGAAGACAGCAGCAGCATGGACGGGTTCGCACAAATCTTCCAGAGCTACACGTCTTTGATGGGTGTGGGTCTGAACCCTAACGCGTGGATTAACAACGCACTCTACGGTTCGTTGCAGTTGCGTATGGAGAACATGGGCGGCGAGTACTACTCTAAGGAGCAGTCACGTCAGGCACATAAGATTCTGCGTGGCGAAGCCACCAGCATTATGGCTGACATCGTGAACAACAATCGTTCACACAGCTCGGTTGCTAGCGCAATGATTCACACGTACGACATCGCAGATGACCAACGTGAATTGCCATTCACTATGAAGGAAGGCTTCATGGACAAGCAGATGAGCAAGGCGTTTGTGGGACAGACCTTCGGTGAGATTATGATGCAGAACCAACTGTTCTTCGCCATGATGTTCAACACGCAGGTCGAGCTTGCCGACGGCACAATGACTAACCTCTACGAGGCACACTCATTGGAAGACGGTCAGCTGGTTATGCCAGAAGGTGCCAAGGTTGCCAACCACAAAGGTGAGATGGTCGAGCTTGACAACAACTTCATGGCTAGCTTCCGTAACAAGGTGAAGTCTATTAACCACCACGTGCACGGAGCCTACAACAAGATGGACAGCGGAACATGGCAGCGCCACTGGTTGGGTCGCGTCGGAATGCAGTTCCGTCGTTGGTTGCCAATGGGTATCAAGAAGCGCTTCGGCCAACGGATGTACAACGAGTCACGCTACCGCGAGGAGATTGGTGACTACCGCGCACTCCGCGATATCATTGGAGGTATCTTCAGTGACATGCGCAAGGGTGCAGCATACAAGGAAGCATTGGAGTCTGCCAAGGATGACAAGCTCTTGTACCGCAACGGTACTCGCGCTCTCAAGGAGATGGCGATTGGAGTTGGTATCTTTATTACTACCGCTGCCGTTTACATGATGGCAGGGATTGATGACGAGGATGAGTTGAGCTGGGGAGCAGCTGTTGCACTGAACCGTGCAGAGCGCTTGCAGTCTGAGATGTTCACCTACACCCCTTGGGGCTTGATGGAGTTCATGGGTCAGATTAAGAAAGACCCAGTAGCATCTCTCTCCAAGATGGAGGACCTCGGAGGATTCATGTGGTTCGCCGGCCACGATGCATGGCAGGGAATCACCGGAGGTGATATGGCTGTTTACGAGTCAGGAAACAACCGAGGACAGAGTAAGCTCATGCGCTCAGCAGTCGGAATGATTCCAGGGATGTCGCAGTGGAGACGAAACGTCACCGACTTGGACACCAACCACCGCCAGCATAGCTGGAACCTAGCAACGCTAGACTCGATGGGACTCATCTAAAAAACAAGAGGGGGCTTACCAATCACGGTAGGCCCCCTTCTCGTTACACATTTATTTACACACGGGTACTTAACCCTGAACTATGGGGAGGAATCGAACCTCCCCCATGTTCCAAACATAGTTATGCCCCGCAAGCTTCACAGTCTCCTGTGTCGCTCTTGAGGTCGCAGACTTTTACGTCTTCCATCTTAGCATCAGCTTGGCTGAGCTTGTCGGCATCCAACGCTACACATGTGCAGGTCGAGCCATCTTCACAAAAATCGCAATTGTTCATCTTACGAAGATACAACAATATCCATAAGTCCCAGCAAGCAGCTGAACAGAAGTAGGTAGAGTACCATTACTTCTCTATTTCTAGCTCGATGAGCCGGTTAATGTACCACTGTGCCTTCTTCAAGTCCTCCATCCCGTTCTTGTTACGCCAGCGGCTGACGTACTTGATGACGTTACCCTCATGGTAGCCGAGACCGTTTGTCTCGATGAACTGGATAGGCTCGATGCCTAGCTGCGAATAGTGTGTGCCACCCACCTGCTCCTTTGGTTTAGCTGGAGCAGAGTAGGTGAACTTGAGGTCTTTGGAGTTCATCATGTGATGTCAATGTTACCGGTGTCGGGGTCTTTGGTTTCAATGTTGGCGATAGCATTCAAGCTAGCCTTCTGGTACTTGTTGTAAAACGCATTCTTCTGTACAGCGGCAACAGCTTTGAGCTCAGTGGAGCAGGTAAACTTTGCGCCATCCCTACGAGTCACGACAACCTTGGGACGGTTGGCCATGATTTGTTTGGCGTATGCGAGTGCGGCATGTGCATTGCCACGTGATGCATTCATGTGGGAGAACTGCTCAAACTGCAAGAGCTTGATGTCAACCATACGAAGCTTAGCCCGCTCATCACGTGCCATCACTTTTAGTTTGAAGTAGAGCTTGCCCCCTTCAGTGTTCTTGTCAACTGTCACGAGCTCCGGCGGTGTGCACGTAGCATCAGCGACAAAAGCACGCAGCTTCAAGAACTCTTCGTTACGCGAGTCAGCATTGAAGTCCACGTCCTCTTGGATATGTTCTGCTAGCCAGTCACGAATCTGCGCTTCCTCTTTAGAGGGAGTAGCATCCGTCATTAATGTATTCATAATCGTCAATCCAGTTATTAGTTTCGAAGTGGAACTTCAAGCGTTCCAAGCAAGCGGTGAACTCATCACCACCATCTTTAATCGTCGAGGCGCTCACGATGAACTTGCCTGCGCGGTACTCACCACCTGTCTCTACTGCTAGAATCAAGTGGCGCATGCTAGGCTTGTACACCTTGCCGTACTTCTGCTTGCAGAACTCGGTCGCTGCAGTAATGTACGCTGCCATCTGACGTGCGTAGTGGTACTGCTCGAAGGACTCGTGGAAGTTTGCCAGCTTCTTAGCTGTCGTCTTCAAGTCAATCACGGTAAACTCCATGTTCGCGTGGTCTACGCGGAGCCTGTCAATCTTACCCTTGAGAGGGAAGGGGTAACGTGCATCTGTCCACTGGACCTCTTGCTCGTTCAGGTACTCCACGTGCTTCTCGGTAGACACGGGGTCCAACATACGCTGGCCATACTTGTCACGCTCGATACCACTGAGGACTGACTTGAGTCGGCTCTCCATAGCTTCGGTGATGACAAACTTGTCCTCGTTGTGCGCGGCAGCAAGTGTGCTGAAGTAACTACCACCGGACTCCAACACCTTGCGGATGCGGGTGTCCTCCTTCCAATTGGCACCGTACTTATGTTCTTCAATAGAAGACATGATGGCGGGGTAGTAATTCTCGAAGTCCTTTACTTCGGTAGGGGCGTCTAAGTCAAACGGGTCAGGCGTAGGCTTGACCTTCTCAAACACTGACTTCACGATGTCGCGAATCTTGTCAGGAGTATTAGTCCTGTCCACAGTGTAGTTCATCAGGTGTGGCTCTAGTACTGCGAGGTGTACTAGGTTGCCGAACTCTAGGCTAGCTGTCCGCAGAGCAGGAGCAGTCCCGTCCCAGTTCGCTTTGAACTGAGCGGGAGTGCCACCTTGGTCTGGGTTGATGTGCCTAAGACTAGAGTTACTGACCGCTTTGATGTCGTAGTAAGGGTCATGTATAAGCATTAGTACTTGTTGTAAGGGTTAACTTTCTTGACTTCGAACTTGGCAGGCTTACGAGTGTAAGCTTCGTCCATAGTCTCGGTAAGTTCAGACATATCAGCTTCCTTCTTGCTTTCATAGTAAGCAGCAAGGCGACTGTATTCTGCAATCGTTGTCATTCTATTAGTCTCTTGAGTCAAGAGGCTGTTACGCTTGAGGCGCACTTTGGCATCCTTGAGCTTGCGACCGTCACGGTGGTTGAGTGCGATGACTTCTTTGAGTGCATCAGCAGCATCCTTGTGTGCAATCTCCAAGTAGGTCTCAGGTTGCTTGAGCTGCTCGTGTGCCCAACTGTAGTACCAGTCGGCGCCGCTGGAAGAAGTGTTGATGATTTCCAATTCCACTAGGTGGCGGAAAACTTTATCACGTTCCTCCTTAGAACTTGTCATCCATGCTTCCATCTGACGTGTGTGGTGCATCACAGATGTACGGTCACGTTGGATAAACTTGGCTGCCTTTACAAAGGACCAACCACAGAAGTGGAACAACAGGAAGCCAGCAATACGGCGAGGCTCAATAATCTTCTTGAGTCTGGAGTCAGACCAGAACTCTGCTTTAGTAATACCTCCAAGCTCGCAGCATACGTCAACAATGACGAGAGGCGAGGGAAGGTGTGGGCTACGTGTAGTTTGAATCAGGACTTGCGTCTCTGCCAAACCAGCGTACACCCAAGGTGAGATGGGGTTGTCTTTAGTCATGTTAGAAATGTAGTACATGGTGTAAATGTGTGTGTGTGAGAAAAGAAGGGGCAGGCCGAAGCCCACCCCCCTTGTCATTAACTCTGCTGGTCGATGACACGTTGGATTGATTCCTTCATGTCACGACTGTTAGGTACAAGCATACGCTGCTCTTGCCCGTTAAGGTTGAACGTTACGTATAGCTTGGTACCCATTTCGATGTATTCGAGCTTACTCATGCGATTGCCATGCGGCGTTCTGCAATGATAGCACGGTTAGTCACCGCGTGCTCGCTTGCATCGATAGTAGCTTGGTACTCAGTGAGTTGCTCGTCCAACTGACGCTCTTCGAAAGTCTTGTAGTCAAGCTCGAAGTAAGGAGTACGAATCTCCATGTCGTTTTTCAAGTCAACCATGCCGTATGCGTAGTACTCAGATACGCGCATCTTCTGATACGAGTAGTCTGCAGGAATAGCGCACACGTTCATAGGGTTAACCAAGCAAGCCAAGAACTCAGAGTTGCTACCACCGAAACCCTTGACGTATCCTGGTGCACCAATGTGCAGGCCAGAAGAGCAAGTGTTTTGTGGGTTGCAGTCTACTTGGCTACGGTCCATAGAAACTGTACCGCCAAGACGCACGTTGGTCTTGCCTGAGTACCAGTCGGTGAACTCGGGAGCGTCCGTGATACCAGTGTTCTGGTTCGTAAACATCTCACCCAAGTTACCCACGACGTTCTCGGGACACAGGAAGTTACCGCGCTCGTCAGTGATGACGTCGGTCTCAATAGCCTTGATGTCGCCTTGACCATCGTAGTTCTCTACCACGGTGTAGTCGTCGGGGTTTTCACCAGCGGCCTTCAACTGCACGAACTCTTTGGGTACCCAGTTGGTAACTGCAGAGTAAGTCTTGTTAGTCTTCTTCACTGCACGGTAGCCAATGAAGTAGCCGTTGTCCGTGATAGGGAAGTCGTACTGTGACATGAACTTAAACAGTGAGTCACGTACAGCAGCGTCTGGGTTGAGCAACAACAGCTTCCAGAAGTTCACGAGAGGCAAGACCGAAAGGTCCTGTTCAACGTGAGACTGGATACGCACGACCAACTCTTCCGGCATGGCTACAGTTTCGTAGCCTGCCAGATAGAAGTTGCCGTTCTTCATAGTGAAGATGTTGTCTGCGATGAGCTTGCGCCCGGGCATGCACTCGTTAAGAAGAACCTCCACGTTAGATGACGTGGGGTTCTCCTTAGTAGAGAGTACAAGGTTGTAAAAGTTGACAGCCTTAGCGGTGTCGTCAAATGAACGCTGATACATGTCAGTACCAACGATAGCGTGCACGGTAGTGTCGTGCTTGATTGCGTGAATAGTCATAGTAAATTACTTTTGACGATTAGGGAATACATAGTCTGTAATCTCGGCCAACTTAGTCTTGTAGTTATCGTCCCAGTTGCGAACTTCTGGGATTGCATTGTACAAGAATGGTTGGTCGACGGTACCCTTCTCGAACTTGGCTTGCAAGCGGAAGAGTGGAGTCAGGTTGTAGGTCTTGTTCATGTAAGTGTAGACCTTGTTCTCTGGCAACGCGAACTTGGTAAAACCAGTGTCGTCGTCTCCGAGATTTTCACAGTTGAAGCGGAAGCCTCGAGTGTACATACGAGTCTGCAAGTTGCGGAGCGTCTTGATGTCTGCCTTGTCAATCATGCCAACGTTGTGAGCCATGTCCATCATTGCAGATGCACTGTGCTGACTAAAGACGTCAGACTCAGCAAACAAGTAAGACAAGCAGTTGTAGAAATCCTGGTGCTCAGCATTACGTTGGTTCTTCTTAGCCGTGTAGGTATCGAAGTCAACGAACTTATCTGCAGAGGCAAGAACCTTAGCAGTAGAAGTAGACACAGCAAACAAGCGAACTTGTGCTGTCTCGTAGTTCTTCCTGATGTATGCATCGAGGTCAGTGTACTTAGACTTAGCGTCGCGCTCTGCCTTGAGAACGTCAACCTGCTTAGTCGTGAGGTACACGATTTGCTCTTGCTCACGGCTGCCTGTGTAGCTGCTCTTGATTGTCTTGAACAAGTAGTCAGCAGTGCCTTCCAAGACACCGAACTCACCCAAGCCACGGAAACGATACACGCCGTCTGCTTTTGGCTTTGCAACCTTGGCAACTTTACGTGCAGCTTTCATCCGCTCCTTGCGTGCTTCAACCCACTCTTCAGTCGGGAACCAGTCCTTCTCGCTTTCACTCATAGACATGAGAGACACGAGAGCCTGCTTACCAACAGCTTCGTAGAGGAAGTCCAACACGGCCTCCTTGTCAATCATAGGGGCAGAATCTGCATTAGCTACAACGTAACCAAGATTCTTGGCGAAAGATTGCAATGTATTAGGTGAGTGGAACTCTTCACTACGAGTAATGAAGTAGTACCTCTTGCTAGAGTCGAGACCTTTCTCAGCTTGGAACTCTTTGGCTGCAGCAGTAAACTTGGTGCCACGGTTCATGCGAACCAAGACATCATCGTCCTTTTGGTAGCGTGACTTAGTAGACATGAGTTGCTCGTAAGCTCTCCACCCGTCAGGGTTCTTTGTCTTGTAAGTAAACTTAGAGCCTCTCCATCCAGCGGACAGTTCACACTTCACATCAATCAACTGACGCAAGTAGTTTTCTGTTTCACTAGGGCTGAGGTTCTCATAGCCTTTGTAGGTGAGAGCCTTCAACGTCACCAAATCGTTACCGCTAGACTTGTTAGCCCAGTAGAAAGACACGGCGTTGTCGTCGTCCAGACTAAACGTACGTTGCTTAGAAGACTTGACAAACTCCCAAGGGTTGTCAGTAGACTCAGCACGTCCGTTAATAATCTCCTGCAACTCTGCGATTGACTTGTCCATAGCTGCTTTGATTGCAGCGTTAGCTTCTTCAGTGTACTGCAAAGACTCACGGCTCATGGTAGGCATGACCGTACCAATCGCCATCTTAGGAATGAGGTTTACTGCCACACCATAACCTGAAAGGTTCATGATTTTAGGCATATCCATGCAGTCGTAGATGACGTTACCGAGTGCAACCCAGTTCTCAAAGCTGTTACCTTTACGGTCAAGCACAATGTAGAAGTTCTCGTACTCGTAAACCTTGCAAGGCACGTAATCCCCAGTGGACAACTCCACAGAGATAGGACGCATGAGGACGGTCTGTCTGTTAACGGCGTCAACAAACTTATCGTAGTCCTCACCATTCGCTACAGGGATGAGAATTGTCGTACCGCTTGGGCCTTCGTAATCACCCTCAGTCAAGAGTGTGCATGTACGGTCGTTACCCTTCTTCTCCATAAGGTACGTGTACTCGGTGCCCTCGAAGCGAGTGACAACACGGAACACGTCAGTGTAGGCGAAGGGAGACTTGGCGCCAATGCCGAAGCCACCAATCATCTCGTTACCCTCACGCTTAGTAGACGCGAAGTAGAGAGTGAAGATGTCGTCGACACGTTGTGGGCTGATACCAATGCCGTTGTCAGAGAAAGAGATTTCTCCTTGGTTGGCAAACGTGCTAGGCTTGGTTACCTTGATACGAATAGGCTCGGTAGAACCTGACTCGGTGTTAGCATCGATACAGTTAGAAGCAACTTCGCGGACGATAGAACCGAACTTGTCTGAGTACAGACCGTCGGACATCATGTCCATGAGGAAGTTCTTAGCTTCTGGGGCAAAGCCCATCTTCTTACCTTCTACATTAATAGTAGACTTGTAATCCTTTGCGGTTGATGAAATTTTCATGTGTAATAGAATGTGTGTGCTATCCTGTGGAGTTATCGCACGTTAAAAGTTTAGACTTTCGTCTGAGTCATTGTTGGAGTGGTATGCTATGTAAGCACCATGCTCTAGAATTTCGGGCCTATCTTCCTCAATGAGGCGATAGACAATAGCTCGGTCTTCCTTGTGTTCGACAGGGAAGAAACGAAAGGCGGGTGCCTGCGTGACAAACATTACGTTGTCGTCAGGGATTACGCCTGCGTTTACAAGGGCATCGAGGAAACACTTGTGGTAAATCCACTGGTTATCCAAGTCCCAATTCTTTGCAGCCAACGGTGCATACAAGTCTGACTCGACTCGAATGGGTACCGACATAGGCTCGATGTCTTTGACATACGTTGCCATGAAGTCTTTGATTTCGTTCACAACTTTAGAACGAACCATCGCATTCATGTTACCAGAGTACAACTGCTGACCATTAATCTTAAGGAACCGTGGGGTGCCTGCAGATTTAGAGTTAGCAACAACACGTTCACCACTAGGAGTGACAAGGAATCCTTGCTTGTTCCAGGTGTACATCTTGTGCTTGTACTTAGCAGCACGCTTCTTAGCAGTCGCCGTACCTTTCTTGAAGTACTTCGCCTTGCGTGCTTTGGCTAGCTGTACGTGTGTAATATACTGGGGGATTGTTACCTCAGTCATTCAACCATACATCTAGAACGTCAACGCTAATCTTGCGTTCGTCTTCGGGGTCGTCATCGTATGCATCAAAGGACAACGGGTGGTTCTCTGAACGCTCGTAGCGCCAGCCTCCCAGCTCGTCCAACTGTTCTTTGACATCAAGCACACACTTCTTTACACCAGCGGGGGTGCGGAAAGCCTGTGTCTGCAGTGAGTGTTCTTGTGAGTCGTACACTTGAACGACGTAAATCTCTTCGGAGTTAGTATCTTGGGACATTAGAAATTCTTGTTAATCCAAGCTTCTGCATGATACGGTGATGCCTTGTATAAGTCACTGAGGTCTTTGGCCCCAGAGACAAACAAGTAATCCAGCTCATACTGCTTGCGTAGTTTGTTAACGTTCTTAACACCCGTATAGTCATAGTCGTACACCAATACGATTCGGTTGAAGCGCCTCTTCCAATCGGCAACCTGTTCATCGGTGAATGGGTGTACTTCTGATTGAGGAGCACACGCCGCTATTCCAAACTCGTGGAACAGCATAGTGTCTTTCATAGACTTTGTTATGACTAGTGTGTCACCTTCTGCAGGTAACTGGGCTTCACCCTGTATAGCGTCCGTGTTCTGCATGAACCGGTAGCTGTCTTTGAAGGGGAAGTAGAACTTGTAGTCTCCACCACCAAACCAGTAGGCAAAGCCAGGCTCGTTTGTGGTGTTGCGGAATACTGCACGTTGATTGCAGTACGCACGCTCAACTTGAAACACCTTGTACTTCTGTAGAGTCTGCTGGCTTACGCCAACTTCTTGCCAGAAATCCAATGCTTCTTTAGTGTAGTGTAGTCTACCTGCCTGCGTGACAGGCTCGATAGACATGATAGTAGGACCTTCTGCTTCGGCTTTCTGTGCCTCGAGATGGGAGTAATCCTTACGAGGTGCAGTGCCGTTGATAAGATTGAAGTCGTCTGTGATTGTTTTTAGAGTCTCACTGAATGTAAGGTCGTTGACTTTCTGACAGACGTCGAAGCAATCCATTGGCCTACCTTGACCAAAGTCGCGGAAGAATAGTTTGCCTTGCTTGTTGTAATAGAATACACAAGACGGCGAGTTGTCTTCGCGGAATGGTGACTTGAACTTCTCATTAATCTTGATAGCCCTACCTAGGTAGCGCTCCATGATTTCCTCTTGAGCGAGGCGTTCGAGAATCCAGTCACGGTTAATGCTCGGTAATATACTGTACATAGAATAGAATAGGGGCCAGCCCAATTGCCAGCCCCATTCTTTATCAGTTCAACAGGAGGTAAATCCAGACACACGCAGCAGCCCAAGACAACACATAGGTCATCAAGCCTACAACGTTCAAATGACTCACAAGGCGATGGCGCATATACCATCGGCGAAGTGTGGGGAACTTGTATCTAAACATAATCAGAATACCAAGTCGTCATTTTGCGGTGCGGCAGCAGCAGGAGGCTGAGGTGCATCCCACGGAGCGGATGTGTCAGCAGCTGGAGCAGCAGGTGCATCGAACGTAGGTGTAGCTGCAGGTGTTGGAGCCACGTCGCCAAGCAACGAGTCCAACGCATCAGCGCTAGCACCACTAGACTTAGGCACGATACGTTCCCATTTAGCGTCGACCTCCAATGTGTTTGGAGTATCCATACGCTGGACGAAGGGGCGGAATGCCTGCTTCGGGAACATCGTGTAGTCCTTGTTGTTCAAGATGAGCTTGACACGGACGTCGACACCTTTGAAAGCGTCGCCCAAGATAGTTACGACGTTGCCGCCGAACTCGTCCCAGGTGTTGCCAGTGATGACAACCTTATCCTTTGGGATAAAGCATGCCAAGATGTGCTTGATACGCCCAGCCAAACCAGTCAACGCATTACGCACAGACTTGTCGGGGTCTTTACCCCACTGCTGTGCATTAGCGCGTACGCGGTCTACCTCGACTTCGAACTCGGTGTGACGGAACTTGCGTCCAGCCGCATCCTCGAAGTTAAACTTAAGCACGTTGCCACCAGTACCATCCTGGCGCAGGGCCTCGAAGTACACAGCTTTCAGCTGCACGTTTTCGTTAATCCCAGCGGGGATTGGTCCTGAAGCTTTAGGTGCTTCTGTTGTGCTATCAATATTATACATAGACGGTGAATGTTTTTCTTGTGAAAGAAAGTTAGTATTGGGAATCATCAGTCGACAAAGATGTTATCCCACTCGAAATCAACTACTTGTCCGCGCAAGTGAACGCAACGAGCACCAGCTTCGGTCTCGTCATCAGCCATGAAGGATACCTTGAGGTCGCCTTCGGCGTCACGGAATACATAACCAATAGCGTCGCTATCAGCCATGATGAAGTTCTTCAACTTACCAGACAAGTCGAGGGAACTAGTGTTCACCTTGATGTCAGTCTCGTTAGCAATCAGAGTCTTCTTGCGGTGGCCAATGAGGATGAGACCTTTGCTGCCCAAGGGCTTGAGCTGTCCCAGAATCTTCATCACATTGTCACGCACCATTGCATAACCCTTACCGAAGTCGAGGTCACCAATAGTCTTAACACCTTCTGACTTGCACACAAACTCTTCCATCCACAACACGATGTTGTCGATAGTGTCGAGTGCAATGTAGTCATACTTGTGCTCGCTTGTCTTAATCGCCTGAACAGTCTGCATAAACTCTTGCAAGTTATTGACGCTGACCTTCATAGCATCCACCATCTCGGTACCGGCTTCGGTATCGATGATAAGGCAGTTGTCAAGTTGTGCAAGCACAGTAGTCTTACCAACTTTGGATTGTCCAAAGAGGGTCAAGAGTCGCGGTGATTTACGTGCAGCCGCAACACGTTGGGTTGGTAGTTCCATGTTATTGAACATTAAATAGAGGGCCAGAACCGGCATCGTCGGTCCAGGGGTCGATACGTCCAGTTTCCAAGTTGGAAATCATACGAGTGTAACCTTGTGTACCATGGCGATTCTTAAGAACATGCATGGCAATTAGGTTTTTACTCCCTTGATTCTCCGGGGTAATAGTCGGAACACGGTCGGGTCCATATACTTCTAGTCCCAGCAGGGCAGGCTGGTGCATTACGAGGCATACGTCGGCAGCGTGGTAAAGCTGCTTACTACCGTGGATATCCGTCTTGGTTGGAAAATGGAGCGAGGGTACCGAGGGGTCGCGTCTAGAGCTAGCCTCGATTTTGTCATTCAACTGACAGAGTAGGATGTTAAGTGTATTGAATTCCTTACGGATGTCAATGAACATCTTGCCCAGCTGTGCCAACGTCTGTATCTCGTTCTCTCCGGGGAGAGGTTGAGCTAGCAGCGTGTGGTCCAGTGTGACAACAAGGTTGTCGTCTGGGTATCTCTGTTTCATTCGGTCAATCGTATCGCGGATTTGCAATCGATTGCCAGGTTGTTCTACGAAGTAGATAGGCTCGTCGTCGAGTTGACTAGCAGCACTACGTACCATATCATACTGTTCAGCAGATAGTGGTTCGTCGGCTGACAATAGCTTACGATAGCTAATGCCAGTGACAGTAGAGATGCGTCTTGTCATTTCGGCAGCGGCAGACATCTCGAAAGAGAAGTGCAGCACACGAGTCTTAGTAACGTCTTGCTGAAGTATGGGGTTCGTAAAGTCACGAAGCAACATGTTCAACATGTACGACTTACCGTGACCCGAAGCACCACACAACATGTAGGTCTGTCCGTATTGGAAGCCACCCAACAGAAAATAGTTGAGCTTGTCCCATCTGGACTTAAGAACTACACGGTCTCCAGCACGAGCACTTGCTATCTCTTTATCGGCATTCATCACAGCAAGTCTGCTGGTACCGATGTCTAGCTTAGAGTAGGTTGTTGCTTGGTAATCTTGAGCCACGTTTGTCGTTCATTATCTCGGCGATAGATAACCACTGGTGCGATGAGAACCACAATTTGATACCCATAGATATCTCGTGGTTCTCTCGCGCCCAGTTAAGAGCTTCCATCACCTCATTATGCTTTCCCTTCAGCACGACCTTATCAATGTACGACCTCCTCAATTCGTCCATGTCAGCATTCAACGCAGCCACTCTCTTACTATTAATATAGATAAAACGAGGGAAACTTCCTACAAATTCATCAAAAAGTTCGTCAGAATTTTCAGGGGCGTCGAAATGCTTGGAGACTTGAGCGGTCACACGCATCTTAGATAGGTCCATTGTGTCTTCTTTACCGATGTACTTCAAGTACCCACGGCCTAACAGTTCAGTAAACGTGTGAGAGTTTACTAGGTTGTCACCTACGTATTCACGAACAAGCAAAAACTCCTTGAGGTGTATCGCTTGCATGAACACGAGTTGCTCCATAGAAACACGTAGTTCCTTGCAGAGGGCAAATAGTTTAATCATGTAAATAAGTTTCCAATGTCTAGGGAATCGTCTGTCTCGGCCTGTATGCCGGAAATCTCGTAGAGTACGTCTTCGATGGATTGTTTCCATTCCACGTTGATAGACTTCTTCTGTCGAGCACGCAACCACTTTTCGTCTTGCGTGTCTGGCATGTACAGGTTAATGATGTAACCAACCTTGCCTTCTACGAAACGGATAGCCCGTCCCGTACGTTGTACGTCCTGTCTAGGAGAACTGCTGCCACTTGAAATGATAGCGAGTTCCACACCAGGTACGTCAAAGCCCTCGTCGAGAGCCTTAGCAGTGTTGATTACACGGATAGATTTATTAGTAAAGTGCTCGAGTACTTCACGGCGCTTCTTCTTACCCAACCGGCTACTGTACGCCATAGACGTTGCAGGGTTGGAGGTAGTAAGAGCATTCGCAAAGTCTACCGACTCACTAAATGTAATTGTCTTGAGGTCTAGTTCCTGCAGCAAACGAGTTGCAGCAGTCAGCTTAGCTTGGTTATTGTAGAGCATCTTCTTACGAGCCGCAAGGTTGCGGTTGAAGTTGATAGCCCAGATGCGAACTTCATCTGCAGTAGCGGTAGTCCGCCGTGCGAAGTTCTCACATGCCTGTTCAGACTTCAAGCAGTTCATGGCTTGACCGAAGTCATGGCCGAACTTACTGAAGTAGTATGTAAACTTCTGGGACAAGTCCTTATAGAGGCGCTTGTCATCATCAGTTAGGAACACGGGCACGTTCATAACACGAAACTGCGAGACGTAACCGGCTGCCATCGCTTCCTTCAGAGTTACCTTATCAAAGATAGGTGCCTTCTGACGGATGAGGTAGTCGTTACCATCTTGCCTAGTAATTGTAGCTGTGAGACCCAGTACCTTACGGTACTTGACCTTTTCGAATACAGTTCCAAAGATTGCGGAGGCGTAGTTGTGAATCTCATCGAGGATGAGTAGGTTCACATCATGCTCATGTTTGACTGCGGTATTGATTACCACGACAGACACGTTCTCCAAGTCTTGGACTTGCTTTTTCCACTGAGTCTTGAGGTGTACGGTAGGTACAATAATCAGCGTTGACTGTCCAGGCTGCTGTTTGTTCAGAGCCTGTATTGCCATTATCGCTGTGTATGTTTTACCGAAACCAGTGCAAGCTTCCAGCGTACCACGACAGCTAACGGCACTCCACTTACGGAGTATCTGCATTTGTCGTGCGAGTCGCTTTTCATTTACCTGCATTAGTATTCGCAGCGAGGGCAGACCTCATCGATTTCGATAAGCTGTTCCTCGAAGACACCCGCGTCAGTGCGGGCAGCTTCGCGTACACAAGCCATCACTTCGTCGTCGTTGTCCGCAGTCACCTCGATATCATAAGTATAGATACGGGTAACCGTGAACGACACGCTACGAGTGGGGTACTCAGGTGGATTCAGGGGTTGGTCGGGAGTCGACATGTGTCAATGTATTGTCAGCGTCAATAGATAGAACATCCAACGCAGACATCAACTGTCCTTGCGTGATACGCCCAGACTGGAAATCAGCCATATAGCGAGAAAAACGCCGAATAAGCTTTTCGCAATCATATAGGCGCCAAGCATCTGTAGTATGTTCATCCATTTGCTTTAATGTTGGGAAAGGGGACACGAGTAGTATCCTCTTCCTTAGTGTTAAGTTTCTTAACGGTCATATTGTTATAGAACTCACCCTTGTGCTCTCGTCCCAGCATGTTAAGTGCTTGGAGTTCAGCGTCTTCAAGTGAGTCTGTGTTCACCACGTAGGTGACGTCACGGTGTGTTTCCACACGGTAAGTAAGAGTGTACTTCATCAATCGATGACAAAGAACTCAGACTGTGACACTGCACCACCACCAATCTTCTTGGATTCGGTACTATCAGTCACGTCAAAGATTGTGACCTGCCAGTAACGGTGGTCTGTCTCGTCTTCTTTTACTTCTCCTACCATCTGCTCGAGCGTAACGAGGAACTTATTGCCTCGTTGCTCAACCGTCCATCCTTCCTCAAGCTGGGCATTTGTGATTTCTTTCTCGATACTAACAGAGTATCCGAAGTCACCATAGTGCCAAGTGAGCAAGAATGGACGTGTGTCGTTGAGTCCTTCCATTTCGAATGCGACTATCACTCTGCTGAGTCGGAGTCACTGTCGTCGGAAGCAGCAGCTGC
>UEXM01000830.1_pt1 | contig 30198 bp, 23 predicted proteins | sample 1796661 | NCBI WGS metagenome assembly UEXM01 (sample SAMEA4772469, study PRJEB27181) | metagenome
GAGCAGATATAAAACACTTTATCCTTCCAGATAAAAGAAAGCACCGAACGTATCCACGTTCAGTGCTCTATATACCAAGCCGCTATCCACTTAAATATAAACAATAATGCTTATCCGAATAGCATTGGTTCATTGAACGGCTTTTTTGTTTTAATTAACATGGGTTAACAGTCTCGCAGCGGAGTGTAATGTACGTACTGTTATTTATATGGCTTACTTATTCATTTCTTCAATTAAAAAGGCTGAAATTTCAGCACCGGCCGCTAACGTTCTATCACGGCTAACTTCGCCTAAGCCTGTGCTATCAGTAAATGGTGCTATCTCCATCATATCAGCGCCAGTGATAGGGCATTGAGCAGCAACAGCACGTAGTATTTGCATCGCTTCGTTTGGAGATAGGCCATCAGGCTCAGGTGTACCTGTTGCCGAGGCAAAGCTTTCATCGAGCGCGTCAATATCAAAGCTGACATAAACTTCATCAATATTATCAGCCTTTAACTGAGTAATAATTTTTTCAATAACCGCTTCAACACCTTGCTCTTTAACTTCATGAGCCCAATGTTGTTTAACTCCAAAGGTGCTTTCCCAATGTGACTTAGGCTTGCCGCTTGAGCGAATTCCAACTTGAATCAAATCACGATGCTCAGTTAAATCATCTAAAATGTGTGTACACCAAGAGCCAAAGCAAAGATCGATACCTAAACGTTCGACGAGCAAATCAGTATGTGCATCAAAATGAACAATTGCGGCACGTACGCCTTGCTTTTTCTTTGCCTGTAAATATGCTTTTGTTAATGGGTAGCTTACCGAATGATCACCGCCAATACCAAAAATACCTTTGTTTGGAAATTCAGCATAAAAGTCGTGTAAAACGTCTTCAGTTATCGTTAATGGACTAACCGCTAATTCGCTTTTTTCATTTTGGTACAGTGCTTTACGACAATTGGCCAACGTGGCTTCATTAAGATATTTATCGTGTAACAAATGAGGAATAACTCGCACGTCACCTAAATCAAAGGCGTTTAAATTGGGATATTGTGCGAGTAATGTTGAACGAACAAATAATGGCCCCCAGTTTGCGCCACGTAAAATACCGCCGCCACAATCTGAAGCAATGCCTAGAATCACTGCATTAGTTGATTCTGGCAATTTTTCAATGCTTTGCTGCCATAGAGCCTCAATATTATCTGATTGGCCAAATAACGCTTGATGTAAACGCTCTTTACGTTCTTTTGCGGTGTTAACGGTAAAAACTCCGTTGCCTGGTGGACATAGGCACTGACTGATTTTATTTTTAAATGCTGACCATGAAGTTGTCATGTATATTCTCTTCCTATTAAAAGGTATTGAAATTCACTTAAATGAACGCAAACTACCTGGAGTGATGGTAATAAATTGTTATTACTGGTGATAAACTGAAGTTATTTATGTTTCAGCCCTTAAGTTTTATCATAAAGTCGATTATGATGGCGCCGAAAAATTCGCATCATTATAGCTAAAAGTTGTAAAAAGGCACATATATAAAAATTTTTTGCTTGTCACCTTGCTAATTTACAGATATATCTAATAGTAATTTTAGTCTCAAATTTAATTTTAGGTCTCAGTTTTATTGATGAATACAATTTTTACTTAATATTTTGCTCGCGCAATATCAAGTAATTCAGCGCAACTAACTGTGACGAAACTGGCAATAGTCAGCTTAGTAGGAATATAAAATAATATGGCAAAATCTCTGGTAATTGTGGAATCGCCAGCCAAAGCGAAAACAATTAACAAGTACCTTGGTAAAGATTTTATTGTTAAATCGAGTGTCGGTCACGTGCGTGATCTACCCCACGGCAGCACTGGTAAAAAAGTGGCTGCTAAATCTCCTGCTGAGGTGAGAAAAATGGCACCTGCAGCGAAAGCTAAATATAAGCAGAAGCGCGATAAGCTCGCTTTAGTCAATCGTATGGGGATTGATCCAGATAACGATTGGGCGGCGAATTATCAAATATTGCCCGGCAAAGAAAAAGTGGTTAGTGAATTAACTAAACTTGCCAGTACTGCTGATACTATCTATCTCGCAACCGATTTGGATAGAGAAGGAGAAGCAATTGCGTGGCATCTAAAAGAGATTATTGGTGGCGATGATGCGAAGTTTAAGCGTGTAGTTTTTAATGAGATTACTGAAAACGCGATACAACAAGCGTTCTCTGCTCCGGGTGAATTGAGTATGCCTGGGGTGAATGCCCAACAAGCTCGCCGCTTTCTTGATCGTGTTGTTGGCTTCATGGTTAGTCCATTGCTGTGGAAAAAAGTAGCCCGAGGTTTATCTGCCGGTCGAGTACAATCGGTCGCAGTAAAGCTTGTGGTTGAAAAAGAGCGTGAAATCAAGGCGTTTGATCCGAAAGAATATTGGGAAGTCAGTGCTGATACACAAACAGCTGATGGTAAAGACTTTGCACTTGATGTTACTCATGAAAAGGGTAAGCCGTTCAAGCCAACAAATGAAGCAGATACAAACAAAGCATTAGCGGTTTTAAAATCTTCTGCTTTCACCGTTAGTAAGCGTGAAGATAAACCATCAAAGAGCACACCGTCTGCTCCGTTTATTACGTCGACATTACAGCAGGCTGCGAGTACTAAGTTAGGCTTTGGTGTTAAACGTACTATGGGTTTAGCACAGCGTTTATATGAAGCTGGGCATATTACTTATATGCGAACCGACTCAACTAATTTAAGTAAAGACGCAGTTGAAACATGCCGTGCTTATATTAGCGATAGCTTTGGTGACAACTATTTACCAGAGAACGCAAAGGTATATAGCAGTAAAGGCAATGCACAAGAAGCGCATGAAGCTATTCGTCCGTCAAATGTTAAACTTGAAGCTGCTTTTATCACTGACGTCGATGCTGATGCGAAAAAATTATATGAGTTAATTTGGCGCCAATTTGTTGCCTGTCAAATGACCGCAGCACGCTATACGGTAAGTACCATAACGGTCGATGCGTCTGGTTTTGATTTGAAAGCTAAAGGACGTGTAATGCAGTTTGATGGTTGGACACGAGTTCACCCACAATTATCGAAAGGTGATGACAAGCACTTACCTGATTTAGCTGTTGGCGAAGCGTTAACTTTGCAACAATTACATCCAGCTCAGCACTTTACTAAGCCACCTGCTCGTTTTGGTGAGGCATCATTAGTTAAAGAGCTAGAAAAACGTTCAATTGGTCGACCATCAACTTATGCGTCAATTATTTCAACCATTCAAGATCGCGGCTATGTGCGTTTAGATAAAAAACGTTTTTATGCTGAAAAGATGGGCGAAATTGTTACAGATAGTTTATCGGGTAGCTTTCAAAAATTAATGAATTATGACTTTACTGCCAATATGGAGCAGGAGTTAGATGAAGTTGCTGAAGGTAAAAGTAACTGGAAAGATGTATTAAACGACTTCTATAAAAACTTTACTCAACAGTTAGAGCTTGCTGATAAACCTTCTGATGAAGGTGGCATGCGTAATAACGAACCCATTATTACCGATATTGATTGCCCTACTTGTGGCCGTAAAATGGGGATTAGAACCGGTTCAACAGGTGTTTTCTTAGGTTGTTCTGGTTATGCATTGCCGCCAAAAGAGCGCTGTACAACTACCATGAACCTAACACCAGGTGAAGAAGCGGTTAGTGTTTTAGCGGAAGATCAAGAAACTGAAGCATTACGTGCTATGCATCGTTGTAACAAGTGCGGTACGGCTATGGATAGCTACTTAATTGATGAAACACGCAAATTACATGTTTGTGGTAATAATCCCGTTTGTGATGGTTTAGAGCTAGAGAAAGGTGAATTTAAGCTTAAAGGCTACGATGGTCCTATTTTAGAATGTGACCGTTGTGAAGCCGAGATGGAGCTTAAATCTGGTCGTTTTGGTAAGTATTTTGATTGTACCAATAGTGAATGTAAAAATACCCGTAAACTATTGGCAAGCGGTGAAGCTGCGCCACCGAAAGAAGATCCGGTGCAGCTACCTGAATTACCATGCGAAAAGTCTGAAGCACACTTTGTTTTACGCGACGGTGCGGCAGGTATTTTCTTAGCGGCCAATACTTTTCCAAAGTCACGCGAAACACGGGCACCTAAAGTGGCTGAATTAGCACGTTTTCGTGATAGAATTTCAGAAAAATTCTACTACCTTGCCGATGCGCCAGCAGAAGATCCTGAAGGTAATCTTGCCGTTGTACGCTATAGCCGGAAAACTAAATCACAATATGTGATGACAGAAGTGGAAGGTAAAGCTACTGGTTGGAATGCTAAATATATTGATGGTAAATGGGTTGAAGAGTTAGCAAAGAAAAAAGCCCCTAAGGCAAAAGCTAAAGCGAAACCAAAAGCAAAAGCAAAGCCGAAAGAAAAAAAGACGGCATAGCTTAGCCCATCCGTTTTAGTATCAGGTAGTTGATAAAATAAAAGCGCTCTTTGAGCGCTTTTATTATTTCAAATGCAGCTATTGTTATTTAATTAGCTATTACTAGCAGAAGAGGTTAGTTGTAGTGACTTTTAATCACTAAACTCTAGTGTATCTATCACTTTTCGTGCTTGGGCTATGGTGCAATCAGTACGCTGCATTAGCTCAGACACTGTTATCGCAGGTTTTTTCTCAGCAATGCTGAGTAGCATATCAAACGCCAAATCTTTATGTTGTTTAGATAGGTGGGTAACCAACCATTGCCAACTTGGCTCTGTACTCGCTTCAATAGCTTTTATTGTTGCTTCTATTTGTTCAAAGCTAGCATCTAATTGCCAGTGACGAGAACGGCCAATACGTTTGAGTTCACAGCCTTGTTCACGGAACAGGTTTTTAAGGTGGTCAGTTTTATCTACACGACGTATAAAAGAGGGCAGGGTAATATAAGGTGTTTGATTTTGGCGTGTTTTCATTATGCTAATAAATTAAAAACCAGCATTGCTGCTGGTTTTTAATGTGGTGGTTAGGTTACCACTTTTTCTTCGGCTGAAATAATAAATCTAAATCATCTTCTTCAGCTTTAGCTTTTTTAGCGGCATCTTTCGCATTGGTATTTTTTAGTGATGAGGTAATATCTTCGAGTATATTTTCAATTTCTTCACGTTTGCTCGTACAGTATTCGGTTTGAACAGGGCTTTCTGATATGGTTTGTAATGCTTTTTCAAAGTATTGTCTTGCAGAGCCTAACATTTCTTTTTGATAAGCCATCATGCCACGCTTTTGTAAGCTTTCTACGCCAATTTTTAGCTGCATTGCACCTAGCTTTTGATCTTCTTGTGTAAAAGTCTGAGCATCTAAATTACCTTTAGTTTGTTCAGATTTTAGTGTTGCTCGTAATTTTTTTATACATTGTAAAATGCCAACTAAGTGTTGCTCATTATCTGGTAAAGTAAAGCTTTGCTCACTGGCTGCTTGACTATTGTTATCATTACTGGCACTTACTCGGGCTTCTAGCTCTTGGACGCGTTTAACCAAAGATTTGTTCTCCGGTAATATTTTGGCCATAGACTTTGCCGCATTTAAACTGCGGTTATTGAGGATTTTTATTAAACTCGGGTTGCTAGGTAAGTTAGCTAAGCTCAATATTAACTCTTCAGTTTCATCGATTATAGCTTTTTGCTTTGCTGCCTTAGCGCGCTTCTCATGTTCTAATTTTTCTTTATGCTGTTGTATTGCATTGACTACCACGACAATGATAATTAAAGCGATAATTAAAGCGATGATAATGCCCATGTTTAATTCTCTATTATGAAAAATATTAATTGCTAATATAGCAGTCTACAAAAATTGTTCGATGAAGCAAAGGATAAAGCGTTTTCTTTTCCCTGTTTTCATAGATTTGCAGTTATCGAATGGCTAAAGGTAATGTTTTTGCTGTTTAAGTAACCATTTTAATTGTTCATTAGTTGCTAATTTCCCCACAATTAAAAAATTAATATGGTATAAATGTCATTATAAGTATATATTTTTCGAATAAGAAACCTCTGAATTATAATTATGAAGCTGCAACAACTCCGCTATATCGTCGAAGTACTCAATAATAACTTAAATGTTTCCGCTACTGCGGAAAGTCTTTTTACTTCGCAACCAGGCATCAGCAAACAAGTACGTATGCTAGAAGATGAGCTAGGCATTCAAATCTTTGGCCGCAGTGGTAAACATCTCACTCATGTAACGTCCGCTGGTAATGAAGTGATTAATATAGCAACAGAGATATTATCAAAGGTTGAAGCCATTAAAGCCGTTGCGCGTGAGCACACGCAACCTGATGAAGGTAAATTACGTATTGCTACCACGCATACGCAAGCGCGTTATGCTTTACCGGAAGTTATTCAAGGCTTCATGAAGAAGTATTCTAAAGTTTCATTACATATGTACCAAGGAACACCTGCACAAATCAGTGATGCTTCAAGTAAAGGAGAAGCTGATTTTGCGATTGCCACCGAGTCTTTGCACCTCTATAACGATTTGGTGATGTTACCTTGTTATCATTGGAATCGTAGTATTATTGTTAAAGCTGACCATCCGTTAGCGAGTAAACAAAATATTACTATTGAAGATATTGCGAAATATTCTTTAGTAACTTACGTTTTTGGTTTTACTGGGCGATCGGAATTAGACGCGGCCTTTAGTCAAGTTGGCGTTGAACCTAAGATTGCCTTTACGGCGACAGATGCGGATGTTATTAAAACCTACGTGCGATTAGGTGTCGGTGTCGGCGTTATTGCAACCATGGCGATGGATCCGAAAATTGATAATGATCTAGTCACTATTGATGCGAGTCATCTATTTAGCCCAAGTACCACTAAAATAGGTTTCAGGCGCGGTACTTTCTTGCGTGGTTATATGTTTGATTTTATTGAGCGCTTTGCCCCGCATTTAAATCGTGACTTGGTTACTAGAGCTATTCTATTGAAAAACAATGCAGAAATCGATGAAATGTTTGCCAACATTAAGTTACCTGTGCGTTAGTACTGACGAGTTCTTAGTTAACTTTTGAGTACGCTATAGTATAGATAGCAAAAAGCCGTATTAACTTTAATACGGCTTTTTTCTTTTATGATGTTCAGACTACAGCTTTTGATTTACTTGAATATCAAGCACTCATTATCCAGAGTTCAGGTTATTAACATTCAATAATATTAACCGCTAAACCACCACGTGAAGTTTCTTTATATTTGGTTTTCATGTCATTACCAGTATCCCACATGGTTTTTATCACTTTATCTAATGACACCTTTTGCTTACCTGTACCACGTAATGCTAAACGAGAGGCATTAATTGCTTTTACTGAACCCATGGCGTTACGCTCAATGCAAGGCACTTGTACTAAGCCTCCGACAGGATCACAGGTAAGGCCTAAGTTATGCTCCATGCCAATTTCTGCCGCGTTTTCGACTTGCACTGGTGAGCCACCCATAATTTCAGTTAATGCCCCTGCAGCCATTGAACAGGCAACACCAACTTCTGCTTGGCAGCCACCTTCGGCACCTGAAATAGTTGCGTTAGTTTTATATAAAATACCAATGGCAGCCGCGGTTAATAAATAACGAATGCAGTCTTCATCACTCACGGGTTTAATAAACTTATCATAATAAGATAATACCGCGGGAAGGATACCTGCTGCACCATTGGTTGGAGCGGTTACTACTCGGCTCCCCGCTGCGTTTTCTTCATTTACTGCCAAGGCAAATAAATTAACCCAGTCCATCGCTGAGAGAGGGTCGTTACTTTTTTCAACTGAAAGGGCACGATGCAAGGCGGGCGCTCTGCGTGTAACTTTTAAACCGCCAGGCAAAATACCTTCAGTGACTATGCCACGTGCAATGCTGGCTTTCATTGCATGCCAAATATTTAATAAACCCGAACGAATATCAGCTTCAGCTTGCAAACACTTTTCGTTATCCATCATGATGCTACTTATGCTCAGGCCTTTTTCATTGGCTATTTGCAATAATTCATCGGCACTAGAAAAACGATGTGGTCGATCAATATTGGCGTGGGTTGATAGCGCTTTATCTTTTTCTTTTTCAAAATCACAATCTTTAACAATAAAACCACCACCGATAGAGTAATAGGTTTCTTCAAAAATCACGCTGTCACCGGAATAAGCAAATAAAGTCATGGCATTAGCATGCGCAGGTAGGGTTTTTCTACGATGATAAATAATAGCGTTTGCTTTGGGAAAAGTGATCAGGTGCTGCATGTTGAGGTTTATTTTCTCACTAGCAACAACTTCAGCTAGGGTCGATTCGATAGAGTCAACAGGGATTGTTTCCGGACATTGACCCGTAAGTCCCAAAATAACAGCTTTACCTGTACCGTGGCCAATACCGGTTTGTCCTAACGAACCAAATAACTCGCATTTAACCCGATCTGTGTTGGTTAATTTACCTTCTGCAATGAGATTCTCAACAAATAGCTTTGCAGCTTTCATTGGGCCAACGGTATGAGAACTGGAAGGGCCAATTCCAATCGAAAACATATCAAATACACTAATCATAGAAAAACCTGAATAAATACTGTTAAATATAGTTTGAAATAAAATATTATTCGGAGATTGTAGCTGAAAGCTTTCAGCATGCAAAACAAAATATCACTTACTTGGTATTATTATAGTCAGTAACTTACCCAGGCATAACTTAATTTATTAAAACGCTTAGGTCATGCAACATAGCGGCAGTTGCGCCCCAAATATTGTATTGTTGGTAAGGCATGAAGTGGATGTTATGGTGCTCACCTCTATGATAAAACGGCACTTGAATATGGTGCTGACGTTGTAAAAAATGTGTTAGAGGTACTTGAAATACTTCTGAAACTTCATTTTTGTCAATGTGATAGCTTTTACTGTTAGTCACAATTGCAACTATTGGTGTTACCTCATAACCTGAAATGGTTTGGTAAGGGTTAAGTTGGCCGAGCACATTAATAGAGGGAGCCAATAGGCCAATTTCTTCTTCAGTTTCACGCAATGCTGTGGCGGTTAAGTCACGGTCAAATGGCTCAGCTTTACCGCCTGGAAAACTAATTTGCCCAGGGTGATGGGTAAGGTGGCTTGCGCGTTTAGTCAACAAAACATCTAGTTGATTTTGATCGCTAACAATAGGGATTAACACCGCGGCACTTTTTAGTTGTTGCGGATAACGGAAATTATGCACCGAGGCAGGTAAAGACCGCATATGAAAGCGCTGTATAAATTCTTCTTTCGTCATACATACCTTCAAAAGTTATTTGTGAAAAAGCAAGTTCCAGCTCGGCATTAGGCACTTAAACTGAGTTTAGTTTGCTTAATATTGGTAAAATTTTATTCACTTTATCGTAAGTTTCTTGATACTCACTGTCAACGTTTGAATCTGCAACTAAGCCGCCACCGGCCCAGCAGTGTATTTTTTCATCATGACAAACTAAGGTTCTGATGGTGATACTGGTATCCATATTACCGCAGGCAGATAAATAACCGATAGCACCGCAATAGACACTTCGTTGGTTTGGCTCAAGTTCCTCAATTATATCCATAGCTCTAATTTTAGGAGCGCCTGTGATAGAGCCTCCAGGAAATGAGGCACGCAGTAAATCACTGCCGTCATATTGTGCTGCTATTTCGCCTTCTACGGTACTGACCAAATGGTGCACTGCTGGAAAGCTTTCAATAGCAAATAACGCTGGCACGGTTACCGAGCCTGGCACGCATACTCGGCTGATATCGTTGCGCAGCAAATCAACAATCATTAAGTTCTCTGCTCTATCTTTACTGGCTTGACGTAACTCGTCAGCATTTGCCAGATCGATAACTGGATCTTGACTACGAGGGCGAGTGCCTTTAATCGGTTTACTTTGAATTTTGTTATCAATTTTTTGCAAAAAGCGCTCAGGTGAAATGCTTAATATCGCACTATCATCAAAGCGGAGAAAAGCAGAAAAAGGCGCTTTGTTTTCAGCTCTTAAGGCACAATAAGCTTGATATTCGCAACCGTTATATTGCGCACTAAAACGTTGTGCTAAATTAATTTGATAGCAGTCACCTGATAGTAAATAATCATGCACTTGCTTAAATTTTTTACGGTATTGTGGCTGTGGCATATTCGATTGCCAAGCTGTGGTTAACTTGAAATCTTTTGTTGTTCCTGAATCTTTATCTATTGCGAGTTTTGAGGAACTTTTTACTAAGGCCTGATGAAAAAAATCAACTAAGGAGGCTCTGTGCTCATCAAAACACAGCAACCAGTATTGTTGTAACTTGCGATCAAAAATAATTGCCTGTTGGTAAATGCCAATAGCCATTTCAGGAATATCGATATCTTTATCTGTTTGCTGTTTGATCACTTCAAAACGTTTACCTAAATCATAAGCAAAATAACCAACTGCACCACCTTTGAAAGGTAATTCGCAGGGGGTAATAGTCACATTTTCAAAACAGATTTTTTGCTGCTGCTTTAAAAGCAATAATGGGTCTTTATTACTTTGATACTGACTATTATCGAGCGCGTTTTTTATCTCAGTAACATCACCAAAAGTTGTTAGTGTTGCGCAGGGCTGCCATACCATTATGTCATAGCGGCTATCAACATGCGTACTTTCACAAGAGTCCAACCACATTGCCCAAGGTTGCTCTGCAATAAGCGAGAATAGGCTTTGGCTATTAAGTGGTGTGTCTAATTGCAGTAATTGTGCAGACAATCGTCTTATGGAATGTGTTGGCAAAATATTCTCACGCTATTTTATTTATTGGTATTATCTTAGGGTCATATTAGACCATTTGATACTGGTAGGGATTTAACAACCGATGTATGATATCGGCAAATTTATAACTTTCAACTTATCTCTCGCCCAATTGATAAAAAAAGAGACCGTTATGGCTATTATAAAACAACAAGACCTAATCGAAAGCGTTGCAGACGCGCTACAATATATTTCCTTCTATCATCCGTTAGATTTTATTCAAGCACTTGAAAAGGCTTATCACAAAGAAGAAAGTCAGGCGGCAAAAGACGCTATTGCGCAAATTCTCATTAATTCACGTATGTCGGCACATGGTAAAAGACCTATTTGTCAGGATACCGGTATTGTTACCTGCTTCGTTAAAGTGGGTATGGCCGTGCAGTGGGATAAAACTGACATGACAGTGCAACAAATGGTTGACGAAGGTACTCGTCGTGCTTATTTAAACCCTGATAACCCATTACGTGCGTCAATTGTTGCCGATCCTGCTGGCAAACGCATTAATACCAAAGATAATACACCGTCTGTGGTGCATATTGACATGGTTCCTGGTGATCACATTGAAGTGATGATCGCAGCTAAAGGCGGCGGAAGTGAAAATAAATCTAAAATGGTCATGCTAAACCCAAGTGATTCAATTGCTGATTGGGTGGTAAAAACTTTACCGACAATGGGCGCGGGGTGGTGTCCACCAGGTATGTTAGGCATAGGTATCGGTGGTACGGCCGAAAAGGCTGGTGTATTAGCCAAAGAAAGTCTAATGGACCCTGTTAACATTCAAGAACTGATTGACCGTGGGCCTGAAAACGCTGAAGAAGAATTACGTTTAGAAATTTATGACCGTGTAAACAAGCTAGGTATTGGCGCCCAAGGTTTAGGTGGCTTAACGACCGTGGTTGATATTAAAATCAATTCAGTACCTACCCATGCGGCTTCAAAACCTGTGGTAATGATCCCAAATTGTGCGGCCACTCGACATGTGCATTTTCATCTTGATGGCTCAGGCCCTGCTGATTTAACACCGCCAAAACTTGAAGACTGGCCTGAAATTACTTGGGAAGTTGGTGAGAATGTTCGTCGCGTAAATGTTGATGAGTTATCAAAAGCTGATGTTAGTTCATGGAAAACAGGTGAAACGGTACTGTTAAGTGGCACAATTTTAACGGGTCGCGATGCTGCGCATAAACGTATTCAAGATATGCTAGCGGCAGGTGAAGAATTACCTGTAGACTTTACTGACAAATTTATTTACTACGTAGGTCCTGTTGATGCTATTGGTGATGAAGCTGTAGGCCCTGCAGGTCCTACAACAGCAACACGTATGGATAAATTTACTGAAATGATGCTATCAAAAACCGGTTTGTTAGGTACTATCGGCAAAGCTGAGCGGGGCCCTGATACCGTTGAGTGTATTAAAAAACACAAGTCAGTTTATTTAATGGCCGTGGGCGGTGCAGCGTACTTAGTGTCTAAAGCCATTAAAAAAGCTAAAGTTGTGGCTTTTGAAGATATGGGCATGGAAGCTATTTACGAATTTGTTGTCGAAGATATGCCTGTTACTGTTGCCGTTGATAGTTTAGGTGAGTCAGCGCATGTAACCGGACCTGCAATCTGGCAAGCGAAAATTGCTGAGCTCGATAGCAAATTAAAAGGCGAGTAATTTTTTGTTATAAAACGCCCATACGGGCGTTTTTTATATACAGGACGTATAGTATATCGCGGTCACATGGTCGTTTCTTGCCATCCATGGCATCACGACATTAATATATCCTTATATGTCGATGTGAAAGAGCGTGTATGTTCAGAACTTACAGTAAAAAATATTAATAAAAGCATATAAGTAGGATGTTATGAATAAAAAAATAGTCAGCATGGCGACCCTTACTACGTTGGCCTTTGCCAGTGCGACAAGTGCTGCGAGCACAGTTGAGTCAAAGGTGTTAGATGTCACCGCATTAACAGAGTTTAATCAAATTCATGATTTTGTCGTTTCTCCGCAAGGTGACAGCTTTATATACCGCCTAAAAAAAGGCATTCGCTCTACAGATAACCACCTGTATTTACAAAAAGTTAACTCAGGTAAGGTGCAGCAACTTACCAGCAATAAAAGTGGCGAAAGCAATGTTATGTACTCACAAGATGGAAAAAGTATCTATTTTCTTTCTGGGCGCAGCGGTAGCTCACAAATATGGCAATTACCACTGAGCGGTGGTGAAGCTCAACAAGTGTCCGCGTTGCCACTTGATATCAATGGTTTTCAAATGTCCAACGATGGCAAACGCTTTGCCGTTGAACTGACTGTGTTACCAGGTTGTGAAACCATGCAGTGCACGCTTGATGCCAAAGCCAATGACGCCAAAAAACAGCATAATGTAAGGGTATACGATCAATTAATGGTGCGTCATTGGGACACGTGGAATACCGCTTATAAGTCGCATCTGTTTGTGGCTGAAAAAAGTGCCAACGGGGCATTTACCCAAGCGACTGATTTAATGCCTTCTTGGCAGGGCGATATCGCCGGTGCAGGCGAAGTGAGTTTTCATCCTGACGGTAAAAGCTTGAGCTTCTCAGCAAAACTACCAAGCAAAGAACAAGCGTGGAATACTAACTTTGATATTTTTGAAGTCGACTTAACCACTAAAAAAATGACTAATATTACCGAAGAAAATGCCGCTTGGGATGCCCAGCCGGTTTATTCTTCTAATGGTCGTTATTTGGCGTATAAAGCCATGTCAGTGCCAGGCTATGAATCTGATAAGTTTACGGTGATGATCCGCGACGGAAAAACCGGTAAAACTCGTGCTATTGCAAAGCAATGGGACCGCTCGGTGAGTGAATTAGTTTTTGCGAATGATAATCGTACTTTGTATGTTACGGCTAACGATATGGGTCAAAAAAGCATTTTTGAAATAAACCCAGAGTTTGGTGATGTTCGACGGGTATACAATGATGGAACGGCAGGGAAAATAGCTGTATCGGCAGACAAAGTGTTTTTTACGCGTCACGCGCTTGATGCGCCAACCGATATCTTTATGGTTGACCGTGATGGTTATCAATTAAAACAATTGACGCAAGTCAATGTCGATAAACTGAGTAACATCACACTTGCAGAATTTGAGCAGTTTAATTTTAAAGGCTGGAATGATGAAGAGGTGCATGGTTACTGGCTAAAACCAGCAAACTTTCAAGAGGGTAGCAAATACCCAGTTGCTTTTTTAGTGCATGGCGGACCACAAGGTAGCTTCGGTAATATGTTTCATTATCGTTGGAATGCCCAGTTATGGGCTGCACAAGGTTATGCGGTTGTGATGATAGATTTTCATGGCTCGATTGGTTACGGACAAAAATTTACCGATTCGATCGCTCGTGATTGGGGCGGCAAGCCACTAGAAGATTTACAAAAAGGTCTTGCTGATATCACCAGTCAAGAGCCTTGGATGGACGCTGATAACGCTTGTGCGCTTGGTGCATCATATGGTGGTTACATGATGAATTGGATCCAAGGTAATTGGTCTGATGGCTTCAAATGTATTGTTAATCATGCTGGTTTGTATGATATGCCAAGCTTTTACGGTTCAACAGAAGAGCTTTGGTTTCCTGAACACGATATGGGCGGCCCAGTTTGGGAAGGCAGTGAAGATTATAACCAATATAACCCTTCTGCTTTAGTTAAAAACTGGCAAACGCCTATGTTGGTCATTCAAGGTGAACTAGATTATCGTGTACCTTATGCACAAAGCTTAGGAGCGTTTACCGCTTTACAACGTCAAAGTATTCCAAGTCGTTTGGTGATGTTCCCCGATGAAGATCATCATATTCGCAACCCTGATAATTTGAAAGTATGGTACCAAGAAGTATTTAATTGGATGAAAAAGTACACTAACTAACGAGTCATTGCGCTACATAGTGAATAAGTTAAGTTTCACTGATGCAATAAAAAACGGTAATTCAGTTTAATGAATTACCGTTTTTTATTATTTATTATTTATTATTTAATGGTTAAGGTAGTTTTCACAGAGCCAAACTTAAAGGTCAATGGGCACGGGTGTGTCATTCTAGCTTCTAGATACCTGTGAGTTGCTCGTTAAAACCAGTAACTCAGTATGAAAAGCGCATCTCTATAGCTAGACAGGGATTACTTTAAATAAGCTATGCAAAAAATTGCTGATATATAAAAGTGAAACTAATGATTGATAAACTAATGTTTAATCTGGCTGTGAAATTAAAATTCATCATATAGTCAGTGTTCGAACTTAAATATTTAGTTAACCTTATCAGTAAAGTATGCTCTAATAACTGGTAATATTTACAGTGTTTGGCAGCAGTATGATCTCAGTATTAAATCTTCCTTGGTTAACTTTGGATAACTTCCCGACCCTAATCGCTCTTGTGCTTATATTGCTGATAACTCTGCTTATCACAAGCTTGTTATTACTACGACGGGTAAAAGTCAGCCAAGTATCTTTTGAAGCACAACAACAACTTTTGCAGCAATTGGCGGAAAAGGTAAATTTAAGCTATGAAGTAAATGCCAATAATCAGCAACAGTTACAGCAACAGTTAAGTTTTAATCACCAACAATTAGCGACTCAACAAAATGAGCTAAAAACTTACTTTGAACAACAAATATCTGACTTTAAATTAAAATTATTGCGTCAGCATGGTGAACAAGGTGAAAAGCAAGTACAACAACTGCATAACCACAGTGAGCAACTTAAAAAAACCTTATATGAACACCATGTTACGTTTAGTGACAATCAGCGTAAAGCCACTGAGCAACTGACAACTCAACTTACCGCAACAGCTAAGTTAGGGCGTGAAGAAATGGCCAAGTCGCTACATTTATCAGCTGAGCAAATGGCGAAAAGAATTGATGAACTTACCATTTCGACAGATAACCGCCTTAAAGATATTAGTGGTCAGGTAGAAAAGCGTTTAGCTGATGGCTTTGAGAAAACAACGAAAACCTTTAACGATATTTTACAGCGTTTGGCGTTAATTGATGACGCGCAGAAAAAAATTACTGAGCTTTCTAGTAACGTAGTGAGCTTGCAAGAAGTGTTGTCAGACAAACGCTCACGTGGTGCTTTCGGTGAGGTACAGTTAAATGCTTTAATTCGTAATGTGTTACCAGAACAGCATTTTTCACTACAACACACATTATCAAATGGCAAAATTGCTGACTGTATTTTATTTTTGCCAGAGCCGACCGGTAATGTGGTGGTTGACTCGAAATTCCCATTAGAAAGCTATAAAAAAATGGCTGATAATAGCTTAGGGGAATTTGAGCGCAAAACGGCTGAGCGACAATTTAAAGTAGATATTAAAAAGCATATTAATGATATTAGTGATAAATATTTAATTGATAAAGAGACGGCAGATGGCGCGGTAATGTTTATCCCTGCTGAAGCTATTTTTGCTGAAATACACGCGCATCATAGTGATCTGGTAGACTATGCCAATAAAAAACGTGTTTGGTTAGCATCGCCAACCACTTTAATGGCTATTTTAACCACCGCACGTTCAGTGCTGAAGGACGAGGCAACGCGTAAGCAGATACATGTTATTCAGGCGCATTTGTCACACTTGGCGGCTGACTTTTCTCGCTTTAAAGGCCGTTTTGCTAATTTAGCCAAACATATTGATCAAGCGGCGAGTGATGTTAAACAAATTCATACTTCGGCTGACAAAATTAGTAATCGTTTTGAAAAAATAGAGCAAGTTGAATTAAAGCAAGAAGATGAAAAGCTTGCCATAGCAGCAGATAAAAAGCTAAAACCTTAAAAAAAGGTAACTTTGTTTTCATCGTGGAAAGTTATTATTATCAGCGTGAAGTTAAATAGTTTGATGTTGCTTATTTTACTGGTCATTATAATAACTGGATATGGCGTTGAATTAGTCGATATTTTATTTTGGAGTTACGCTTGGGTCAGTTTTTCAGCGGCTTAAAAAGTAGTATTTTAAGTTTGAGCGCTTTTGCTGCTTTGTTCATTCTTGTTGAACAATATCCAATCTATTGGTCAGTAAAAATAAGCCTTATTGAGCAAGTGCTTTATGGCCTATTTGTGCTCACTATTGTACTTTCCAGTTATTTCAATCGTAGTCGTTTGACGCTAGCGACAATCGTATTATTACTTTTCTATTTAGCCTTAACTAATTTTATTCCTTGGCAGCAGTGGTTGTTATCTCATGGTGATTGGATGCTACTGGCTGGCGCAAGCATATTATCGGTATTGAGCGTGCTTAAAGACCGAGGGCTACTGTCAATTCATGGTGCTTACCGTTTTACACTACTGTCTGGTCTAGCTGTTGCCAGTTACTATTGGTTTGATATTGTTAATATGTTAACAGCACGCTTAGTGCATGTTACGCATTTGGCACCTTACCTGAAATATCTAACTATCGAGTTACCATTAGCGTGCTTCACTTTATTGTTATTGTGGCGATGTGTGCGAGAAAAAAGTTTAGTCATAACGGCATTGTTAAGCAGCTATTGCATTTGGCTAGGGCATTACTATCAGCTCACTACATTGCCTTGGAGTGTACTGTTAAGTTTATTAATGATGCATTATTTGTGTGTGGTATTTATAGACTCATATTTTTTAGCCTATCGAGATGAGTTAACTCATTTACCTTCGCGGCGGGCACTTAATCAGCGCGCATTATCGTTAGGTCGAAAATATACTGTGGCTATGCTTGATATCGATCATTTTAAAAAGTTTAATGATACTTATGGCCATGACATTGGTGATCAAGTACTGAAGCTAGTGGCAAGTAAATTGGCTCAAGTTAAAGGCTCTGGCAAAGTGTTTCGTTATGGCGGGGAAGAATTTACCATTATTTTTCCCGGAAAAACCGTTGCGCAGGCCAAACCTGCTTTGGAGGCTATTCGACAAGCGGTAGAAGATTACAATATTGTTATTCGACAAACGCAGCGAAGTACGAAAAAAGCGCGTAGCCGTAAAAAACCTTTCCAAATGAAAACTGTCAGAGTCACCATTTCTATTGGCTTGGCAGCAAGAACATCTAAGCTAAACTTTCAACAAACTTTAAAATTAGCGGATCAAGCGTTATACCGAGCAAAAAAGTCGGGTCGCAATAACGTGAGTGAATAACATGACAAGAGCGCGCGCTGGCAGTTTAAAGTCAATAAAAAACCATGAACATTGTCATGGCTTTTAGGTTACTAATACTAGGTTAGTTATTACATATTACTGGCTCAACAAACCTTAATTTAATATAGCGACATTGACAAACACTACCGTTAATAGCAGCGGACAAACAAAGCGTAAATAGTTACCCCACATTGGCAGCCACTTTCTGCCTTCTTGTAGCGACACATCGCGTAACTTGTTGCCTCGTTTCCATAGCCAGCCCACGACAATAAAATAAAATAAGCAGCTTAAAGGTTGTAAAATGGTGGTTAGGACTCGAATGACTAAGCCAAATAAGCTATCGAAAAATGCAATTAAGGTCATACTCGCAGTTAAAACAATGGCCGATACTAGCCAAGTTGCTTTTGAGCGGCTGAATTTCTTATCTTCAACAAGGTATGCAACAGGTACTTCGGTTGACGAAATTGTTGAGGTTAGCGCCGCTATTGATAATAACGAAAAAAATCCAATTGCCACTAACATACCAATATTGCCCATAGAATTGAAAAGCTCAGGTAATATATTGAAAATCAGTTGTCCTTCACCAATTAACTTTTCGCCTTGAAATACTTGTTGTCCTGCCTCTTGTGCCACATAAAGTGCCGGAATAATTAATAAACCTGCCATAAATGCAATAAAGGTATCTAGCGCGGTGATTGAAATAGCGAGCTTGCCTATATCGCGGTCTTTTTTCATATAAGAGCCGTAAACCATCATGCCGCCAACGCCAATAGATAATGAGAAAAAAGCTTGTCCCATAGCTGAAATGATTAATTTGGGGTTGGTAACTTGTGAAAAGTCAGGTATTAAGTAAGTTCTTAAGCCTTGCTCGGCGCCTGGTTGCTGTAAAATATAAGCAATTAAAGCAACGAGCATAATCAATAGTACTGGCATTAAACGTGCCGACCATTTTTCGATACCAGCATTAACCCCTTGATGAATAATACCCGCCCCAAGTAAAATAAATATCGGCGTAAACATTAAGTTTCGTTGCGTACTCGAGGTTGCTAACCATTGAGAAAGCTCATGCTGTCCAAGTAATTCAAACAGTGGCGAAAGAGCATGTGCGAGCATCCAACCAGCCACTATAGTATAAAAACTTAGCATCATAATTGCGCCATTTAAGCCAATTAAACCGGCGTATTTACCAAGCCTTGGTGCTGTGTCACGGCAAGCATCCTCTAGCGCAGAAACCGGGTTTTTTTGTGCTTGATTGCCAATGTATACTTCGGCATAAAGGGCAGGTAGTGCCAGTAAAACAGTTACCACTAAGTAAACAAATAAGAATGCACCGCCACCATTATTTGCCGCTTGTGTTGGAAAGCCCCAAATATTACCTAAACCGATTGCTGAGCCAGCAGCAGCAAGAACAAACCCTATTCTGGAATGAAACGAATCTCTAATGTTACTCATAAATGATAATTATTATTGTTGTTAATACTTTGCTTTGAGCTTACCTAGTTAACACCCGTTAGCAAAGTTATTTTATGATTTTGTTGTTTTTGCGGCTAAATTTATAGCAATAAGGTAAACATTGTCTTAAAGGGGGCATTTTCAAACTTGAATATTGACCAGTATTTGACTTCTTGACATTATTTATTGCGCACCATATCAAAGTATTTGTTTTGCTTTTTCCTCAGGGAGTTAAGATTACGTTGCGTAATGAATTTGTTTCTGCACATGGTAAAAAAAACAGTGATATTTACTTTCAATATAAGTGTATTTTGTCGTAATGCACCATGTTTATTCTTAATGAAAATGCTAATATCTTACTGATAAAATGGCTGAAACAAAAAGCTTAGTGGTAATGTCAGTTTGAATTTTGTTGATATGATAAAGCTTTAGTCTAAATAAAACGTTGAGATAAAAGTAGCAATGAATAAAGAAAAAATGCATTTAATTTGGGATTTACCCTTGCGCATATTCCACTGGTTGTTGGTATTAAGTATTGGTGCATCTTGGTACACGTCTGATCAAGATAATGGTCTTATTGAGTATCACTTATTGGTAGGGTATTTTGCCCTAGGTTTAATTGTATTCAGAATATTGTGGGGTTTTTTAGGTACAACGCATTCGAAATTCATTCATTTTTTCCCTAGTTTGAAAAAAATAATCGCTTATATTCAATCTTTTAAGCAAGCAGAGCCAGTACATTATGCAGGGCATAACCCGTTAGGAAGTTTGATGGTGTTTTTCATGTTAATCACCATACTCTTGCAAGCGGTGAGTGGCTTGTTTATGGATGATGACATATTTACTACGGGACCATATAGCGGCTCAATAAACAGTAGCGTTGAGTCGGTATTGGTTTATATTCACCGCAACGGTTTCAATCTTATATTAGCAGCCATAGCGCTGCATATTTCTGCCGTGATCTTCTATGAACGTGTTAAAAAGCAAGCACTGATTTCTGCAATAATTACCGGCAAAAAATCGGCCAAAATGGTTAATAAAAAGGATAGCATCAGCCATTCTAAAATTGGCTTAGCTATCCTGATATCAATCGTTGTTGCCGGATTCATTTATTGGTTAGTTGTGTTAAATGCCCCAGTGATTGAAGAATACTATTATTAGTAAATATTAGTAAATATTAGTAAATATTAGTAAATATTAGTAAATATTAGTAAATATATTCGCTAATAGTATTACACAATCATTAGTCGGCTTTGTAATCATCGTGACAACCGCCACATGATTTACCTACACCTGCAATAGCTTGCTTAATCGCTGATTCGTCGGCTGATTTTGCAACTAATTGCAACTGTGCAGAGGCTTCAGTTAATGCGTTGATACGCTTAGCGAATGCCTTTGGCTCTTGCCAAATTTTATCTAATGCTTCTGTTTTTACTTTAAAACCAGAGGTGTCTGTTTTCGTGTAATCAGCCAACATCAAAGATAACTGGTTAATTCTTTCCGCATTTTTCTCTACAGCTTTGGCATCTAAGGGTATTTTGCCTTTTGCCATCGCACCTAAAGGTCCCATATTACTACCGAGCAAGGTGAATACAGCTTTACGGTTATCTGTTGCTTTTTGAGCATGGTCTAAAGATTTTGCACTTTCGGCCATAACTGATGTCGCGGTAATAATCGCAGAAGTCGCTAACATTACTTTAGTTAAATAGTTCATATTTTCCCTTATGTTTTCAATGAAATTTATAGCAATCTCTAAAGCTTATCTTTAAAACCAACAAAAATATACAACTTAAAATGTAAAAAAACGTAAATCACTCATATGATTATTTAACAGCTAATGTTTTAGCAAAATAACCATAAAATAATACAAAAAGAGTTATTTAAGGTTGCTGCTTTACTTTTTCGCTAACGTTACTGGTGTTGTTATCGAGCTTTAAAATGAGTGTTTTCAATTCAGTAATTTCTTGTTTTAGTTCACTCAATGTTGGCTCATTTTTATTTTTTTCTTTTGAATGTTCTTCTTCCATAACATTGACCACAATACCGATAACCATATTAAGAAATGCAAAAGCAGTAAAAAATATAAAGGTCATGTAGTAAATCCAACTATACGGATAAACCTCCATGGTTTCATATTGTATATCGGTCCAATCTTCAAAAGTCATGACCCTAAAAAGGGTTAGCATTGAAATGGCAATGTCGCCCCATAATACGGGGTTAATAACACTAAATAGAAAGCTACCAATGGCTGCGTAGATATAAAAAATAATGAACATGAGCAATACGACATAACCAAGTTGTGGTAAAGCTTTAACCAAAGAATTAATTAATATGCGTAGCTCAGGTACAACCGAAACCATTCTTAAAACTCGAAATACCCGTACCAGTCGAGCTAGCAAAGCCATTTCAGAATCATTAATAGGAATTAAGCTGATAACCACGACAAGAGTATCAAAAACATTCCAAGCTGATTTGAAAAAGGCTTTTTTATTCTCGTCGGTGAGGAATCTTAATGATATTTCGAATAAGAAAAACACAGTAATAAAGGTGTCGAGTACTGAAGTGATTGATACTGCTGTATTTGACAATGGAAAGGTTTTGGCGCCAATTTCAAGTGCTGAAATGATGATTACGCAGATAACACTTAACTCGAAAAGTTTATTGTTTTTAAGTTTAATAAAGGCGGCTTTAGTCGACTGATACATTGTGAATACGATTCATTTGATGAGTGGTGCATTTAGGCGCGAATTATAAACTTTTTTTCTCGCTCTTTACTAGCACCAGTTGAACTTTCACTTCACCGCCGTTTTGGCTTATCTAAAAGGTAATTTACAGAGATGCTTTTATATTTTTACAAAACCCCAAAGGGGCAAAATAATATTATTTAAGCCTTGTTTTATTTTCATTTAAGCAGTCAGGGTAAAATCATTTTCTCCTTATTTATCTGTCTAATAGCTATAATTTTTTCGAATCAATCAAAGCAGGTAAGGTAATCTCGAAATCAATCACAGTTAGCGTTGTTAGTGCAATAGCAAAATGCTATAAATAGCGCTCATATATTTTTTCAATTGAAATAATTGATTATCGTGAAGAAGCATTATTGTTAACGGTAATAAGAGTTTCTGGTGTTTGTAAGGTGTCATCAATGGCTTTTGCCAGTCGACTGTTGTTATTATTTTTCCCGCTTATTATTAGCTTTGCAGCTAACAGTGAGAGAACAAGTGAATATCTTGGTAAAAACCTAGGACAAAAATTATTAACTCTTGAGGGAATGACAGATAAAAATCAAGCTTTAATTTTGGTTAACTCTCTCAGTGCTGACAAAACGCTATCAACACTAAATAAGCTTTCAATTTTAGCAAGTAAAAGCAAAATATATCACCAACTAAGCCGACTCGACAAAGCAATTGAGGTTGCTCAGGAAGAACAACAACTTGCGCATAAATTTGATTTTTACGCTATTGAAGCCGACGCCTATAAAAGAATCGGGGTTTATGCATACTACAAAGGCAATAATGTTTTAGCCTTACAGTCATATCAACAAGCACTAAATTATTATCTAACAATTAATGCGCCTATTGCTCAAGCAAACTTATATAATAATATTGCTTTGGTGCATGCTGCAACGTCAAAAATTGAAAGTGCATTAGCAAGTTACCAACAAGCGCTGCCACTTTACCAGTCTTTTGGTAGTGAGAAAGATAAAATAGATGTTCAATACAATATTGCGGGTTTACATTTGCGGCTTAAACGCTTTGATACAGCAATATCGATGTTTCATGAAGTGATTGATAAGCGATTAGAGCTCAATGATCAAATCGGCCTTGCAATGGCTTATAGTGACTTAGGCTCATCTTACCGGTATGCCGGTGATTATCAGCAAGCCGAACGCTACATGACCTTGGCTCTTGATTTTCATCACAGAAACCAAGACGACTATAATGCAGCTTCAACCTTACATAACTTAGCTGAGCTCAATAACCATAAAAGCAATATAGAGCAAGCGATAAAATATGCCAAAGAGGGCATACGGTTAAGCGTGGCACAGGGCCATGACAATGCTTATGTTGGCGGCCTTTATAGCTTAGCCAAAGCCTATTTTCACCAAGGTAGACTAGAATTAGCCCTAAGGTATGTTGAACAGTCCAGTGAAGTTGCGAATAAAATGCAATACAAAGAACAACTAAAACATAACTTATCGCTGCGCTCACTGATCTTGGCCGCACAAAATAAAACTTTTGAAGCTGTAAAAAGCCAAGCAGATTTTTTACAAACTCATCTCGAAATGGCGAATAGTCAGCTTAACTCGCAATTAGCCTTATTTGATTCTGAACAACTTAAACAACAAGTTGAGCAATTGAAACAACAAAAACGTTTACAAGAGCTTGAAAGCGAACGCTCATCTCAAGAACGCAACTTTATTATTATTGTTATTTTCGCTGCCTTATTAATTGGTTTTTTAATTGCCCGACGAGATATTGAGCGTCGCTCGACGCAAGAGCTAGAGTCAAAAGTAAAACAAAGAACAACTGAACTTGAGTACTTAATGCAGGAATTACAAAATGCTAATAAGATCAAAAGTCAGTTTTTAGCCAATATGAGCCATGAAATCAGAACGCCGTTAACAACGGTTATTGGCCAAGCAGAGGCCATTATTAGCGGTGATGTAGATGATGAGTTTATCAATAAAGAAGTGGAAATTATTCATGGAAATAGCTTACACCTGTTAGAGCTAACCAATAATATTCTTGATTTAAGTAAAATTGAAGCCAATAAAATAGAGTTAGAACTACAAACGCAAAACTTACATGATATATTGCAAGAACTTGCTAATATGTTTACTTTGCAAGCGACCTCAAAACGCCTGACATTTGAAATTGTGCATAGCCTGCCAAACCCTTTTTTAATTGAAATTGATGGTTTCCGTGTTAAACAAATTTTAATTAACTTATGCTCAAACGCCATTAAGTTTACCCCAAAAGGTCACGTAGAACTTAAAATTACTCGTAATGATGGCAGCTTAATATTTAAGATCACTGATAGTGGTATCGGTATGAGCAGTTCGCAATTGCAAAATTTATTTGAAAGCTTTACTCAAGGTGATAGTAGTATCAGCCGACGTTTTGGTGGTACTGGTTTAGGCTTATGTTTATCCGATCAATTAGCCAAAATTATGGGCGGTAAAATAGATGTTGAAAGTGAACTAAATCAAGGCAGCGTGTTTGTTTTTAGTTTACCTTGCCAGGCGGGCACTGCTGAGCAATGTTATGAAAGCACCATATTTGCAAATGATGTCAATAATCATTTAGTGACTGAGCATGAGGCACTACAAGGTACGATATTACTTGCAGATGATCACAATGATAATCGTCGACTCATTGCTCGTTTGTTAGCTTCATTGGGCTTAGAGGTGCTGACAGCTCGAAATGGGCGGGAAGCGGTAGCTTTATTTGAACAACATCAGCCAAGTTTAGTGCTAATGGATATACAAATGCCAGAAATGGATGGCATTGAAGCATTTAAAATATTGCAGCAAAAAGGCTGTGAAACCCCTATTATTGCCTTAACAGCCAATGCAATGTCACATGAAATTGCACATTACTTGTCTTTAGGCTTTGATGGCCATTTATCCAAACCTATTGAGCGTAAGGTATTTATTCCTACTATAGCTAAGTATTATGGTGATGCTATTTCTCAAGAACAAGCAAATGATAGTTTCAATAAAGTAGAAATGTCAGACTTAGTAGAGGAGTTTAAATCTAACTTAGTATTAGAGCAGCAAGATTTAGTTTTACATATCAACAACAATGATCTTGAGCAACTGTCGAGGTTGTCGCACCGTATTGCAGGTGCAGCACAAATGTTCGGTTTTGCAGACTTGTCTAAAATTGCTCTCAAACTAGAAACAGTGATCAAAAAGCATCAAATTGATAGTATCAATCAGCAAGCTCAAGAATTGTTAAACGAGATAGATCAAGTGTTATGGTAAATGCTGCTTACACTGGTGTTATTGGTATTGGAAAACTGACTCTAATGGCACATCAAAATATAGTGCAATTTTAAATGCCACTTCTAATGATGGCGAATATTTGTCTTTTTCAATCGCGACAATAGTTTGTCGAGATACCCCGACAGCGTCGGCTAACATTTGTTGGGTCATTTCATTGCGATTAAAACGCAAGCGGCGGATCTGATTAGAAATGCTTTTTGTCACTTTAAAAGCCCCTACGATAATAAAACACTTGTGTTGAAAACTTTGTAAATTCAGCTACTAAAGCGCCAAAAATAATAATATTAATGACGATATAATCGCTGGGTAAATTCAGGGCTTTAACTAAACCTTGATTCATAACGGGAAAGAGCAAGTGCAGCACAGCAGCAATGATGGTGAAACTTAAAACATAATAAGCATTTGTACTACCAATAAGCGATATTTGTTTATCACGTTCATCTTCGTCGTAGTTAACATTTTTATGGTCAATTATCGCCATAACAATATGGTGTAAAACCTCTAAAGCTATAGTCATTAATACTACGGTAAGTAAAGCAGAGTGCATAGTGCTAACGGTTAACTCATTCTGTTGTGCAGACCAATAAAGATCAGAGAAATAATTAAACCAAATGTATAAAGTAATGGCTAATGATACCCAAATACTTCTTTCTTTATATGACATAACCTATCCTCGTTTATCGTTATTAACCCAATAGTACTAACTGTGTGATCATTTCTACTTGTTAAAACAACCAACTGCTTCGTTATGTATTTAATAATTAGAACAACTCGTTATTAAAGTAAAGACCTTGTATTTGGCCGTTTTTTCAACGTATAAAATAAATCACCTAATTAATGGAGCTGGTATTACTTAACACCTTAAAATGTAAAAAGCCCGACATATAGAATAGGATTATCAAAAGTGATATATAAAATATTTGACTTGATGTAGTAATATTTTGACTTTAGATAATAAATTATACAGAGTCAAATATTTTTTACATGATGTTAGGTAAGTTTTACTTTGCTTGTCATTAGTTGTTATCAGTTGCTTTCCTTCACAGATATAGAGTACTCAATTGCTTTAGCTATTATGTCGTAAATCGTTTGAGTACTTTAGAGTCACTAGTAGGGTTACTAGCAAATGCCAAGCTCAATAAGCTTATCGACAGTTTTTAAATTACGACTTGTCGCACTTAACTGAAGCTTTTGTTCAATATTTCGATGCGTTAACTTTGTCCGGCCTGAGCCATCAGGACAATAGATATAAAGTACGTTATCATTTATGCACAATCGTTCATTACTTTTTAAGTAGGGAGATAACAGCTCTATCGCGTTGTCAGGCTTGCCAGATAAAAAGCACAACAACACCTTACTGCCTTCCTTATCAAGGTTAATATCGTCAAACGGTAATTGCTGTCGCGCACCTTTTAACATCTCAAGCGTAAGCACAAATATCGGCACTTCAAATTGATAATGGGCAAATATAGCTTGGCTTATCTTTGTTGCAAGTTCGTTCGGTGCTTTGATATTGCTGGTAAAAATGACATTACCACTTTGAATGTAGGTTTTAACATCTTGCAATGACAGTGATTGATAAAGGCCTTTTAAATCGGCCATTTTTATAATTTTTTGGCCTGAGACATTAATACCTCTGAGTAATGAAATATATATCGTCACTGGGTTTACTCCTTAGTAGTGCTACCATCACTTAGCGCAATAAAAAAAGGGCAAGTTAACATTTAATTTTACCGGTTAAAATATCCTTATACATCACCCAATCACCGATAAAACTATATATTGGATAGGTAAAGGTGGCAGGTCTGTTTTTTTCGAAAAAAAAGTGACCAACCCAAGCAAAGCCGTAGCCAAATAAAGGTAAGCTCCAAAGTAATATCCAAGCGGTATTAGCAATAATATAGGCCAACATAATTAAGATTAAGCTAGAGCCAATAAAGTGTAAGCGCCGACAGGTGACATCCTGATGTTGACTTAAATAAAAGGGATAGAATGAGGCAAAACTTGTATATTTTTTTTCTTGTGAAGTTGTCATGTTGATTACCTAATGTATTTTACTGCTCAGTACTTTTAAGGCTAGTAAAACCATAGCTCCTCCGAGTACGCGATCGATCCAATGACTCAAATGTTGAAATTTTTTATTAACACTTGGTCGAGAAAGTAATATTACTACGGCTGAAAACCAGCATAGCTGTAATACCATCATCCAAATGCCATAAATAACTAGATGTAATGTTGGTAAATTTGGCGATAAAACAACGGTAAATAATGCAACAAAGTAAATTGGTGCTTTAGGGTTAAAAGCATTACATAAAAAGCCTTTTGTCAGCGACTTTAGGCTTGAATGCTTCTCTACAGGCTGTTGTGTAACGCCATCCGCGCTGTTGCTTTTGGGTTTCGAACGTAAACCTTGAATACCTAAATAAAGTAAATAACAACCACCAATAATTTTTATTGTCCATAAAGCGGCACTGGAGTTAGCAATAACTGCAGCTAAACCTAACGTTGAATAAATAATATGTACAGACAGGCCCAGGGCAATACCGATACTAACCATAAAGCCTGATTTTTTGCCGTTTAATAGTGTTTGCTGTGATACTAAAACAAAGTCAGGACCCGGTGAAGCTGCGGCTAATAAATGTATCGAGGTAATTAACAGTAGTCCTTGTAATAAGTCCATGGTTTATCTCTTAAAAGGTCAACGGTAAAGGCAATGACAACGAGCCACTTATTGCTAAGTTAGCATCGCCATCATAACGCTGCAAATAAAGTTTTAAATATGTCGCCGTTGATTAAAATATTAGCCTAAATACAGGTTTGTTATACCACATGTGACTTAAGCATTACGATAAACGAGTTGACCTTTGATGCTTTAAAAGAGGCTAAATGGACAAGGAATTTGTATTTAACACATGTTAAATGCTTGTTGCGCACTTGAAAACAAGAGTGATATATAACAGCAGACCGATATTAAAATATTTGGCTATATTTCCCTTTCATAAAGTAACTTTGTTTGTGTTGGAAAGTCGGAAAATATAAAAATAAAACGGCAAAAAAATTTTATACCTAGTAAAGTGCCTACTTTATGTTTAAGGTAATGATTTTAAATATAAAGTAATTATATTGCTGAGCCTAATTTTACGGTGTTTCAGCCATTATAGTATGCGCTCATGAAATGGATGTATTATGAAAACTGTGCAAATAATAGGTAATCTCATTCCTGTCTTGCTGCTTGTCTTTTCTTATTATCTTTTTGGGGATATCGATCCTGATTTGCCTTCATATGCTGGTGCTTCTTTAGTTATGCTATGGCTTAGTTTGACACTTTTTATAATAGCTTTTGTTTTTTTATTTGTACTGCCTAGCTCATATATACTGTTAAAAAGCGAAAATAGACAGTACTTTTCTTTTAAGTCAAAAGGCTGGCTATCAGTGTTAGGGGTAAATTGGGCTTTTATCGCCTTTTATTGTTTATGCTTTTTAATCTTTGTTTTTACCATATGACATTAACTGTTACTGGACAGAAAATATAGTTGCGGTTAATGCTTGGCTCAACTTCACTTTTATATAGTAAATTACGTGCCCTTGGTCATAAATAATCGCTAAGGTAGAGTGTACTTTAAAACCGAAAGGGATATCATTAAGGCTGTATAGCTTTTCTTATATCGACTCGTCGTATCAATAATATCGCTATTAAAATCATATGAATAGGCTTTTATTTCGTTAGAACTTTTTCCTGCGATAGTTTATGCTGTTCGAAATTTTTCACTATTTTCATACGTTTGATATTGAAGAGATGAGCCAATTGAACATGACTAATATATTTTATAGAAACGGCATAATAATACTTGCTAGCTCACTTTTAGCCGTTGCTTTTATGAGTTGGCATTATAATAACGAAGTTGAGATATACCTTTTATTTTTGTCGATTTTTTGCTTTATGGTCTCTTATCGTTTTAGTCATGAATATAAATTTAAAAATTCGCCAGCTAATTTGATAAAGCGAAATGGCAATATGATTGAGTTCTCGAGATTGAAAACAGTACCTTTTGTAAAAAAATCAGCGCAAGTTAATGTTAGTGTATCGCGAATGTCGACAGTCAATATTGGTCGTAATTGTTTGTCAGTTATTGTTGACGGTAATGGTAACGGTTATGATTTTCAGTTAGTTGGTTCCGATATTGAAATAAAACAACACGTAGAATCATTGTTTACTGAGCAAGAAAAATTAAATATCGACATAAAATCTATATAGAGTGTTGGAGTTTTATGTAAAACGGCAACTTAGCTTGGCCAGACAAACCTTTGCTTGAAGGTGATAATATTGTTATTTAACTCGATGGCAGTTCTTGAGCGCTACGATGATATTGTCTACAATAGCGCACTTTTATTTAATTCAGGTCATTAACATGAACGATAGTACTTCGTTGCCGGCTTTACCGGATCGTCTTTCAGGTAACCCTCGTAGCCCACACCACGTACCAGAAATTTTTGAACACGCTATTGGTATTTTGTTGAACGGCAAAGAACGCTCAGATGTTGAAGAGTACTGCATCAGTGAAGGATGGGTAAAAATCCCTCACCCTAAAGCCCTAGATCGTCGAGGACAACCCCTTTTGATGACATTGAAAGGAACAGTTGAAGCTTTTTATAGCTAGGTTACTAAACAGCCTTTTACTTAGAGGGTTACGTACGTCGTTTTCAATCTGGTTGATGGTACGATGATCCTCTTTGCTTGATTATACTGGTTGTTGAGTCCATTAATTCGACCATACTCAACCACTCAACCACTCAACCACTCAACCACTCAACCACTCAACCACTCAACCCCTCAACCCCTGAACCACTCCCCCCCCCAATTAACTTAGTAACTAACAGACCAATTAACTAACTAT
>UEXM01000831.1_pt1 | contig 30196 bp, 35 predicted proteins | sample 1796661 | NCBI WGS metagenome assembly UEXM01 (sample SAMEA4772469, study PRJEB27181) | metagenome
GCCACATCCGCGCCTTCGATAAAACGAATATCGATTGATCCAACGGCCTCGTACCGCGAAGAATTTTATGACCACCTTTCCCAGATTGAATCAATCTATAATGTGTCTGGCGTACAGGTTGGTGTTCAATTTTTTAATGCTCGTTGGGTTGTGTACCCCCACCCCTCTCCCCGCCCGTTTTTTTAACACACTGCACTACCAACTCCTTCTCTTTATCTCTTTTGTAAAAGGCCGTTGCGTGCAACGCATACATAAACTCAATTTTGTCTTCGGGCCTTGCAACCGAAGACAATGATCCAGTAAAAAGCGGACTTCTAATAACAATAGTGGATTTAATTAAAAACCTTGTACTCTACGGGTACAGTTGTTATCGCATCCTTGGATACAAGGGCGACGAAGAAGAAACTGCGGTGGTTCAAGTTCCGTCAGGGCGTGAAATGCCAATACGATTTTCGTCCAAAAAATTGCGTTGGGTTCCAGATCATGTAAGCCGCCGGCAAGAAACGGTCGGAGATTTTTTTTCTGCAGACGTTGGGTCTGACGAAGATACGGACGATGAGGATGACGACGAAAGCAATCCGTTCAGGTGGCAAACTGTTGTGTGGATGCCTCCTACAGAATCAAGGTGCACAAGTTTTGCAGCACAGGCGTTGGTACACTTTTATGGGTTCCCGGTTTTAGTTTACTTTTTTCATACTTACCTTTCCTTTCCGTTGTTTAATTTTTCTGCGCAGGTATCACGATAGCATTCGAATAGAAGAACTTTACAAGGTGAGTAATTTTCTTTTGTTTTTTAACAACACTCCATTTTTTATACCGCATGTTTTTTTTCTAATAGGGAAAAGTTTTTTATTTTTTTTTTGCTCACTTCTTGTTTTGTTTTGTTCTCACATTTACAAATTTAATTTATTCTTTTTTAAATGGAGGGTTTGGTGTTTTGAAAGTCCCCCAAAAATTACTGTATTTACCACCATTTTTTTTATCAACCGTTAACCAAAATTAAAAAATAATTTGATGGGTTTAATTGGCCTTTTTTAACCTTTGACCTAATTTTACAGAACCAAGCAATAAGAGACAGTTTTAACAGTCGTCCCAATTGCTACATCACAATAGACGAACAGTCGTTCAGTGCTCGTGGGCGAGCTGGAGGGCAGACGTTCCTCAAATCAGGGTTAGACGTGGACACGCACACGGGTGAAGAAGGTAATCATTTTTTCATTTTTTTATGATGATTTGCAGCCAAAGCACGGGTTAGAGTTGGTGTTGAAAATCAAACTAACCCGCGGTGGGGATACCTTTGGCCTGGCCTCTCATAGGAATGACACGAGGAATGTCATATGAAGATTTGCTGGCATCTCGTGCAGCCGTAATGCGCGGATTGGCCGAAAACACCGATAGAACAGATCTCAATCGCTCTCAGGCCCTTGCACAGCGCGTGGGTGTTGGCCTCGAGTCGTTATCAAGCAACATTCCCGACCGAGAAATTTCGCACAACGAGATGGTGATAACAGACGGAAGAAAACCACTCCCAGCTCCACAGCTACAGTCCCAGGATCATTTGGATCGTTTAATTGTGCGCCTGAGGTTGAACGTGCTAGAATCTTTTGGAGTTGCTCCTCAGTAAGACGGGATTTTTTGTTGACTCAAGCTTGCCTTTTAACCTGCGGCTAACCCTACCCTCTGTGCAGGTTTGTTGGTGAAAGTGTCAGTGCTGAACGAGTTGGCAGCAATGCCCAATCAACTTCCAAAGGTAAGACGGGGTTTCTTGTCAACTCAAGCCTGCCTTTTAACCTCCTGCGGCTAACCCCACTCTTGAAATCTTTGTACAGCAATGCAGATGTTTGAGTCACGCGCAAGAATCTTACGAGATCAGCTGCCAGTGGCCCAGTTTAATCTTCATTGGGTGAATCGCCCTCCAATCAACGCGTTTGAACGTATGTTTGCGCAATTGTCCCTCTCCGCCCAGCTTGGATGCCTAGACTGTTGTATTTTACCGGCGCAGAGGGTTTAAGTCTGTATGTGTTTTATTAATTTTAACCCAACATCCTGTCCGGACCCCTTTGAATGAATTAGGAGTTTTTCCTCTTCTCAAGCCAAGTGCTGCTGTTGAGCTTACTGCATCGGTTTACGGAATTGACGCCAAAATGATTGACCCTGCTCGAATAAAACAGCAGCAGGATATAATGATTGCAGGCGGCACCCAGGCCGGAAAAACAACAGCCTCAACCTCGGCTCCTGAAGGGCTCAAAACAGAAGAACGGAAACACAAAACCGAAACCGAAAAGGCACGATTGGTTTTTATTACCCCTCCTCTTTCCTTGTGGTTGGGGGTTTTAACTCACTGTTTTTTTCCCAAACCAAACAGGAGATTACCGCATTGAACAAAGGAAGTGCAATCACTTAATTTTTGATTCGCGGCTACAAACAACGATATGGTCGCTCTCCGATTCGTCGTCATTGTCGTTGTCTTCAAGAAGGGTCATTTTAAGACTATTTTGGCTGGAAATTGACTCCCCAAATGGCATTTCGTTGAGAACGGCTCCAGATGTTGGCGTTGGTAATGCTTTGGGGGGGGTTTTACAACAACGATTGATTCCCCGTCGAACAGTCAAAACAAGAACCGCCGATCCCAGTAGAAATAAAAGAAGCATGGCCCATGCTGGAAGCTCACTTAGCATCGACTCGTCTGTTGGTGTAGTTGTTGCGCCAGTTGTACTGTCGCCGGAAAAATTATCGGCGTCGTCGCGGTCGTCGTCCATTCTCCCGTGTTATAAAAGAACGCCGACCTGTATATAGACACAAAGATTGATTAACGTGTGGACCGGTTTTCAATGGCACAGAAAGCGGATTCAGCTGCACCCTTTTTGGTTGTAGACGATCTTGATACAAAAAAAAATCTTTCGTCAATATACACTGCAATATGTACAGACGCAAAAAAGGGAAATTTGACGTGTTCCGGTGACGCACAATTTTGTTTTTTGTGCAACTACTGCGACACAACCGAGTGCGAAGTTGATTTACGCGCGCACATTGCCGACCTTGCCGAAACGGGGGCAGAGCTTTTCAACATTGCACGAGCGGCGCATACCATATATAACCAGTCAATTCGTCCAACGTTGGTACACACGGACGACAAAGGCGCGCGACACAAATCTCCTGAATGGTCGCTGGCGTCAATTAAACGCCATCTTCTTCTGTCCGGCGAGTATGACGCCATTTTTTCCAACTACGAGCGGTTTGTTATGAGTAAGGTTCATTTTGGATATATTTTAGACCAGCCCCATTTACGGGGAAATAAAATGGGGCGAGAAAGGGGGTTTGGGCGGCGACTGCCGATAGCTAACCTTTTGCCTTATTTCCGCAGAGTCAATGATAGTGCGACAAGCCGACGAACTTTTGGACAGCGCGGGGTCGGTTGACGAAGGAAAAGCCAAAACTCTACTGGCAACTATTAAGCATCTGTCCGAATACCGTCACAAAACAGCCGTTCATCCAACCAAACGACAGCGGACTACAGTCAACTCGACCCCGTCGTGATTTTGCCACGGCGCCCGGATTCCGTTGGTCGTGCATCCTATAAACCTTTTGGGACAACGAACAGCACAAGCTCATCTGGGGCGTTGTATCAAAGAAACCATGCACTGCCACGATGCGGGAAAGAAGCAAGTCCACCTTACCCTGACTGTTCCGCGAGATAAGTTTGAGCCCATTCCTGGTCTTGACCACAAAGTAATGGCAACGGTAGACTGTCCACACTTTGCATCCCTGGCCAGAGTCAGTCACCCGGATTTTCTTGCAACAAGCACTGGACACGTAACTGGCGCAATTATTGACCATGTAGAGGGACTTCCGACGGGTGCTAGCCTTGGCGCCATTATTGGACATTCTACGCCCGACGGATTTGTACCGATGCCCACCGACGACACCGTTGCGCACGTTGACGCCAGGGGCGACACGCACGTGTTTCACTCTGTTATGTCGGGTCGGACGCCCAAGGGCACTACCCAGAAGATTGTTTTCAAGAAACCGGACGAGCATGCCAACCCTGAACAGATAAAGGCTAAAGTTGAACGGTGGAGCGACGTCGAACCGCACGATGTTGAAATGAAAGTTTTTGCTGCAAAGAACTCGGGGGGGAAGCAGAAATCTCTGGCTACTATTCCTACGGCGTCCCCTCTTGGAAGACTTATCAAAAACAACGCGTCAAACGCCAAGTTCAAACAGTCCACCGGAGAAATTCGCACAATCACCGACAACGACTCCGAGCACTATGTACTTGGCGAAAGTGAAGGGCGCAAGTTGCGCGACGGGCTCAAGGAGGCTCTCGCAACTCAATCTGTATGGGCTGAAAACCCTTTGTCGGTTCGTTTGATCACCGACACAAACACGCTCACAAACACCGGCAACCACCCGTTTAATCTTTCTGCTACCATTGAAAGGGACAACGCCGAGATTGTCACGCGGGGTGACATGGACGGCGCCGCCGCGCCCCTTACGGTGACCACGACCGGAGGAGATGTGGACGACGTTTCTGATTCACTGGCACGAGCGGTGTTTGCGGACGAAGCCGACGTGGTTTCGATTTCGGAAGTCAACGGTGGCGAACCCGGAGGGTCAGACTAAATCTCTGTAAGTCAACCTTTATGTAAAAAAAATGTGTATTTTAGCGCCCGTTCCACACCCGCCATGTTTCGGGAAGAAGTTATGGTTGCAGACTACATATACGGACCACAGCATGCTTGGATTTTAAACTGCATTTTAGAAAGTTCGCTTGAGGCTTTTACCGCATACGCCGTTTCAAATTTAATTGGATCGGACAAGCTTGATCTGGTAGAATTTGTACTTTTTGATCTTGTTCGGGTCAAACTTCTTTTGCGCGACCGATCAATTTTTATGCTTTGTCGAAGCGGTGTTGTGCAAAAGGCGATACAACGACTCCCTGACACTCACCTGCTCAGGAAAAAATGTGGGTTAAGATTAGCGGCAGAAAACCCCAGAACACAGGGGAAAAAATAAAAGACACCCATGCCTTTTCAGGTGTCTTTATTGCGCACAATAGCACTTCTGCTGCTTTTGAACCTTCCAGCGTTGAAGCTGCAAGCAGTTCAAGAAACGCCAGTATGAGGGACGGAATGGGGTAGATGTATTTGGTGTCCGCGTAAAGTGTTCTGTTGTTTGTAATGCACCCGAACTTGTCCTGCCACGTAAAAAGAGAAATGCCGTTACGATATTTTTGCAACGCTACTTCATGGTTGCAAACCAGCTCTGAGTGAATGTCCTCACCAGTTTCAAATAAAATTGATACAAAAAAAATAAATTCTTTAACTGAAACGGCAGTTTCCCAGTTTGTTGTCCGAAAAACCTCGTCAACATTTTGTTCAAAAATAGCGCGAACCACCCTATTAGCTTCTTTTCCAAAGTGTTCGCCTGCCAAATGATACGGGGTATCTCGGATAGACAGTCCCGCAGCCTTTTCGGGTGGCACCATGCACATTACATTTTTGTGCACCATCATGTCGCCCGTGCGGCTGTACGAAGTTATTGATGCAACTTTGCCAATAATCCGGACCAAAGATTTGGCGTGTTCAATTGGTGCGGGCGGGGCTAGCGCAAATGGCATTGCATCAAAAACCCTTTTTGCGTAGAACATGCGCAGTTGACCGTGCGTGAGTGCTGTACGTCGCACGTCGACCTCGGCGTTTTCCGGAGTGTCGTAGTCGGTTTTAAGAGATGCCGGGCGGTATTTTTGCCACACAATTGCAACTTCTCGCATATAATTTGGAGAAGCGCTTGGGTAAGAACATAAAAGTGTGCCAAGACAGGTGGCAATATCGTCAGACGTGGCTCTACGTGTTGCGTCAACAAGGAATAATAGTTTTTTGGGCGTGAGAACGTTTTCTAGTAGCGTGACGGGTTTTACACTATACATTTAAACAAATGTTTGGTTGTGCCCTACCGTACGCGCACGTTTTGATGGGGACGGGTGTGTTGCGCTGTTATCGCCGCCGGCGTCTTTTTTCCGTGCGTCGGCCAACCGATTAAAATCATCAATGTTTACGGCTGCACCGCGTGCTGCCGCCGTTGCTTTTAAACAATGATTGCGAAGTTCATCGTCGGACACATGCACGCTTGGGTCTGCGGTTATGCGTTCCAAGCGAGCGCAACACAGCCGCGTGTCCTCCAGTGTCATCATGTTAGCAAACTCAAACGCCCCGAGGACTGCAAGCAACCCGGAGGTTTCTTTGTTTTGCAGAGAAAAGGGAGGGTTCATTGGTGGTGTGCATCCAATACCCCACCCTGCTCTTTCCGTTGGGGGAATGTGTTGACTTGACGATATCTACACGCAAGGGGGGGTTTAAAAAAATAACCATGTTGCTGACAACAGGGATCGAACCTGTGCCTCCAGAGGGAGATAAGAACTTAAACCTTACGCCTTAACCAACTCGGCCATATCAGCTAAAAATAAGGTGCGCACTAAAAGATTCGAACTTTTGCCTCTTTCGAGAGATGGACTTGAGCCACCCACCTTAACCACTCGGTCAAATGCGCGTTTGAAAGACATCCAAATTTAATATAAAAGGTGTCGGGCGGTTTAAAATTTCATTTGAAAATTTGATTTGTCGAAAGCCGGTTCTAAGCTCGAGTAATCCATTAAATCTTGTGTGCCTTTTTGCTGGCTGACGACCGACGGCGCGTCAACCTTGACAAAATGTCTTGTTTTTGTTGCCATTGATACGGCGTAAATGCCGTTTGAAAATCCGGCGGCCGTCATGGTAATGACAGTGTTTTGATCATTGATTCCTGATGCTGTTCTGCTGGCCAGAAGAAGAACAATTGCCAGTGTATCAACTGCCAGCAGTGTCGCCAATTTCCGGCTGGCATTTCGGCTAATGTCGTGTCGGGACATTGCGCCACTTGCAAATAAAATTGAAAAAAAAAAGAGCAACAACGAGACGGCCGTGAAAGCGGTGCTTTTGTACAACATTCTGCACCTGTGACCTTTTGACGCATTGTTCCCATATACGTACTCAGTCGCCATCGGGCGTTTTGTCGTCAATCACAACAAGCAGTTCATATGCCGCCGGTACCAGCAAAAGTACCATAAGCACAGATATGCAGCTTCCAAACGCCGCGGTTTGGGGTCCAGCAAGGTCGTTTACGGTGTTTGACGCCACGTGTTCGAGTACAAGTTCGCCGCAAACAGCGGCAACAACAGCCGCAATCCCGGACAGGACACGTGCCGTTTGAAGCCATGCCTGTTTTGTCTTTGGATTTAAAAAAAGAAATAGAATGTCGGATATGGAGCTCAGACCAAGGACAACATAAAGCGGGGGTTGCACTATTGGTGGCGCGGTCTGTGTTCCCCTGAGATCAAACCAGTCATCGGTTATTTTGACAAATTTTAATTTTGAGGCTGGCATCCCAAGCCCAAGTCCTATGCCGTAAACGGGCAATAAAAAAAAAACCAATGGCGTTATAAAAAGTTTTACTCCAGAGAGTGCTCTCCTTGTGGCAATCATATTTGAAAGAAAGTCCATGGTGATTAAACCCAAATGGATACCGGAGTTCCGCCGCACCCGGTTTTGGGCGCCTTTGTGGCACCGCTTGAAACGCCCGTGGATGAAACCGTGTTTGATGTCCCTGAGGCCGAACGCGGGCTTCCTATGACAATAGACGTAAAAAAAAACCTTGCGCTTCGGGGATGCGTAGACCCCTCGCTGGTATACCCGTTTGTTTTTTCTTCAAATGGATTGAGCCTTGGATTTCTGTTTTCTAGCGTTTCAAATACCTTATATAGCGGAATTGGAATTCGATACAACGCCGAGGGTCTTTCTGTTGACGAAAACCAATTGGGGGTGCAAGCGTACCACTATGTTCTTGACGAAATTGAATATGTCAATTTTTGGAACAAAACGGTTGCCCTGGCCGGAAAAGGACTGGCTTCGGCCGACAACCCCAAAACGGTTGTCAGAACGCTGACAAGCCATGCGTTAATTTTGCTTGTCATGCTTAAAAAAATGCAACAATCTGACACAGTAAAAATCCACCTTGGTGACTTTCCGCTTACATCAACTCGACATGGGTTACTGCAATTTGTGAGCGGGTTTTATGAAGAAACATGGGCGGTGGGATATCAAATGGCCGGCGAAGACTCATTTGCGTTCTCCAGTGCAGCGTTGGTCCGTGCATGTGCAGCATACTATTACTACTTGGAGGCATTTAAAACGGATCTTTTTAAAGCCGTGCTTGCTCCCGTGGTTGAAAATGCAAAACAAAGAGTTAAAACGGTGCTCATTGGGTATATAATTAGTCGAATTGATCAATCCAGATTGGCCACGGGACTCGGATGCGACATCCCATGGACAAAAACGGCCGAAGAAAATAAGATGACGCCGGGAAAATATAGGGCAATCGTTTTTGCTCAACTTGGAATAACGACCCGACGTGGCCGTGAATCCAAACCGCCGTCGCCGCGATACGCCGACGTGTATAAAAAAGCGGTCGGGCAATGTCGTGCAAACTTGTTAACTTCCACAAACGGAGCGGCTATAGTGGTCTCTTCTCTTGACCCGTATATCAAATGTCGTTATATCGGCGAGGAGTGGGCTACTTCAAAGAATAAAGACTCAAAACTTTTTGCATCTGCAACACACCCGCAGGCACGGTCTGCCAACTTTATTTGGAACTGGCAGTCTGAAACTTTGGTTGTGCCGGAAGGTCTGGCCGGACTTTACGCCGAAGGGCAGAAACGGTTTTTGTCCAATTAATAACGGGATTCCGGTCTTTAACAACGCAAGATGAGTTTAAATTTGGAAAAAAAAAATGCAATCGATCTTGCACTCCGCTCCCGTGCACAAAACGGGGCGCCAGAGTTGTTGACTGGTCACCGGTGCACTGACGGGTGTACAACCGTGGGCACCCGGCGCGTTCGCGTGTGCCTGGCGTCTCTCAACGTGCACGTGTGTCCGGGGCAAAGTTGTACATTTGCGCGATTCACAAGCGAGGGAACCGTGTGCGGTCTTTCGGGGTTTTCAGTTGCTGGGCCTGAAGAAAACGCAACGTTGTCGTACTCTCATGTGACCGGAACCACAAGTACGAGCAGCAGGCACTGGGGCCAGGGAGTTCGGATGAGTGCAAAACCGGCGGGCAGGGCTGCGCCAACCGAGTCGGGACAGATGACACGCGCCGTAATTGAAAAACACGTTTGCCTGTTTTTGGCTTCCAAAGAAAGACAGAAAATTACGGCCGACGAGTTTGAAAAGGTTCGACAAAGTTGTCAGAAAGCGGCCAAGCTTGTCAAGAGCCCCCCTTCAATTGGGACTGCAATAGTCACCGTCAGCAAACTGTACGACTCTCGGGCCAAGCTATGTTTGCCTCCAGCTGCAGCGGATGCCCCGTGGTTAAAAACCCTGTCGGTGGCTATACTTGAGTTTTGGCGGCAGTTGAGTGATTCAATTCCAATGAAGAAAAAAAATGCGCCTTCCTTTGTTGCGGCATGCATTTCCTTTTTGTCTTCAGACGGGCTAACGATTGAAGGAGTAGTTTTTATACGTCCAAGCAGGCTTGTACGACTACACTGTGTTCTGCCAAGACAGTTTGGACTTTTTAGTTGTATGACATGTCGGCGCATAACGCAGACTACACGGGCTATCAAAGCCAGTCTAACGTTGCCGTCGGGGCGCCCCCGGGTTGTTACCCCACTTAATTTTTCATAGAGTTCATAAAAGGGGGCCGTATTCAAACCGCCGTTTTAAGATATACGGGGCCACCCGCATAACTTTCATCTAGCTTTTCATTGGTAACATTTGAGAGATCGGTTCTCCACGCAAATTCAGTCACACCCTTGACGGCAGCCGAAACGTAAACATCTTTGCAAAAAAACAACCCACTGGCTTCCTCAATGTCATGGCGAGTACCACCAATTGTAACGGGTTCAGCCAAAATTGCCAGTTTCCAGCCTTCAAATGTGGCGTCGTCTGGTTGGAAATAAATTGTATGGTACAAATTGTCCTTGCCGTTTGTTGTTGGAGAATGAATAAAGTGGCCAATTTTTGCATTGCTGGACTCTTCGGAAGTTAAAGTTAAAGTGAGCGAGGTACTGAAGTCCGGTTTTGTAAATGAGCTGGTTACCCCGATTGGAAAAGCAGTCAGTTCTTGAAACGGATTTCCGGATTCCGATTTTATTAAAAGCGGGGTTCCTCGTTCGAGGGTCTTTTCTCTGTCATCGAGCCCACAGACAACTTTGGAAAATTTAAGAACGCTAACAATGGGTTCCATTGTTGTGTGCGCTTGCGGCGTGTTGTTCCATTGCCCGGTTGTTTATATTCGCTAGCGTTAATGGTAACCCACAATTGCAAACCCAATTGTTACCACGACCAAAAAAATCGCCGCAATCAGAAATGCAATACGCGAGTTTACTGGAACTCCGTACACATCTTCCGGGTTAAAAATTGACAGGTAAAAGGTGAAAAACGTCACTGCAGCCGACAAAGAAGACGTCATTTGTTCAAGATCGTCCTTTCGAGGTTTTGGTATTGTGGAAATGACAACGGCCTGATTGTTCAATTGGGATAGGTGAGGGGGTAAGGTGAACGGAGACAGCCCCTATTTTGACCAAGCAAACCGCAACGTGCCACCGGAAGATAGTGGACCGCATATGTTGATAACCCATACACAAGCAAGCCTTGTTGTTTTGCTGTTTCGCTGAGCATGTCCGAGTTGTCGCCTGTGCGCATAACACTCATGACAAGCACCCCGGTGCATACGAATATACTATTAAATGCGCAAAAAAGCGCGTGTTGTGTTGACAACAGATTAAACGCGGCCGCCGCCAAAAAGGATAGAAATACGATAAAACTCCACCAAGTGTAATACCCCGTGTCGAAATAAAGGGAAAGTGCTACTATATTAAGGATTGACAACACAAAAAAAAACTCTTGTGCGTAGCGATCTAAAAATATCACCTGTGGCATTGTTTGACCAACCGCGCGTTTAGGCGGCCAGACTTCACAACCCAACACACCCCCTCTTCTCTGTGGCGGCGATGGGCGACTGTGCTCGAGGAGTTTTTAAGTGTTTTGCGGACGAAATTTTGATTCGGATTTTTTTTGGATTCTGCCCCGATGAAATTTCAAACGGGTCAATTCGGTGTCTGTCCTCATTCTACAGAGATTTTGTGTCTAAATATGCTCCGTCTGCTCTGGGTCTTCGGAACAGTTTGTACGCTGCAGCGGTGCCGCACTGCTTTGGGGCTTCACACGGGTTTACGTCGGTAAACGTTTCGGGCCGACTGTCCGGTCGGTCCCCCGTTCCGCCGACATTTGTTGAACTGCCAAACCCGCCGCCCGACCATTTGGACGCCGGGCGCGGTGTTGTCAACAACAACTACGGCGCAGCAGAGTTTACCGTGCCGGGAATCCCGCCTGGCGTGTTTTCCAAGGTGTGTTGCAGCCAGGCCCGCATTGTCCTGCTCTCCCTTGGTGGCGCCCCATTTCAATCAGCGGCCGCAGCCCGATGGAAGGAGATACTCTGTGAAAATTCTGATGGTCTTGCTAAGCGCAAGAAGACGCTGGGCACGTCCCGGTTTGAAAATGCGGCGGGAACCTATCAGGAATTGCAGGCGCTCTTCTCTTATCTTCCGGAGCTTGTTCATCTTCTTGTGCTCTCGTTTCCAGTTCTTGGCCGGGCAGAGTGGGTTCACATGTTTATTCCGATGCGTGTGCCGCCGGGATACGGTTTTTTTTTGCACCGCGAGTCTAGATCTGGTCTGGTTTCAAAACCCGGCGGGATTGAAAACTTGTCTTGGGATCGGTACTATCTTGATCTAACATGCCGCGCGTCCGTCCCGTGGTCCGCGAATCCTATTGGAAATGCCGAGCCCCACTTGGGATATGCTTTGCCTGCAATTATTACAACCGTTCATCGGACAGAGCTGCCATGTTTGGTTCAGGATCCAGGGGTTGTTTCCAGGCGTCGGCATTGTTTTATATCCGATTTTCGCAAGTTTCAGAAAGCTTTTCGCCTTTGGACTTGGTCCACCGACGACTGGATAATGTCGACTGCGTACACTCTTACGACGCATACAGAACATCTTTACCGCGAAATTATTCGGTTGCTCACAAGTGGTTGGTCATCGTTTGGGCCGTCGCGACATCCTCGGATTGGAGTTGGACGGAACGCCTCCCGGTGGCTTTATTTTGCAAAGGCGAGTTTACTGGCGGAGCTTGTGTTTAACACCGTTGTGGCTCCAGATCAACTGGGCGAGATCTGTGGCAACTGTGCCGGCCCTTTGTTTGAGATGTGCGGACGTACGGGTACGCCTGCGGAAGTTGGTCGATTTCAGCGCGAGGTTGAGGCTGGCATTGGCCGTATTTGTTCTGATATTCGGCCGCTCTTGTGGGGTGGTCGTCTTCAGTTGGTTGTTGGTCATGTTTGCCCAGAGCCCCACGTTGGGGTTCACGGAAGCGCGCGGCATCCAATTAAGCTTTGGATTGTATTGGACGGCAGCGATTTTTTGACTGTGTGCAATGGGACAATGAAACGAACAGCGTTTAATGCTCATGCTGTGCATCAAATGTTGTGGACAAAGCTGCTTCGAACAAACCGAAAGCCCGTCTTTAATGTTGCCAACTTCTATGCAGCTGCCTACGCCTCCGGTCAGCCAATTGTCTGAGGGGTTTAAACGCGATGCGATGGGCATGTGCCTGGGGCCGGCGGGAGATGTAATATTCCAGTTCGACTACTGTTGTTGGGTTTAGGTACAGTACTCTCATCGCACCAATTGCATAATAAATCTTTAACTAAATTACTTCTTTTTGCTTTGTAAACCCAAGCTTGATTTTTTCTGGTGACCAGTCAAGCTTCTTTCTTTGTACATGTCCCACCTACAATGTTAATCGACTAAATTACTTTGTGAATTTATGAACCAAAAAAGTTAAGCATAGCCCCGTAAAAGGGACATGTACATAGCACGTTTTCGCCAGGCCCTCGAGTAATTCCAGACGGACATATACAAAGAAAAATAGGTTATGGGGCAGTCCGCTGCTCACCCAAACCCGGTTGGGGGCAATGTTGGACACACTTTTCCGTATCTAAATTTAGACCAATTTGCGCGCTCCAAAATAAAACGCAGCACATTTGTGGCGCACAACTCACAATGGACGCGCCGACAACGGACGTGCCAAGTCGGATGATTGCCGCCGCAATGTCGGGCGTGTCAACACCGGCCCCGTTGCTCAGGCTCTGTCCGCACACTCATAACGTTATTAAAGATTGCAGCGCCGCGGGCAAACGGGGCGAACGGCCCAAGCGGCTCATTCTGGACAAACCTTTAAGCGCCAGATTTTGTCCGATCGAGGTTGACCCGTACTGGCCAGACTCATCGTTGCCAACCACAATAGACAACATGTTTAACAATTCAGAGGCATGGTTTGACCCATCGACGCCAGCCGATTTAAACGGTTCTCACGTTGAAGTGTCTGGATACTACGAACTTTTTTCCGAATCCACAGACACGGCGGCTCAGTATCTGGTTGAAACTGGACAAGAAGGAAAGGGCGGCGGTCAGGTGGCGCCTCTGTTTACGGCCGGCAGGGCAGCCTCAAGAGAGTCATTTTATGCGGCCGTCAGGCGCTGCCCCACATTGTCAATGGTTGATTTTACCGCAATAGACTATTTGCCACTTTCGTTTGCGCGCGTCAATCTTGGTACCTTTAGTCACGACGATCTCTGGGTTGCATATTCATTTTTTCTTACTCAACTTTCGCTCCGGCAGCATTGGAAACTTTACACGTTGGCGAAACGGGACACGGAGACTGGCGGATTTTCGGTTATTGTTGACAAACTGAAGTTTGAGCGACTTGTTAACGTTGCAAGAACAAAAAAGGCGGGACCGCTTCGGCCATCCGTTTCGGACGATGGCGACAGCGACCGGCTGACACCATATTTTACGTTGGCATCGGCGGATTTTATGTACTGGCTTGGGGAGTCTTTTGAGCTAAAGTGGCTTTCGTCGGGAAGGGTGGCCGTGGAAGACAGCGTGCCCGTTGATTGCGACGCTTCAGACCGCCTGTACCCTTTGGCGAGGCCGTTGCGTAGCGTTTCAGAAGCGTTTTCGGAAGTACGGTGTATTGTTTCGGAGACTGCCGTTTCGCTGGTTGGGCACCATGCGATTTCAGTGGAAATTTTTGTTGTGGATGGAAATGGCCAAATTCTGGACCGCCGCGTGTCGGATCAATGTGGGGTTCTCGGCACCGGGTTTCCCACCCTGGGAGCAGTGGCAGATACTAAATTGGTTGAAAGACAGGCGAAAAACAAAAAGAAGCGGAGAGAGGCATTCTCGGAAAAACAGTCTTTGGCGCTCAAACGGCGCCGTCGCCTTTCTGATCACGGCGATCCCGACATCGTGTGCCGCAGGGCCGACAACGTGAAGGCGATTGAGACTGGGATTGCCCTCCCCCTTGGGACTCCCGGCGAACCCGGTTGTTTTTCTCCGATCAATTTTGATATAACGCTTCCCACCAAACGCAGAACAAAACAGCACAGCAAACAGACTGCACATCTTGCCCCGTGCTATGATATGGTTGCTCATATTTTGGGTCCACTGAACGATCCGTCGGGAAATTCTGGGAAGCGGATGAAACAGGAGTTGGCAAAGCGCAACACGGCTCGTGCTCAGGTCAAAAAAACAAAATCGCAAATTGTTGCCGAACTCTACGCAAATGTTGAGTACCTGCGCGATAAAGCGGTCGCGCGCAAGCATGGCCGTGCGACGGTTGAGCGAATGAGGTTTGAGCACCTGACACTCTTGAAGGAGTATTCGTCCAACAACAAGATGATACACGACGCTCGATGGCGGGCCATTCGCGCGCTCAAAGACGTGAACAAGCTTAGAGATGTCAACTCTGACCGAGATCAGTCTAACAGCGGCCCGCAAAGTCTTCGGCAGGAAGCCGCGACTCTCGATTTATCGCGATTTTTATTAAGCGAGGCGGCGTCTCTGGGAGCCTCCCGTGGTCCAGTTTGTGTGGTCGAACGGAACGACGACCGTCGGTATGGGTACACGCCGGCAAAGGTTTTGCGTCCGTTTGAATTTTACCCGCTAATAAGCAAGCCGGTTTCTATACAGGTGATCGGCTGTGTGGCAAAAGACTCTGCTGATTATCCGGAAGACAGCGTTGAACGGCGGGCCATTGGGTATGCGGCGTATCTTTTGGAAACGGCCGTGCGGGCGTCCCGGTTGTCTGAACTCTTGTCTGCTCTCTCTGACACGCCTGGGCAAAGCGATCCTCAAGAGGCCGCACAAATTCGGGCAGAGGTGTCCAGTGCTGTCAACATGTTGCGGACAGCACTTCCCGCGCGTCTCTTTGATTTGCTGAAGCGAAAACTATGTCTTTAGGAAACCTTGGCCATTTTTTGGGTGTAGCGGGTTTCTATCTGTTGCAAAAATCTGCTGTCGAGAACGAGGTCGGGATGGCATGTTTTACATGGGGCCACACAGCTATCACATCTGTATTTTTTACATTGTTTACAGAAAAACTCCACCGTAACGGGCCGGGTGGGCCCGGAGCAGGAACACAAAGGACGCATGCACCGCGGTAGAAGGGTTTACTTGAGTATGAGAGATTACTTAATACAGGCATGCCAAAAATGTGTAAGATCACAGGGCTGCCCATCCGCGACAGTTTGTTTAGGCTTGGTCTTAATTTAGCCTGCCCGCTCCAACCATGTGCGGTTTTCATACAGTTTGGCGCACCTGCATTTTCTTAAATAAAAACTGTCATGTTATTTTTTTCCCGCCACCATCGGGCAACAGACCAAGCAATACCCAGGCCAACCACCACAAACCCCAAAATGTACGATGCCGGGTTTGGTGTGAAAACCCCAATTAATGTTCCCAAAACCGTAAGGTTGATGTCCATTGACATGTTGAGAGAACTGTCGCCTTTGTAGTCTGAAATTCCAAAAAAACCGCCGAGACATGACGCAAACACGGCCTCGCATGCTTCCCATAAAACACTTAAAGCTGTTAAAACCAATATAATTTCGGCGTCTCTGAGAACGGAAAACGATAAAACATACACCCCAATAATACCGTACCCAAGATGTAGCAAACTAAACCCATCAATTCCCATTGGGTGGTCAGGGGTATCTCTTTCAAACCAGCTGATATCTCTTTCTGTCATTGTTCCCTTTCCCTCTTTTGTGCGCAAGTGTCCTTGTTCAACGTACATATACCAGTCACAACGGCCGTGGTAATGACAACCGATGTTCACACAAGTTTTGTGGTGAGCCTCGTTAAATCCGCCTGTACGCGGGTTGCAAAAGACGCTGGGCCGCTGTTTATGAGCGAATTGGATGTTTCAGTGTGCATTGCATCGCAACTTAGAGAAGTGGGAGTTGTGGTGGAGAGGGAAATGCCAATTGTGCCCGTTTGGAAGACCGAGGGTGGCGTGGACGTCACCCTTCATTCGCGCAGAGTTGACATAGCGGCATTTCACAAGCGTGGAAAAACAGGCGAAATTTGTGTCCTGGTTGAAATTAAAGTGGGTTCAAGGCTTGAAGACCGGCACCGGCACCAGGCGGCGGCCTACTCAAAGATTACAGGTTGCCCCGCGTTACTTGTGTTGTTTACGCGCTCGGCTGACGCTAAGGGGGGCAATGTTATTTTTGAATTTATCCAAAAAAATTTGGAATGAGCCAAATAACCTTTAACGTATTTTTAAAGAGTATGGACAACGTTAGTTTTCTTGTCTGTCTGGGTTATTGCCTTGCACATTGGGCGCACCAACGCTGCGCGGAATTCGTCGAACGTCCGCAATCCACCGTGCACGGGGAGGACGAAAAAACAGCAGTGATGGCTCAGCGCGTGAAATCTGGTCAAGATGTTCCTCAAAAAGTGGAAGAACAGCATCCAAATCTTGATTTAGGAGGCGGTCGATAATGCCACTTTCGGAAAGAAATCCTTCGAGGGTAACAACTGTAAGCGGGCGCCTCGGACAAAGACCACTGGCGCGACGAGTTTCCGTCAAAGGGGTTCTGCACCCCGGGCACTTTTGAGTACGGCTGAAGTTTTGAACAAAACAGTCGCCACACAGCGTTGCCGAGCAGCATCCCATTTGTGTAAACTTTGCGGACTCCCCCTCTATAGGGGATAGACAGACAACACAGTTTCCCGGCGAGACTCCGTCTTTCACCTGTTGGTTTTCCAAGTGCGCTCTCCATGTCTCGCCCTCCGGCATGACTGAGTTGTGCCGCCAGTATCTGGCCGTGCGGGTCAAGTTGTGACGGCGGTGTTTCTAATGAAATAATCTATATTTAGATCATATCTATAATAAGGACTGCAAGCCAGCCCGTGACCAGAACAATTGCCACACCGCCGGCGAACAGAACACCGGTGGTCGTGGTTCCCATGCTAGCGGGGAGTGTTGTGACTCTTTTTGTTTATTTTCTTGCCCTTGTGTTTTTTAAGACGGTGACGGCGTGCCTGTCGGACTCGGACTAGTGTTGCGTTTTTTCACAGCAAGTGTGATGAGCCTCCCGCCGCTTTCTGCCGCAAAGGGAATCCACGTTGTCTGTATCCGCGGGGAGACGTGGCCCGTTTCGTTGGGCCTGTTTCGAAATCCGGCAGAGAATGTTGTTGTCCGGCTCATTGGTGCGCAGTACCCAGCAATTGTGCCCGCGGCAATCACGGCCGACACTTTTCCTGCAGACGCTCTTAACGCCGATACCAAAAAGCGACTGTTGGTTATTGTTGACGACGCCGGATCGCTTTCAGCAGGTCAGTTTAAATTGGTCCTGACTGCGCTACAGAAGGGCATTGGACCAGGATTTAACTTTAAGGTCCGCATTCAGCTCATTGTCAACCGTAACGGCGGATTTTCGTGGGCCCCTTTCTACACGTCCCCGAGTTTTACCAAGCGCGACTTTTTTAGTCGGATCATGTGTTCAACGATTGAGGAGGCACCCTCGGCATTGACCCTGGGAGACGAGCTTTGCGAGTTTGTATTCCGAGTGTGTGAAGACCCATTTGGGGTCGACCCTCGCGATCCATGGGTTGGAAACCGCGTTCGGGCTCAGAATGCCGCAAAGCCGGTCGGCGACGTTTTGCGGTCGGGGGCTCCTACAACACTTGCGGCGGCCACCCGCGCGGGTCTTGATCGTGCAATTTGTTCGCTGGCAGTGCTTCTGTCTGACGGAAACACCGATTGTCTGGTTGCGGCACACACTTACATTTCAGCTTCTGGTGATGCAAAAACTTCTGTGCTTCGGTACCCGTACTCGTTGCGGTCAAGCGATGGACCTCGGGGATACGGCACGGTACTCGAGGTTGCCGTCCACGGGCTACCTGCCGGTCTGTTCCCTGGAGTTCGGCTTATCTGGGAGGGCCAAATTGTGGGTGACGAGATCTATGATGAAGAGACGGTCAACGATGCGGGAATTCACGTTGCGGCCCCCGGTGCCGTGAATTCTCCTTCACAGAGCCCCGTGTCACTGGTTTGCCATTGGGAAACGGCGCCGGGCGTGTACAAGACGGTTGAGGTTCCGCTTTTCTGGGGAGCACCCTCGTTGGTTGCGGTTCGCCCGGTTGGTCTCTGTGTTGGGTCTGAACGGGTCAACATTGTTTCGGGACATGTGGTCGGCCAGATGGGACCACAAAAGGGCGGACAGAGGCTGATGCTTTGTCCCGAGGTCTACAGTGTCGAGCAGTACGGCGCTGCGTTTGCTCAGTTTAGCGGCGATCTTGGTACGGTGACTTCGGCGCCGGGGAAGGCAACGGACCGTCTTTGTATCAATTTCCCGCCTCCATACGGTACGGGCGACGTGAAACGGCGGCATCTTCCGGCAATGGGCATTAAGAAGTGTAAGCAATTCGGCTCTGTTTGGGCATAGACGCGTATACCGGTGGGCCTCATTTAGTTGGTTTGTCGGTAGCTATAAAGGCTTATGTAAAGTTTAATCAGATAAGAGGGAAAGTGAAAGTTGTTTTATAGGGGAAAATGGGCGGCGGGTTGTGGAGTCTGGTGGCTGCAATAATATCTAACTCTGACTCTAACCCCGGATGCGTTTTTAACGTTTCAAAATATGGACCGGGCCATGCAGAGTTTTCACGCCGAGCTGGTCTGTTTGTAAAAACGCTGCCTACAGAATCCAGATCCAGACGACACGCCTGGGGAAGAACCGTGGCTCACGAAGCACTTGCATTTGTGAGTGCTTTTATTGTACTTCCGGAAAATCCACCGCCACCCGTGTATGTTTCTCGGTTTTCGTCAAAAGACACGCTTGGGCAATATGCAAATGGCCAGATTAAACTGAGGTCGGATTTACACCCGGATTTGGAACGTTGGGTAACAATTCACGAATTGTTGCATCATGCTGGGTTTGGATATGGAGGTGCAGTCAAAGCGGACACGGATCAAATTTACCGAGACGACATTGACGGCGCAACAAAACCCCCCAAAATTAACACGTACCACTGGGATAGTGAAAGTATGACTGGGATGCACCGTCGGTCCGGCCAGCCGGCGGCTGATGAAATAATGACGTCGCACATTACCGGGGTTCCATTCTTGTCTGCGGCAACCTTGTTTAACCTTCACGGTTCCGGTGGCCGAAATTGGTGCACTAAATCGACCCCCTGTCCAAATGACAACGCCTGCACGTATCCGGACCCGTATTTACCGGGATGGTGTGGCGTGCAAGCAAGTCAACAAACACCTGGAAATCATCCGCAATCTGTTCCCACTGGATCGCACGCCGGTGGGGGAGGCGCGGCTGTTTCTACGGGAGCAATTATTGGAATTGTTGTTGGCAGTATTTTTGCACTTGTGCTGATTGGGTTTTTTATTCAACGGCGTGTGGTGAATCAATCCAAGGCGGGGTCTCCCTACCATGCGGATTCGGAATCATTGCTTGCCAGCGGAGCCTTTTAACTACTTTCAACGTTGTCTTCGGTTTCAGAATCTGTAAAAGCTGCTTCTTCCTCTTCTTCTTCGCCTGCCTCTTCGCCGTTGACGGGAGCCGGGCGAGTAGCCGACGGCTCTGCAACGGGAAGCTCAAAGACCGGCTGCCTTCTCTCCGCCATTGCAATAAAATCCAAACATTCAAGGCTCTTAAGGTTCAACGTGGTCCGGTTGGCCGTCTCCAAAACAAATGATGCTTTGTTAAACCGTGTAACAGCATGGTCTTCAATGATTTCATGGAGGATTTTCACCGCATTTTTAGCAATGTGGGGCAGCGCAAGTGGCTCCCCTTCAATCTGCCGTTCGGCTGCCACCTTTTCAAGCGCGGCCTTGATCATTCTGCGGATGCTGTTCTTTGAGCACGCCGGCGTGAGCGTTGCCCGGTCCTGCTCCCGCATGATCTCTTTAGCACGTCGCTTTTCAAACGCGACCCTACGCTGCAATTCGCGTTTGGTTGGAACGGTGCGCTTCCGCTTGGGCCTGGCCGTCGATTTTCCAGCGGGAGAATCTGCGGTTTTTGACTTTGGGTTCCGAACGACAATAGCATCGTGGGTCTTGCCAGATTTTGGCTTCTGGTTCAGAGAGAGGGTCTTTCGGGGCATCGTCACGCTGGGTGTGGTGCCTGTGGTTTATTCTGTTCCTGATGGTACGCATAGCAAATATAGAGCGCCCGCGTACAACACAAAACGGCCACGGAGGTCGTTTAATTGTGCCAGTGAATCTGATGGATGTAGGCGAATTTTGTCGGGGAAAAAAGTGGCTGTTACTGCACCGATTGCCGGTGTTACCGCATAAATTGCCGGACTGTGTGCTACGTCATCTGCGTCTCCCAAAATGTAGACAGTGTTGTTCTCCCAAGCCGCCCTGACTGGGGTGATGGGGATGTGAACATCAGAAAAGTGCGGGAAGACCCTGGACACCAACACGGTGCACGTTTTGGTGTTGTTGACAGTCACGCACAGCCCCGACTCGCAATCCACGTCCCTGGCAAAAAGCGGGTTCCACAGCAAAAGATCGACCGATCCCATTTGAAACCCCGCATCTGTCCAGCACGGTCTCCAAGTTGTATGATCCATAAGAGCAATTATGGGCGCGCCCCGCCGACACTTGATAAAATGGGCAACGCGTGCCGGGGGTGCCCACATGTGCACGGTCGGCTCCTCAAACGGAAACACCACCCCAACCGCGGCCTCGTTGACTGCAACAACCGTTTGACCAACCACGGCAATACTGCCGCCACAGAGGCACTCTGGCATCGAAATTGCAAAAATGGCGGCAAAGTCAACGGCGGCGTTAATGGCCATAAAAACGTCTCCCTTGGACACGCAAAATGCTGCCCTTCCCGAATCGTCCTCCGCTATCCCGTGGATGTCAACGCTTTCAACATCGCATCGGTGGTACAGATCCCCAGTGTTGACATTTGCAAACACCGCCTCTCCTTCAGATTGGAACACGGCCGCGCCAGTGGACGCTATGTGGGTTGGAATATGAGTGTCGCTTGACACAATCGAATCGTAGTTCAGTAAAATCATGTCCCTTGGGACGGACCCCGCGACCAATTCCGTTTCTGCGGTAACATCAGATCCAAGTCCCCCGGCATGCGCGGGCGCCGGGGAAGATTCATCTTCAACCGTGTTTCCGTCTGCACCACGTTTCGCCATTAGTAATCGTTGTCGTCCGAGACAAGACCGATGCTATGTGTCAAACGGCGCTCTTCGCCGTTTCCGGTGGCCGTCGCGTACTCAATGTCTTGGTCTCCGGTGGGGGATGGCGTGCGGCGCCTTGATCTTTCGCGGTGTGCCCCAACCCAGGGCGGGGGGTTTGTGTGGGAACCGGCGTTGAATGCCAACGAGAATACCCCGGTTAAAAATAGACATTGGCAGACCAAAGCAGCACAGTCGTATTCCAGAAGGTTAAAAGGTGCAGTTTCTGGCGAAAGCGTAACACGAGCAATGTCAGACCCCAGAATTGAAATATGAATAGCAATATTCACAAATACCAAGCTTGAAAAACACCAGACAAACCCAAAAGGGGGATTTGTAATATAACGAAGAACACATAGCAACAAGGCGGCAAATGCCTGAAATACCAGCAACGTGACCCCGGTTGCAAGAACGTAATCGCTTGAATGAAGGCGAGCTGGCCCTGCAAACCGCCATATTGTTGCAATAAACGCCACTGCCCACGTGATTGCCACGGCAGCCTGAGACATTGATTTTTTACATTCAACCATGACTGGTCCCGCGTTTACTGATCAATCTGGTTATTTGTTTTAATATCAACAAGGCAAAAAAATCCGCCTACGCCGCGTTTTTTTGATCGTTCTATTTTTAGGTTGGTTGGGGTGGCGTAGACTGGGTGTGGGCAGCGGTTGGGCGTCACAACCCCGAAGGTTGCCCTTTGGTTCTGGATGGGAGACGGGGCGGGTCCCGTTTCAGGGCCAGATTCTGGTGTTAAGGCTGAGGACCTGGCGCGGTCCAAAGCCAAAGGGGATTTGGCGACTGTTCGAGAGTGTGCGATAAAAGTCTGCATTGTTGACAGATACGGGCGAATCAAGAAGAGGCCCTGTGCGAAACGGTTTTTTTCCCGCCAGTCGCTTTGCAACCACGGAAAGACAAACGAGCATGGCGGATTAACATGCGAAGATTGCCTTGAACCGTTTGCAAAGAGGAGTCGGTTGGATGCACATTTGCGCCTTTGCCGTAAGCCCGATCGGCTTCGTCGTTGTGTTTTCTGTTCTTTTGCAGGATACGGAGGTGAGTTTACCTCGCACATGCGCAACATGCACTCCGCTCTTGTTCGCGAAGTGACACTCTATCGAGAGGCCAACAGCGCGCTTTCCTCTAAAGAGGCGCGGCTCAGGCGGACGGGGTCGGAGAAGCGGCCGCGGGTGTGGTGCGAGCCTGGCTGTGGCAAGTCTTTTGCTTCGCGGGGAGCTTTAAAGAAGCACCAGGACGGACATGGGCCACAGCGGGCCGCGTGCAGGTTTACGCCCGAGGAGAACAATCTTTGTTCCGAGTGCGGAAAGGCGTTTGAGTACAAGCGGTGGTTTGATCAGCACAAATCGAGCGCCTGTCAGATCGACGTACCAGATGATATTCACATTGTTGAAAATCCAGATGTTCTATTTGAGCACTGAAATTGTTTATTTTATATATTTGCGTTAAAAAGTGGGTTCACGAGCGCGTACCTTGGTCCTTGCCCTGTGTTTTTGTATGTTGTGCGCTGCAGGGGCGGGCGCGGGGCGCGCAATGTTTTTGGTAACGACGTTTGAACTATTTTTTTGAGCGTTATCCAAGGGAAAATTAAAAATGAGGAAAAAACCCATCCAATAAACGCGTATACAAACCACGGGACTGGCGTGTCCGATTCCTCCCGGCTGTGCCGAACGCCCGCCTCCAGTTGCACCATCAGAGGCGCCCATGTGCAAAGAAAGTAAATTGATCCGGCTACAAACGGCGAAAATATTTGAATTCCACTTTTTCCGTCGTACCAAGCTACCTCTGATGCGTAACCCGTGAACATCAAAAGACCGTAGGCGGAAAAAATTAAAAGAATTACAAAAAGGGTTACACTGTTGTCAAAAAAGAATTCGTTGCATACAAAAATCAACGGAGTTGACAGCGCATAGTCTATGATTCGTGGCCACCAAGCTCCGCCAAATGTTTCAAACAACAGCATTTCTGGGTTGGGGTGAAATTTGAATATGATCCATGAAACAAGATGTTGCATCGCAGAAATCAGCGCAAACGCCGGCGGAAGGGCCGCAAGCTGAATTCCTGGCCTGTTTGAACCCGAACCGCCAATAACTTCTTTTTTCTGATTAAGAACAAACTTTCCGTCGGGCAAGCGGGACCAGACTGAAAATGTGTTGACAACCGTTCCGGAGCGGTTGGGATCGTCTGTTACGTTTTTTTGGCCAATGTAAATGAGCATGGCGGTTGCAATGCCTGTAATTACGACTGCACTGATGCCGTGATACATTTCAAGATCGGCAATTGTGGCCGGCGGTTTCCGAGGTGCAATCCCTTGCCTGGTGCATCTTCCCCGAAACCAACCAAAGTATATTACTCCGACAAGTGCAATAAGAAGCGAACACCCCAGAATAACGCCGGCTTCTACGTCAAACGTTTGCGAACCAAAATCCGTATTTGAAATGCTATACCAAAAAAGCGCAAGCAACGGAATTTTAGAAGCAAAACTTGCCCAGACAAATTCCAGTTCCGCCGCTATAACCACACTTTCCCGCGTTTCCTGCTCCATTTTTTAACAGCCGGCGCGTGTACACAACGCGGTGGCCGGTGCTTATATTTAAATGTTGTGCGGTAAGCTCAAAGTGTAAGACCGAACACACCTGGGCCGATGGGGCTCGGTCTTGTAAAAAAAGAACGGCTTATTTTTGAACAACTTCTTGCAGAAAATTCCGTGCATCAACGCGCGCAGTGTGGCGACACATGCGGTCCAACAACGGTTAAAGATATTGGGGCGCCACCAGCTGCAGTCTGTCGTGTGATCGTTGACGCGTGTCCCTTTTTCCGGCGGCATGCCTCTACCCGCACGGAAGTAACCGCTCAAGCGCTTGCAGAAAAACTTGTGTACTACGTGCTGGACCTTGTTTCTCCGCAATTTATGGAAAATGGAGACGGGCCTGCCCCCGAGGTACTGGTTATGTTTGACACGCAAGCCAACATGCCCACTGCCCGGTCAATGGTTGCTGCAAAACGAAATCCGCTGGCAACACCCGAGGAACTTGACCGTGTCCGTCTCGATCCCAAGTGTACTACCGTGGTCGTTAACGGACGGCTTTTTTCTGCTGAGGAGCGCCCTTTTACAGCCAAAGAAATTATGGCGCTCGAAGAAAACGAACATGTGCCTTTTTGGTTTTGCCGGGCCATGAATTCGCGCGCCGGAAAGGAGGCTGTCTGGGCTCTTCTTGAAAAAACTGTTGTAAAAGTGTTTGCCGAGCTTGGAAATGAAAAACGGAGGGTCTGTGTTACAGTTGACGGCCCTGGAACCGGGCCTACTGCGGTCACGCGTATCGAACGCGGGCCCGAGGGCGGAACAAACGGCATTGTTAAAGTGACACAGTTTGCCCGAAAAGTGCAGTGGGGCGAAGCCGATCTTAAAGCAGCCGATGCGTCCCAAAAGCCAATCGAACGGCCCAACGCCGCACAGGTTATTGTGACCAACGACCGCGATCAAATCTGTCAACAGCTAATCTTATCGTCGTCACGAAGCCCTTCCTGCCGCAATTGTTTTATCCATTTTTTGCCGCACGTCATGTCTCGTGGTCCTGCACAGTGGATGGACACCTACGGTTTTCCGACCTGTGGTCGCGGTTCAACACTTGCGTTTCTTCTTGTATTTGGCGGAAGCGATTACACCGTGTCGATGTTAGGGGTTGGTCTTCGCCCTGGTCAAGCGGTTGAAACGGACAACGGAATTTTTAATTTGCAAAAATGTTTTAGTGTTTCCGAAGATTTTCCACGCGGAGTAATCCACACTGGTGGCGTGGTTGACGCAATTTGCAGATCGTTTACGGGGAAAAAAACGGCACAAGTTTTTTCATTTGACGAAGATTCCGGCCAGTTTTTTATTTCAAAACAAGCTGCGTTGGCCAGTGCTTCGGCCGGAAAAACGGTGCGAAAACGCCCGCGAACCCTTAAAGACCTGCATTCGCAGCTAAAGGATGTTATCTGGCTTCTTCAGTATTGGAGTTTGGCGTATTCCAATCTTACGCCGGCAGGCCCTCCGCCGTTGCCAGAGTCGGTCACGCTTTTTGAACTTCGGTCGCCGCTGCAACGGTTTCTTCAGACGGGAAAACACTTTGAACCGGCAACGTCAATTCCGCTGTAGCGCAATAATTGGTTCAAAACCGCAGCCCGCTACGTTTGCAGCCCTTAAATCTGTCGAGCCAGGGCGACTAATCCATTTTGGGTTTGACAAAGGTTCTGTACAAGACTGCTACCCACTTGAGCGCAATTAAACACAGGACCATTTCGTGCATTCGGACGGCCTTTATTTGGTTCTGGTTTAGCGAGTACACGGCTGCTGCAATCGCTGCGACGTATTTTAAAATGTTTAAGTAAAGAATTAGGTTTACGTTCATCGCGGGTCTGGGCACGGCCTCTGCGTACAATTTTGTCAGACCTTCTTGCTTCAATTCGACCCGGTTTGACGGTGGGACTAAACCGTGTACGACTCGGCCTGTGCCGCCAAGAGAGACACCCTGTTGTAGTATACGGTCGGGTTCGGAGCCCACAGATTAAACGCCGTCGACACCTTTGCCATATAATGCCTCGAAAATGACCAAAGCCATCCTTCGGCTGCGCCATTGACCATCGCCGTCTCCATCCGTGTGATAAGCTCGACCATAAAATTGGAGAGCAGCGGAGCAATGTCAGCCACAGACGTCTGAAGCCGCAGCTGTGCCGGAACAAGAACGTTCAACGGATGTTCAAACCGGTGCGTGCGCCAAGGGGGGGGGTCGACCTGTGGTTGAAACTGGCCCAACTGTGTCATACCAACCCCACGGTCGTACCGTTCGGACCCCCTTTCGGCCGATCTCGAGTATTGCTTCTGCCATTCGGTGTTGTTCTCGGGGAGCGTGAGGGCCAGCGCCACGTGGGCAACAAGTCCAATCAGCTCAAAAGATACCGCTTGCGGTATTCCGTTTTCCCGAAGACGGTCGGCCACAAAATGCGTGGCCATCGAGCAAATCCCAATTGTAGTAATTGAATGATTACTGTTAATCCCAAGTTCAGGGGGCCAAATCGGAGAAATGGCGTCCGATGCACAAAGGGCAGTGCCATCTTCGTCAGGAACAGTCCCAAACAAAATATTTCCGCCCCTGGATTTTCCCCTGATAATATGGTGTACCTGTACCGTAAAACATTGATCGGACAGTACGGTAAAAGACGTTGGAATTGTCTCTGGGCCAGGCTGCGGTTCACAAAAATCGGCGCCGTCTGCTCCCTCCTTCCAGGCTGGGTGCTCGCGGTCGACCGGCCACGTGCGCATTTCCATGGAAATAATGGATGGCGCGTTAGGCGGCGGCTGTGAAAAAACCACCGGCACACGGGAAAGCGGTGCCATCGTTTCCGCAATCTTGCGACACGCGGTCAACGTGTTGTGAATCTCTTCGGAGGAGACGCCCGAGTCTGCCCACCTTTTCCATACGGGAAACTCGGCAAACTTTTCGGGCAACGGCACAATTTCTCGCAGTGCAGACTTGGACTGTCCCGGAAGATGCAGCAGTGTAGCCAACCTGTTGAACAGTATATGATTGAAATTGAAGTATACCTTCAGCCGTGTTCGGTGGTTCTGAGAAAACCCTCCGTCTGGAAGCTCCCCAACACGAATCTTGTGGCCAAACACCCCGGTAATCGACTTTTTGGTCGTCTGCCGGAGGGCGTGCTCAGAAGTCGCATGGACGTACGGGTCAACAAAAATGCTCGACTGAGCCGGCATCCAAAGGTACCACGCATGGGCGGCAAAAAGCCCCCCAAACCCAGTCGAGATGCCAGTGTGGTAAACTGTCGGCCTGTTCAAGAGACTTTCCCGGTAGAAATCGGCGAACAACAGCCGCGCAACGTACGGAATCGCCGGCCGATTGTGTGGAATCTTGTCAAAACTTGCCGTTGACATGCCCGGGACCAGACCCTTGTGCGTCGACTTGAACCGTTTTCCAATAACTTCCAGTCGAAAAATTATTTTAATCAGTTCGGGAAGCGTGTCCCTTGTAAACCCCGGATGGGTTGAAATCCGCCATCCGGGGTTAACAGACGACATGTTTTCGGTGTAGACGTTAGGATCGCGCGAAAGTGGACCAAGAATTTCCTGGACCAGTTTTGCCACGCTCCCCCTGGGGGTGCCCCACCGGTCAGTGGAAAAAATTGCGGGAACGCATTCTTCTCGGCCAACGGTCAAAAGCGGCACGCTTCCAACCACCCGCGGCATGAGCCACATTTTGAATTGACCACGGGCGTGTCCAGAAGTCCAGGCTGACGACCGCAGCCACGGGCGGGTGCGCCGTAGCTCGGCCTCGCACGCGTCCCGTTCCGCGGGCGTCGGCGAGTTTCTGTCCGGCTCCCTGCTTCTCAGCGCAAAGACCACGAGAAAACGGGCAAACTCTGACCGGATCGAGACAACCTTGCCCGTAGGGGTCACATACTTGTTGTGCGTCCAGGTGACGTAGTTGGCCTCTTTGGAAAAGTAGAGGACCGCTGTGCTCACATGTCCCGGCTCAACATTGTTAAACCAGGCGGTCGATATGGTCACAGAAAGCTCTGCTGCCGGCGAGCCCTTTGTTTTTGGCAACACCGCGCCTTCCGCGACCGGAGCCGGCAAAACCACGGTCAAACTTTTGATCCGTTGGTCCATGCGAACCGATGGCGGCCTGTGCACGCACGCTTCGTTGTAGACGCGCGGGCCCCGTCCGTGGATTGTCTCCAACACGCACAGGTTTGACCTGAACAATGGAGAGTACACAATGACGGGAAGATTAAAATCGCCGCCAGGAGACCAGATTGCGCCTGGCGCCGGTACCTTGGACGCCGGCCGAAGACAAAAAAGCGCGGTGCCAGGGTGAACCCCCATGGCCGCCTGTACGGCGTCTGTTGGAGATACTGGCATCAAGTCCGCGGTAAACTGTCCTGGGTAGCACGCGGTGGGTTGCACAAGTTCTTGCTGAAGCTGATCGGTCACGGTAAACCCACCTTCTGTGTTGAGGGTCTGGTTTTGCCGCAACATGTTCTGATTGGCGTGGTATTGCACAAGAAAAATAAAATTCATGTTAAACCGGAACAATCGCATTGATTTTGACAAAATCGACTGAGGGTCGATTAGCGCCCAATGTCTCCACAATTTGCATGTGCCAGCAATGCTAACAAGCGTTTTTGCTCCGCCGATAGCAACCGCATGAGAACATATGCGCCTGATAACGTCGGGAGCGATTGTGGTTCCAAACCCCGGACACCGCACAACCGTATTTGGTGGCGGCAATGACAGCTGTGCAAGCGGAATCCTGTGGTGAACAAGACCGGCAACCTGCATAGGCATCGTCGACGCAGGCCTGCCAGGTTGTGCGGCCAGGGAAACTCTGCGGACCGTATAGGGGGGCAATCTATATCTAAATTTAGCCGGGACAAAAATAGCACACCTGACACCATGAAGATTCCTCCGCTTGTTAACCCGTTGGCCGCAGAAAATGCGGCCGTTGTTCAAGCACGCCTTGCGCCAAACGAGTTTTATAACTCTGAAGAAATGGGCGAGCAGTGCTATCAGGCTCCCCCGGGATCCCTTGCGTGGACAATTTTACCCGCCGCCGGTTCCTCCATGGGACCCGAAGGAAAGGAAAAGGAAATTTCCGCTGTTTGTTACGCAACAAAACCAATGATTACCAAGTTTTCTTCTTCGCCAAATAAGTTGGTTGTGCTTGGAACTGTTGCGTCGCCGGTTGCCGACCCAGACCTTTTGGCGCGCCACCCCGACGAGCTTGCTCACCTGGCCGTTTTTGTCAGCGGAAGTCATACCATTTTGGCGCATCCGGATGATTGCCAAGGCTTAAATCCCATGGATTTTATAAAAGTTGACACAGGTCTGGACACAGGTCTGGATAATAATTTTGGCGTTTTTGAGTCTGGCGAATATTCGTTTGCCGTTCCGCGGGTTTCTAAAGCTGGATCCGCGTTCGATGATGGATCGTTTGCTATGGTTTTGCAGGTGGGTATGTCGGAATTGAGGATTTTGCTGACGCAGGAACGGTTCAATCAAGGATAATGTCAGATTGTGCCGCATTTCCCTCCGTGCACAAAAACACCACGGGTCGCCGGTTTATTGGAGGAGACACAAATGGGATGGCTTTTTATTGCATACCCCATTTTTTTTGTTCATATAAATGGGTCAAATGAAAGAGACAAGACAAGGGGTAGTTGGATTTACCGGTCATGACAACACTTGTCCCCGAAGTTATCGGCTCCCCTTCGCCGCAAGGAGTTGTTGTTGTAGCCGGGAATAACCTTCCGCCCTCCGGCGTTAAGAAAAAGGACGCCTGGTATGTGCCAGCGCACTGTCCCCTTTTTTCCCAAGCCGGTTCAAATACCGAACTCGACAGATACGGGGTTCCGTATGTGACTGCATTTGTGGATCCGACAGCCAACATGAACGATCCATTTGCAAGTTCGGGAGATGGAATTTCGGGAAAAGTTGTAGGAGTAAGCATTGATGGAGAATAG
>UEXM01000836.1_pt1 | contig 30043 bp, 32 predicted proteins | sample 1796661 | NCBI WGS metagenome assembly UEXM01 (sample SAMEA4772469, study PRJEB27181) | metagenome
ACTGCATCGTGGTCATAAGTATATGTAATACCTTTTTTGTTAGTGAATGTAATGATTGCTGATTTACCGATTAATGTTTTAGAGATAACGAATCTTGATTTAGTAATTTTCATAATGTAATTAGTTTAATTTAGTTAATGTATTAGTTTATATTTGTTACAGTAATATTATCCAAATCGATTCGTATTTGATTTGCAAAGTAAATATATGAAATAAATGAAGGCGGGGGCGGGTAAACTATTTGGCTTTTGTAGGAGAGGGAGGGGAGGGGGGTAGGGGGGCTACGCTATACCCCTATATTTACAATAACTTTTTATGTGACAATAGGCTATTAAGAAAGTAAGAGTAAGGGGCAACTGTCACACTTTTAACATATTTACTATGCAAGTAATAATATAAGCATGGCATACAAAATGAGTGGTCCTTTATTCTTCAGTGACCCTGATAACAAGAAAGAAGAACGTAGAGAGAATAAACAAACGAGAAGGCTTAAGCGTTTAAGAAGACTTGAGGCTAAAGGTAAGACCAACACTAAAAGATACGATAGGTTGAAAGACAAAGTATATAATCCTTTCGGTAAGTAATGCCAAAGCAGAAGCTATCACCTAAAGCTGCTGCAGCTAAAAAGAAAAGAGATCTAGCATTTGCTAAGACCTTTGCTCGTAAACGCAAGAAAGCAGAGAACCAAAGATTAAGAAGAGCTGCCATTAAGTCAGGTAGAAATATAAAAGGTAAAGACTACGATCATAAAGATGGTAAGTTTAAATCCGTTAAGGCTAATCGTGGTAACGATGGCAAAGGAACTAAAAAAGAAAGATAAACATGTACAAACCATTAAGAAAACGTAAGATGGGTTCTTATACAAGTAGTCTTCGAAAGATTATTAACGACGAAGTAGAGAATAAAATTTCAGCGCTTAAGAAAGAAGATGTTGATCCACCAAGTAAAGAACAAGAAGGCTTTACTACATTTGACTACGATTACGGTCCAACACTTGAAGCTCCAGAAGATTATTATAGTGAAACTAGTACTATGTCAAAAGAAGAGTTTGAAAAAGAAATGGGCTCTGACCAAGTTGACATACAAAATAAAAGATACACGGCTGAGCAATGGAACAAAGAAGCAGAAGAGGTATCTTTTGATAATCTAACACCCGAGCAGAAAACGTCTTTGGACAATTTTTACGGAGAAGATATTGAAAAAAGAAAAGGTACAAAAATACTTAAAAAAGATAATAAGTTTTATTTGGATCAAGGGGACTACCATACAGACGAAAGTGGTGTAACTAAGCCGATGGAAATAACAGACCCGGCGTTCAATCAAGCTCCTGACAAATCTGAACCTGGAGTAGAAGAAAGAAGCGAGCCAACTATAGGAGCAGTGAACTTAGCTGACGTTTTAGGCTACGGGGATGATGGACGATTACAAAACATGTCTGCAAATGACCAAAAGTTTTTTAATACAAAATTCAGCGAAGACAATGAGGCTCTTAATATTTTAAGTGATCAAAAATTTATAAAAAAGTCGCGTAAACAGTATGAAAAAGCGATGAAGGGCAAGAAAAACAAACAACCTTTCGGTAAATGGCTAATGAACCAATCACACCCTGAGTTAGGTGGTAAAATTATGAACGCCGCTAGACAATGGGAGGGCGATCAAGCAACTGATACAGACAGCTCTGGAGAAACGCAAGATCAAAGAGTAATAAAAGGACCAAGTCAAACTAGAGGGGTAAGTCCAGGTCAAGAACAAAGTCCAGAAACAATAGGTCAATTTAACATGAATAGAAACGCATCGTCAAAAGGGCAATCTAAGATGATTAAAGCTTTTGGTAAACCGATGTCATTTAGAAACAATAAACACTAGAAATATGTACAACTACAAAACAAAATTACCAGGCATCGATAGATCGTCTGACAAAAACAAAATGGGTAGAGCTAACTCTTCTGCTTTGCAAAAGGGCACTAGAGAATACACTAACGTAGGTTCTTCGCCTGGTAAATTTATGGGCATGGGATTAATGGGTAAAGCAGCTAAAGCTATAGCTCCTGGAGCAGTAGAGAAGTTGAAAGGGACAAAACTTGGCGGTATAGTTGGTAAATTCATGGGAATGTAAGGTGACTATAACCAAGTACACTAATTATTAACCTAAAACCAAAAATTATGACGTACCTATATTACCAATCTACCACAACAACCGGTAGTGAAGCAAAAGCAAACGAAAAAACTAAGAAGCAGTGGTCACATTTAGCTAACAAAAGCAACTGGAGAATAACCCAATTGCCAAACGGCTACTATCAAACTGAGGTTTCTAACCCAGATAACGAAAACTGGCACGATGTAACGCGCAGAGAGACGTTAGAAGGAGCAGAATCAGCAATAGATGGAAGTGTTGAGCACTTTACTAAGAAAATAGAGGCTACGAAAGGCCCTAAAGTAGTGAAAACTTTCGAAAAATAGAATAATTTAATTTAATTTACTAAAATGGAATACAATTTACCAAGTGAAATTGTCAAAGACCTAAACTTTGGCGATGATGCTAAAACAAAAGTAATGAAAGGCGTAGAAAAGCTTGCTAGAGCTGTTGCTTCTACGCTAGGAGCCTCTGGAAAATGCGTAATTTACGAAGACGCCAGAGGAATGCCTGTTATAACTAAAGACGGAGTCACCGTTGCACAATCAGTAGTACTATATGATCCAGTAGAAAACCTAGGAGCAACTCTTATTAAAGAAGCTGCTAGTAAAACTGTAAACGAAGCTGGAGACGGAACAACTACAGCCACGGTGTTGGCTTCGGCTTTACTAGGTCACATATACAATCGAATGGACAAAGCTACTATTAGAGATATAAAACTAGGGTTAGACTCTGGTTTAGATAAAATACTAAAGTATCTTGAATCTATAACTATAGAAGTTAGTGATAAGACACTAGAACACGTGGCGGCTATATCATGTAATAACGATAATGAGCTTGGGGAGATAATTGCTGAGGCTTACCAAAAAGTAGGTAAAGACGGCGTTGTTTTAATGGAGGGCTCTGGAACAGAAGAAACTTACGTGGAGCTAGTTGATGGCGTTCAAGTTGACTGTGGGCTTACATCTCCACACTTTGTGACTAATACTGAAAAGCAAAAAGCAGAGCTAGAATCACCACTTGTATTAATATGCATGTCTGAAATACCTAATGTTAGAAAAATACAAAGTATATTAGAATATGTTATAAAAAACAATAGATCACTACTTATTGTCGCGCCTGTGTCACAGCAAGTCAAGTCAGCGCTTTTAATGAATAAGGTTAAAGGTAACATAAAAATCAACATTATTGATCTACCAGGCTTTGGTCAAGGTAAAAAAGATACATGTGAAGATTTAGCCATACTAACAGGTGCTACACTTTTTAACGAAGAGCTTGGTGATGATTTAGATGCAATGACACCTGAAGACTTAGGAGAAGTTGAATACTCTGAAACAGACGATAAACACACAGTTATAACCTTAGATGACGTAGCTGTTGAAATAGAAGAAAGACTAGACGAAGTACATAAGAAGGTTGCTTCAGAGAAAAACGGTTTTTTTAAGAAAAAGCTAGAAGAAAGACTAGCTATGCTATCTGGCTCAGTTGGAATAATAAAAGTAGGTGCTGGATCTAAAGTAGAGTTAAAAGAAAAGAAGGACAGAGTAGAAGATGCGATACATGCTACTAAAGCTGCTTTAAAGGAAGGTATAGTACCAGGTGGTGGTATTGCACTTCTTAATTCATCTCAAAAAATTAAACCCGATGGAGTTGGTGAAGAGTGCTTGCTGTTCGCGGCTATGGCTCCTTTCGCTACAATTATGTTAAACGCTGGATTAAACACTACAACAGTGCCAACCAAAGAAGGTACAGGAGTAAATGTTATTGACGGAAAGAAAACAGACATGATTAAAGCTGGTATCATAGATCCTGTGTTAGTAACTAAGTCGGCGTTAAAAAATGCGGTTAGCGTAGTTAAAACTATTATATCTGCAGATTGTGTAATTTCAAACATGAGAACAGATGAAAGCAGTTAATCATTACGTAGTAGTTGACAAAATAAAATCTACAGAAGAAAGAAAAGTTGGAGGCTTAATTATAAGCGAAGAAGACGATCAAGAGAATAGATATTTCAAAGGAACAGTTATATCTGTTGGCAATTTAGTAGAGGGTATAAAGGATAAGGATATTGTATGGTATGATCGCCATGCTGGTCACGGAATAGAATTTAAAGATAAGTTTTACTTTGTAATCAAAGCAGGTGATATTGTACTAGTAGATTAAACATAAACCATAAACTTTAATCCTTAAACACAAAATCTTTAAACAAATTATTTATTAATCACTTAAAAATTAAAAAAAATGGCAAGTGCAGTAACAATTGGGGCTAAAGGCCCTTACTTATACTTCGCGGAAGCAGAAGTAGCAACAACGACTGAAGCTATCATGGTGCCGGCTAACTCTTATTTAGGAGCTAACCCAACTGGTGATACATCTTTAGTTTTATCGTTTGCAGACGTAGTAGGTACAGACACAGTAAACACTGTAACCTTAACAATCGCAACTGATACTCATAAGGTAGTAATGGCGGCTTTAGCTGAAATTATTAACTCAAATCCTAACAAAGCTAACAACGGAGTAATAGTTGTAGCAGATGCAGAAGATACAACAGCTAAAGAACTTACTACAGCTACAGGTGGCGCTGGTACATCGTACGATCCAGCTGTATTTGGAACTAAAACCGCTGTTTATCACAAAGCGTTTAGAGGTAATGTAACTGGCGTAGCAATCGCTTAATTTGTAACTAAATAAAAAATAGAAAAATGGAAAATTATTTATATTTCTCAGACAGCGATGGAGCAGATGCTACAGGCGACGCAGGTATGTGGCCAGCTTCAAGATTTATTGGAGTAAGCCCTGCTTCAGGTACTACTACAGAAGTTTACTTTGAAGGTCAGACTGGTGTTGGTGATGGTGTTGATAAAATTGTTTTAACACACTTAAACTCAGGCACAGTATTAGACGATCAAGCAGATTTAAAAGGCCACAAGTGTCAGCAAATAGCTAATGCTATTTCAAGCTTGCTAAACGCACATCCTCACGGAGGTAAATTGCACACTGTTGTTGACTTAACTGAAAGTATTACAGCGGCTGGTATGCCAACTATTTCAACAGTAGCTATTACTATTGACTCGTAATAAATGAGATTAACCTCTCACGACTTACGTGAATTACAAATCCTAAAGTATTACAGGCTCACTAGAAAGTGGGCTTGTAAGACTTACGGGTTAACAGATGCTGATCTTGAACTCTTAATATACTTAGACTGCAAGAACAGATTTACAAGACAAGAATTTATTGATGGTACTTACACCATGAGCTGGGATAAAACTCGGTGGGACAAGTTAAGAAAATTAGGCTGGATTGAGGTTTGGAGACATAGAAATCGTACAACGATAAAGTATAGCGTATATAAAACCTCTTTTAAATGCAGCCAACTTATAAGTAGAATATACAGGATGTTACTAGGTGAAGAAGATATACCAACATCAGAAAGAAGTGTATTCTATAATAATAAATCGTATACAGATAAAGTTTTTAATAAAGCTATAGATGATATGATAAAAGACTCGGATAGATAATGGCGTTTAAACTAGGTAGCAACAAAGGCAATAAAGACTTTAAACTTAAGATCGGTGGAACACACGAAACAATAGGTGGTTGCAGGATTGAAAGGGTTGAGCTACCAGAAGGTGTCATGGGTGAAGCTCATAAAGAAGGTGTGATATATATAAGTAACGCTATCGATCCTGAAAGCGAGCAATACAGAAGAGTACTTCAGCACGAGATGAAACACATGACTCACATGAAGCTTGGTAGAGTAGATTATGACGACGATTATGTTTATTGGGACGGAGATAAGCACGAGAGAAAAGACGGTTATATTAACTACGAAGGTAAGATGTATCCAGAAGGAGACGTAGAATTACCTTGGGAATTTGAAGACTAAAACTATGGCATTTAAAATGAACAGACCGGAGAACGATGCAGTTGCTCCAGCATTAAAGAAAAACGGCGGCTATCACAAGGGTCAAGTCAACGACGCTGAGAAAGAAGAGATGAATGATAACATCGCTATGGGTAAAGGTCCAGCTAAACCTAAAGTCACGACTAGCGCTAGACCTAAGCCTAATAAAGAGTCAAATGATCCAACTTTTGAATATGGCTACGAAGAGTCTCCTAAAATAATGAAACTTAGAAGAGAAGGCTTAATACCAAATTCTCAAAATTTTAAAAAATGATAAGTAATTTAGTAGGGGGTTTATTCGGCAAAGTCTTAGATAACGCAGAAGGTATACTTGATAAAGTAATTACAACTGACAAAGAGAGAGATGAAGCTAAGCTAGCGTTAAAATCAATAATGCTTGAAGCAGAACGTGAAGCTTTCGCAAAAGAGGTTGAAGATCGCAAATCTGCAAGAGATATGTATAAGGACGATGCTATTATTCAAAAGGTTTTAGCAACGTTATTTACTGTAGCATACTTTGGTATTACATTTGTAATGTTTAATTACTTTGTTACAAAGTCAATAGACTTAGGTGAATTTGAAATAAGCTTTATATCGACAATATTTGGTGCTATGAGTGCTAAAGTCAATACAATAATAGACTTCTTCTTCGGTGGAAGCTCAAAGAAAAACGAACAAATAAAAGAAAAATAAAATGGGATATTTTAAAGTAGACGTAAAACCAAATTTTCCAGCTAGCCTACAACATAGTGCCGCAAACATGACTGATGGTAAAATATTAGCTGACTGGACTGAGTTTGAAATACCTAGCGGAACAGCTAGTCTTCAAGGTATTAATATATTATATAAAGGAGTTGATGGAGCAGACATTGACCCAACAGATTTTGAAATACTTTGGGCAAAAGGAAACGTAGATGGAACAGCGCCAACTAGCTTAGCCACACCTGGTAGTGTGATAGGCGCGCCAGCTACCGGTAGTAATCCTTGGTTTAATCAAATACAAGGAAAAACTTATGTTGACGCTGGCAACTGTAAAGATGACGGTAACTTAATATATTTAAGACAACTTACGCCAAACATATCTTTTGGTGGTACTACCGCTGCTCAAACACTTGTGAATCTAGGCTTAGGAAATACTCAATTATGCTTAGAGGGCGTTCCACAGAGTGGAAGCAGTGTTGGTTATGACAAGCTATACGCGGCTTTACTAGCTAAAGCTACTCACGCTTACACAACATCAACGCTTAATGTTAATGGCGCTCATGCCTCAGGAACAACTGGAGCTGTATTAACAGTGGCTACTATAGATGCAAGACTTGCTTTTGCGCCAGGAGATGTAATACACGACGAAGATGATCAACTAGTAGGAACTGTCAGATATGTGAATAGTGCTACTAAAATAACACTAGACGCTCCTATAGCTAACAGTGTTGCTGATGGTAAGCATTTATATAACTTAAATCCTATAGTTATACAATGCTCTTTTCATCAGTAAAATAACAATTAACTTAAATTAAATTAAATTATGGCAAAAAGAAAAACACCTAAAACTGTTGACTTAAAACCTCAAGCAGAGAAAATTACAGATCAACAATTAGAAAGACTACAAGGTATAGTCTCAAATATCAATAGAGCTCAAATGGATTTAGGCTCTATAGAAGTTCAAAAACATTCCTTACTACATACTATTGCAGACTTGCAAGCTATGGTTCAAGAGATGCACGTATCGTTTAAAAAAGAATACGGCGACGTTGTTGACATAGACATAAAAGACGGAAGAATTAAATACAATGAAAATGGAAGCGACGAAACTAATTCGAAAAATAACAATAGGTAAAGACTACAAGATAGATTCTATGCATTACTCTGTAGGCCAAGAGGTCTACGGAGGGCATACTATCTCTAACATTATTGAAGAGGAAGAAAAGTACTCAATATATATTAGAAAAAACAAAGACGTATTGCCTTGGAAGGACTTTAATAAAAACATGGCAATATCTGTTGAGTATAATCTACAGTACTAATGAAAAGCCCTTATAACTTTGTTGTATCACCAATTGGAGGTAGATACAATAACACTCTAAAGGTAGATGATAAATCTTTGATAGTTAACACTGAAGTTTTTAATCATCAGTTTTCTAATAGAACAGCTAAAGTAGTTAGTGTACCAAGCATTGGACCTAGCAACGGTATTAAACCAGGGGATACTGTTATACTTCACCACAACGTGTTTAGAAGATGGCATGATGTAAAAGGTAAGGAGAGAAACAGTAAAGCTTATTTTGACGAGGATACTTATGTTGTAAGTATAGATCAAATATTTCTTTACAAATCAAACAACTCATGGAAAGCTTTGGATGGTTATTGCTTCGTGCAGCCTGTAAAAAGTTTAGATGAAACAAAAGTTGATGTAGAAAAACCTTGCGTTGGTATAGTTAAGTACACCGACGGAGAGATGGTTAAGGGAGATTTAGTTGGCTTTACGCCTTTCTCAACATACGAGTTTATCGTAGATGGTAAAAGACTGTATAGAGTATACAATAAATTTATTACAATTAAATATGAATATCAAGGAGACGAAGAAGAGTATAATCCAAGCTGGACATAGAGCGGTTGAAGAGCTTATTAAAGTTGCTAAAGAAGCTATTGTTGATAGTGGCGATGATATTACTGCCGATAGACTTAAAAATGCTGCTGCTACAAAAAAACTCGCAATATTCGATGCCTTTGAGATCCTTAATCGTATACAAGAGGAACAAGCTTTACTCGAGGGTAAGACTACTGAAGAGAAAAAAGAGAAAGTTTTTAAGGGCTTTGCCGAAGGTAGATCTAAGTAATGTACGAACAAACTTTATTCAAAATAATAGAACCCGTAAAAAAGACTACTATAAGTAGACTTAACAAGGGTAAGAAGTGGAGCCGAGGCTATAACAAAGAACATGATATAGTAGTCATTGGTGACACGGGTCAAATAGGTGAAATCTACGAAATACAAGGGTTAAAAATAGCCTTACCCAAAGCACCTAAAGATGTCTACTCAAACGACAATAAAAAGTGGGCTCAACTCGCTAAGCCTGATATACTAAAAAAGATAAAAACTATATTTGACTGGAAAGCTTATCCAGAAGAGCAAAAAGATCAGTGGCACGACTATATAGATGAAGAGTTTAATAGACGTGACGGTGGTTTTTGGTTTAATAATAATGGTAAGCCAACTTACATAACAGGTACACACTACATGTATCTTCAATGGAGTAAGATAGATGTTGGTGCTCCAGACTTTCGCGAGGCTAATAGGTTGTTTTTCATATTTTGGGAAGCATGCAAAGTAGATACGAGATGTTACGGTATGTGCTATTTAAAAAATAGACGATCTGGTTTCTCCTTTATGAGCTCTGCGGAGACGGTTAACTTAGCTACTATTTCAAGTGACTCTAGATATGGAATACTATCGAAAAGTGGGGCTGATGCTAAGAAGATGTTTACAGACAAGGTTGTACCTATATCTATTAACTATCCTTTCTTCTTCAAACCAATACAAGATGGTATGGACAGACCAAAGTCTGAGCTAGCATATCGTGTACCAGCGAGTAAGTTTACTCGTAAAAAAATAGACACAAACGAAAAGCTAGAAGAGATAAAAGGTTTAGATACTACGATTGACTGGAAGAACACAGGGGATAACAGTTATGATGGTGAAAAGCTTTCACTACTAGTACACGATGAGAGTGGTAAATGGGAACGACCAGATAACATACTCAACAATTGGCGAGTTACAAAAACTTGCCTTAGACTAGGTAGCAGAATTATTGGGAAATGCATGATGGGAAGTACATCAAACGCTTTGGACAAGGGTGGTGATAATTTTAAAAAACTATACAATGATTCAGATGTTACAAAGCGAAATAGAAATGGACAAACAAAGTCTGGTTTATATTCTTTGTTTATCCCAATGGAGTGGAACTTTGAAGGATTTATTGACAAGTACGGACAACCAGTTTTTAATAGTCCAGATAATGATGTTCACGGACCAGACGGTGAATTAATTGACATAGGTGTTGTTGATCATTGGCAAAACGAAGTTGATGGCTTAAAAGACGATCAAGACGGTTTAAATGAATTTTATCGTCAGTTTCCTAGAACTACGGAGCATGCGTTTAGAGATGAAACAAAAAACAGTATATTTAACTTAGTTAAGATATACGAGCAGATAGATTACAACGAAGGAATAAGTAGCTCAGCGGTACTTACAACTGGAAACTTTCAATGGTTAAATGGAGTAAAGGATACTATAGTAACTTTTAATCCTAATCCCAACGGAAGGTTTAAAATAAGTTGGGCACCTAATGCTGAGTTGCAAAATAGAGTAATATTAAAAAACGGAATAAAATATCCAGGTAATGAACACATGGGCGCTTTTGGTTGCGATAGTTATGATATATCTGGTACTGTCGATGGTAGAGGATCCAACGGATCTCTTCATGGATTAACTAAATTTAGCATGGAAGATTCTCCAGCTAACACGTTTTTTTTAGAATACATTGCTAGACCACAAACCGCTGAAATGTTTTTTGAAGATATACTAATGGCATGCGTTTTTTATGGTATGCCTATATTAGCAGAGAATAACAAACCAAGGCTTTTATATTACTTTAGAAGAAGAGGGTATAGAGGTTTTAGCATGAACAGACCAGACAAAGCTTGGAATAAGCTTAGCGTTACTGAGAAGGAGATTGGTGGTATACCAAACTCTAGCGAAGACATTAAGCAAGCACACGCTGCGGCGATAGAGATGTACATAAACGAACACGTTGGAGAATTAGGAGACGGATATGGTGATATGTATTTTAATGAAACGCTAAACGACTGGGCTAAGTTTGATATAAACAAAAGAACCAAACATGATGCCTCAATAAGTTCTGGGCTAGCTATTATGGCTTGCAACAGACACTTATATAGACCAAATAAAGAAAAGAAAAGAGAACCACTTAATATTAGTGTTTCAAAGTATTCTAACGACGGATATACTTCAAAAATAATTAAAAACTAAATATGGCTGAGTCAGTTATAAAAAATTTTCCAAGTCAGGTTGTTCCTGACGTAGAGAAGTTAAGTTACGATTACGGGTTAAAAGTAGCCCAAGCAATAGAGTCAGAGTGGTTTGACGGAAACAGAAGCAGCGGTGGTAACGTAGGATCTAGATTTAACAATGTGTCTAATGATTTTCATAGACTTAGACTGTACGCTCGAGGTGAACAGTCTGTGCAAAAGTACAAAGATGAATTATCTATAAATGGAGATTTATCTTACTTAAATCTAGACTGGAAGCCAATACCTATTATATCTAAGTTTGTTGATATAGTCGTAAACGGTATGGCTGAAAGAAATTACGACATAAAAGTATTTTCTCAAGATCCATACGGAGTAGCAAAAAGAACTGAGTATATGGAAAGTATACTTAGGGATATGAAGTCCAAAGAGTTTAACGCTATGGCGAAAGAAAACTTTAATATGGACTTTACTGAAAACAACGCGGAAGACTTGCCTGAAACAGAGCAAGAGCTAGAACTGCACATGCAGTTAACTTACAAGCAAGCCACCGAGCTAGCAGAAGAGCAAGCTATAAACACGTTGCTTGAAGGAAATAACTATGAGTTAATTAGAAAAAGACTTTACTATGACTTAGCGGTACTTGGTACAGCTGCTGTTAAAACTACCTTTAACACTTCAGAAGGAGTTGTGGTTGACTATGTAGATCCAGCTAGAATAGTACACTCTTACACAGAATCCCCTTACTTTGAAGACGTATACTATATAGGTGAAGTTAAAACTATACCTATAAACGAGTTGGTAAAACAGTTTCCTCATTTATCAAATGAAGACTTAGAAGAAATACAAGATCAAAGCCTAACACAAGCTCACAGATACAACACTCATAGAAGAGAAAAAGATAAAAATCAAATAGATGTTTTATACTTTAACTATAAAACTTTTATGAACGAAGTTTACAAGTTAAAAGAAACTTCTAGCGGTGGAGAAAAGGCTATAGAGAAAGATGACGGCTTTAATCCTCCTACAGACAAGGTTGGTGGATACGCTAAACTTTCTACTCAAGTAGAGGTTTTATATGAAGGAGCTATGATACTAGGTTCTGACAAGCTACTAAACTGGGGTTTGGCCGAGAACATGATGAGGGAAAAAAGTGATTATACTAAAGTTAAGATGAACTACAGTATGGTTGCTCCACGAATGTATCAAGGTAGAATAGAGAGTATAGTAAGTCGTATTACTGGATTTGCTGATATGATTCAGTTGACGCACTTAAAGCTACAACAAGTCATGGCACGTATGGTTCCAGACGGAGTTTATTTAGACGCTGATGGCCTAGCGGAAGTTGATCTTGGTAATGGAACAAACTATAATCCACAAGAGGCTTTAAACATGTTCTTTCAAACAGGTTCTATTATAGGTAGATCTTTTACTGCCGATGGAGATCCTAACCCAGGTAAAATACCTATTCAAGAAATATCTGGTGGAGCTGGAGCTGGTAACAAAATGCAAACGTTGATAGCTAATTACAATTATTATCTGCAAATGATAAGAGACGTAACAGGTTTAAACGAGGCTAGAGATGGTAGTACGCCCGATAGAAACGCTTTAGTTGGTGTTCAAAAGTTAGCCGCGGCTAATAGTAATACAGCTACTAGGCATATTCTGCAAGCTGGATTATTTTTAACGGCCGATGTAGCTCAACAGTTGTCACTTAGAATATCTGACATACTAGAGTATTCTCCTACAAAAGACGCTTTTATCCAACAGATAGGAACGCACAATGTTGCTACGTTAGAAGAAATGTCAGAGCTACACCTGTATGACTTTGGTATATTTATAGAGCTAGCACCAGACGAAGAAGAAAAGCAGCTATTAGAAAACAACATACAAATGGCTTTAACACAAAAGCTAATTAAACTTTCTGATGCTATTGATCTTAGAAACATACATAACGTAAAGCTAGCTAACGAGCTGTTAAAGATTAGAGAGAAGAAAAAAATGCAAGAAGAACAAGCTATGCAACAACAAAACATAGCTGCTCAGCAACAAGCACAACAACAAACAGCTCAAGCACAAGCACAGGCTGAAACTCAAAAGCAACAAGCTGTAACTCAAATGAGTATGCAGCTGGAGCAAGCTAAATCAGAGTTTAAAGCTAAAGCATTAGAGCAAGAAGCTTCTATTAAAGAAAGGCTTATGGACAAAGAGTTTGACTTAAATATGAAAATGAGGGAAATGGATAGAGAAGATGCCGAGGCATCTGAACAACGCCAAGACGCTAGATCTGAGAGAGAAGGTCAAAGAAAAGAAAGAGTAGAATCAAACAAACAAAAAGGTAAAAGATTCGAGTCATCAGGTAATGATGTATTAGGTGACGGCTTGAACATGAATAAGTTTTAAACCAATTATTATATTATATTATGAGTGAAGAAAAACAAGAAGCACCAGAGGTGCAAGAAGAAAACACTGTTAAAGTGAGTCTAAAATCAGAAGATGTAGAAACAGTCAACAAGGTTGACTTAAGTAAAAAACCCGATGTTGAAGAAGGTACAACTAACGACTCAGGAGTGGTTGGAAGCGATGAAACTGCCGACACCCCACCGGAACAAGAAGAAGTACAGGCGGAAAGTGAAACACAAGAAAGCCCAGTACTAGAAGAGATTACTAAAGAAGAGATTGAAGAAGTTGCTGAGCCGGCTATTGAGGCTAGCAAAACTAGAACGCTTCCAGAAAGTGTAGAAAAGCTAGTTGAGTTTATAAACGAAACTGGAGGAACGGTACAGGATTACGTTAATCTAAACCGAGACTATTCTGAAATGGATAACCTAACGGCTCTTCAAGAATATTATAAAACAACTAAACCTCACTTAAGCTCAGAAGAAAGAGCTTTTTTGATGGAAGAAAACTTTTCGTTTGACGAAGAACTTGACGACGAAAAAGATGTTAAAAGAAAGAAAATCGCTTTAAAAGAGCAAGTTGCCGAAGCGAAAGCCTACTTAGACGGGCAAAAGTCTAAATATTACGAAGAGATCAAGGGTGGATCTAAGCTTCCTGACGAAGCAAAGAAAGCTATGGATTTTTTCAATCGTTACAACAAGGAATCTGAAGAGAATCAGAAAAAAAACGAACGAGTTAGTAACGTCTTTAAACAAAAAACACAAAATGTTTTTAACGAAAAGTTCGAAGGTTTCGAATATAACGTTGGAGACAAAAAATTTAGGTTTAATGTTAAAGACTCTAGCGGTGTAAAAGAAACTCAAGGCGACATAAACAACTTTGTCAAAAGGTTTTTGAACGAAGATGGAACTATGGAAGATGCCAAGGGATATCACAAAGGCTTATACACGGCTATGAATGCAGACTCTATCGCTCAACACTTTTACGAACAAGGTAAAGCTGATGCTTTAAAAACTTCGGTTGAAAAAGCAAAGAACGTTAATATGGACCCAAGACAGTCTCATAGAGAAGTTCAAATTGGTGGAACTAAGTATAAAGTTTTAAGTGGAGATTCTTCTAATGATTACAAGGTTAGAATTAAAAAAGGAAGGAAATAGTTTTCTTCCATAACTTAAAAACATATTTATTATGGCAATTTCAAATCCAGGCGCTGGTCACTCCACCGTCGCAGGTGCGTTGAATAGTGTGCCAGCTTCACAAAAAGCAACACTATCTACGAACTACATTGATTTTACCGCAGACGGAAACGACTGGGGTCAACAATATTTACCAGACTTAATGGAGTCTGAAGCTGAGGTTTTCGGTAACAGAACAATCGCAGGTTTCTTATCACAAGTAGGTGCTGAAGAGGCAATGAGCTCTGATCAAGTAATTTGGTCTGAACAAGGTCGTCTACACTTATCTTACACAGGTAAGTATGACAACAACGAAAACACTTTTACTGTTGTTACTGATATTGACGGTAACGGCTTAACAACTACTCATGGTATTCGTATAGACGATATGGTTATCGTTGCTTACAACGAGGGTGTTATCAAGTGTTTAGTGTCAGCTGTATCTAACGCCGTTGTTACATGTCTACCTTACGAGGTTGCAACTGGTGATGCTGCTACTGCATTTTCTGACACAGGTGCTCCAGGTGCTGTTAACGCAACTTTATTAGTTATTGGTTCTGAGTTTGGTAAAGGTAAACAAGGACAAGGTGCTAGTACTGCGACTGTAAACAACGGTTTTGGCTCTGTTAAACCAACTCACACTTCTTTTCACAATAAGCCAATCATTATCAAAGATTACTATGAAATCTCTGGTTCTGATACATCTCAAATTGGTTGGGTTGAAATCTCAGGAGAAGAAGGACAGAATGGTTACTTATGGTACTTGAAGGCTGAAGGAGACACAAGAGCTCGTTTCGCTGACTACCTAGAGATGACTATGCTGGAAGCTGTTAAAGGTGTTAACACTGCTAACAACGCGGATGCTGCTGTAAACTCTGCTGACACTCCGTTTGGTACTGAAGGTTTATTTGCTGCTATTGAGCACAGAGGAAACATTACTACTGGTGTAACGGGTGTTAACGCTGCAACTGACTTAGCTGAATTTGACGCTATATTAGCTGAATTCGACAATCAAGGTGCTATTGAGGAGAACATGATGTTTGTAAACAGAGCTACTAGCTTAGCGATGGATGACATGTTAGCTTCTATGAATTCTTACGGTGCTGGTGGTACTTCTTACGGAGTATTCAACAACTCTGAAGATATGGCGTTGAACTTAGGCTTTTCTGGTTTCCGTAGAGGATCTTACGACTTTTACAAGTCTGACTTCCGTTACTTAAACGACAAGTCTACTCGTGGATCAATTAACTCAAGAGCTGCTGGATTCGGCGTTCGTGGTGTTATTATCCCAGCTGGTGTATCTACTGTATATGACCAAACATTAGGTAGAAACTTAAAGCGTCCGTTCTTACACGTACGTTATAGAGCTTCTCAAATGGAAGATAGAAAAATGAAAACTTGGATCACTGGATCTGTTGGTGGAAACATCACGTCTGATTTAGATGCAATGCAAGTAAACTATCTATCTGAAAGATGTTTGATTACTCAAGGTGCTAACAACTTCATGTTAATGAAGTAAGCAATATTATTAAGGTCGGGGCTTCGGCTCCGATCTTTTTTTTTAATTTTTTATATTTTATATTATTATGGCTAAAAAGCAAACCGCAGCAAAAGCTGCGCCAAAACAAGAGGTGGAGGCACCTGCTGTTGAAACACAAGTTGTTGAAGCACCAAAACCTAAAAAAACTGAACCTAAAAAACCTACTTGGGAAGTAAAAGACAGGGTTTATTATTTAAAACAAAACAAATCTGCCTTAACTTATTCTATGAAGTCATCTGGTATATATTACTTTGATGAAGACAAGGGTTACGAAAGAGAAATAAAGTATTGTGAAAATCAAAGAACTCCATTTGTAGATGAAATGCAGGGAGATCAAAGACTAGCTCACATTATATTTAGAAACGGAGCTTTGTATGTTCCAAGAGAGAAAACAACTCTTCAAAAGCTTTTGTCGCTCTACCACCCAATGAGAGACAAGTTGTTCTACGAGTTTAAACCACAAGTCGAAGCGGCTAACGAGCTTGATTGGCTAGAGGTTGAAGCTGACGCAATGATTGTTGCTAAAAGCTTAGACATAGACAGGCTTGAAGCTGTGCTACGTGTTGAGTTGGGATCTAAGGTATCTAAGATGAGTTCTAAGGAACTTAAAAGAGACGCTTTACTATTTGCTAAAAGAAACCCAGTTTTATTCTTAGAGTTAGTTGAAGATGAGAACGTAGAGCTTAGAAACGTTGGTATCAAAGCTGTTGAAGCTGGAATACTAAAGTTGTCTCAGGATCAAAGAACATTTTCTTGGGGTTCTAATGACAGAAAATTAATGACAGTTCCTTTTGATGAACACCCATACTCAGCGTTAGCTGTTTGGTTTAAAACCGATGAAGGTATGGAGATATTTAAGAGCATTGAAAAGCGACTAAACATGTAACTATCTTATAGTAGAGTGACCACTCTGCAACGGGTGGTTGCTCTAACTATAAAAAGATAATTATATGGCTGTAAGCGTAGACACAGTATACCAGCGAGTGTTAGCACTTGCAAACAAAGAACAAAGAGGCTATATTACGCCACAAGAATTTAACCTGCTTGCTAATCAAGCGCAGATGGTTATATTTGAAGAGTACTTTCACGATCTTAATCAATACTTAAGAAACCCTGGAAATGACTCTAACTTCTCAGACTCAGTAGACTACATAGAGGATAAAATTAGCTTCCACAAAATATACGACGAAAAAGTTGACTTTAATCAAAAGCAAAATCACGAAATTCCTTTGCCACCTTATGTATATAGATTAACAAACGTTATGCTTGATGGCAAAGTTTGTCAGCAATACGATTTTAAAAAGTTTAGATTAGCCATGAGAGCTGGATGGAACGCATCTATTCAAGCTGAAAACCCTATATATGTTAGAAAGTTTTCTCCTGAATCAGCGTCAGTTTTAGAAGGGACTGGATCTACTATATGCGTTTACGGTAGAAATGTTGTTGGTAATAAGTTTGATGTTGCTATTAATGGAGTTACCATAGACTATATTAAAAAGCCTAAAATGGTTAATTGGGATTACGTTGTGGTTAATGAAAAAGCATTATATAACTCTAACGGATCTTCTAACTTTGACTTACATCCTTCGGAAGAAACAACGTTAGTATACAGAATATTAGAACTAGGTGGAGTTGTTGTAAACAAGCCTGGTTTAGCAAGCGCAGCAAAAACAAGTTCAGTAGAAGGTACTAACAACGAAAAGCAATAATATATGAAGTCAGGATACTACCACAATAACTCAGCTAAAAGTCACTCTACGTATTACAACGTTGAAAGTAATCACGGACTTTATCAATACATGACGTTAGACGAACTAGTTAACACGTTCTTATTAATGTATGTTGGTGAAAATAAAATGATTGGTAAGGTTGATAGAAACGAAGTGTTTTTTTTTGGTAGAAGAGCTCTACAAGAATTAAGCTACGACACCTTAAGATCTAAAAAAGATTGGGAGTTTGAGTTGGACAATAGAATGTATATACCTATGCCTCACGATTTTGTGGGTTACGCTGGTGTATATTTTAGCGACTCAGCTGGTATAAAAAGACCATTGTATCCCGCTAGAGATACTAGTAATCCTTTTAGGCCTAAAGTTAAAATTTCAGATACTGCCGGCGAGGCCTTGGATAGAAACTTTGCCGACCAAAGAGGACAAGATCGTAGGGAGCTAGATGATTGGTGGGAGACAGTGTATAACGATCCTGCTACTAAACAGTTTATTGAAACAGGAGTAGCACACGACAATACAGATGATGTTGCTGGCCCTCACGTTAGTGGAAATAACTACGACAGTGCTGGAAACTTGATAACTCAAGTAAATTCAACAACTAACACAAACTACTCTAACACCAACTCTAACGAAACAGACGAACAAGATTTTGACTACAACGATGGGTTTGACGATATTGCATTAGGTCAGCGCTACGGATTAGATCCAGAGCATGCTCAAATAAACGGAAGCTACTTTATGGACTACAATAACGGTAGAATTTATTTTAGCCCTAGCTTAATAGGTAGGACTATAGTTTTAGATTATGTTACAGATGGGCTTGCCGACGGAGGAGATTCTTTAATACATAAGTTTGCTGAAGAAGCTTTTTACAAGCACATCGCCTACTCAATTGTTTCAACTGGATCAAACTACTCTCCAGCAGCTGCTCAAATGTTAAAAAAAGAAAGGTTTGCTGAAACAAGAAAAGCAAAGCTTAGATTATCAAACTTAAAATCTACTGAACTTACGCAGGTAATGAGAGGTAAGTCTAAAGTAATCAAGAAATAATATATGCCTGAATATAATAGAAATTTTTCCAAAGGAAAGATGAGCAAAGACCTCGATGAGAGACTTGTTCCAGAAGGAGAGTATAGAGATGCTTTGAACGTAGAGGTTTCAACCTCAGCAGACAGTGACGTTGGTGCTTTACAGACTGTTCTTGGTAATGTAGAGTTAACACAAGGCGTTATGCCACAAGGCAGCCACTGCGTTGGGTCAATAGTAAACAATGAAGAAAATTGTATATACTACTTAGTAGCAGGAGCAGAAGAACAAATAGGCCAAGACCACTTCATAACCAAAGATGCTATAATAAAACATAACGTTGACACGGGTATAAACACTTACGTATTCGTAGACATATATAGAGTAGTTGTTAACGTTTTAAGCGTAAACGACGACGAAGTTAGTGTTACTAATAACTTGGGTATAAGACCAGGTATGATACACTCTAACATTGGAACAGTAAAGCACATTAACGGCTTGTTTGGTGCTGTAAGTAATACTAGCTTTACACTAACTGATAAAAGCAATGCTGAAGACCTTTCTGGGGCAGCTGTTTTTTTATCTGAAAAAAGAGTGTTAAACTTTAATTCTAGCACTGATATTACTGGAATAAATATTGTTGATGACTTTATAATGTTTACAGACAACTCTACGGAGCCAAAGCTAATAAACATAAAGAGATCAATAATGGGTACTGGAGTGGTACTTAATAACCCACAGTCTTATTTAGAACTAAATCTACTCGAAGCGAACGGTGGAAACTACCACACTAGGTTAGTGACTAGAAGATCTGACGGAGGTTTTCAAAACAATGGATTTGAAATAGCCAGAGATCAATATGATGAATTATTTTTAACTCACAACGAGCCTGTTTTTGTTGAAGAAGAACACGTAACAACAATAAAAAAAGCTCCACTGACACCTCCTACTTTGAAGATGTCATCTACAACTCAAGAGAGAAGTGGACCAGTATCTACAACTCTTACATCTAATCAATTTATTCAGCAAGAAGGCCAAAACATTGGTGATCCAATTCCATCTGGTACGCAGCTAACACTAAACTTTAACAGTGGGGTTTCGTATCAAACTGGAGATTTTCTATTGCTAACCAATGATGAAACTCAAGATCCACTTGGCTTTACTAAGGAAGATATTAGAGTGCAAGTGCTAGCTCCCGCTGGTGGAGAAGAGTACGCAGACAACGCAACTGCTTTTACCGTTGTTGTTACTTCTATAAATACAGAGCTAAGTTCTTTTGAAGAATTTTTTGTTTTATTAGAGCAGAAAACTCCGATGTTTGAATTTAAGTTTCCTAGATTTTCATATAGATACAAATATGTTGACGGACAATATTCGTCGTTTGCTCCTTTTTCTGAAGTAGCATTTTTACCTGGTCCATATAGATATTATCCAAAAGAAGGATATAATTTAGCTATGGCAAATAGAGTTAGAAGTTTACGTGTAGAAAATTACGCACCACATCCTGATAACAGACCTGAGGACGTTGTTGAAATAGACATACTATATAAAGAGGACAAGTCAACTAATGTTTACACTGTAAAAACTATAAAACAATCTGATGGTGGAGACCTTTGGCCCGCGCCAGACCAGTATTTGTTTCAGGGTTTTATTTCTAATTCATATCCTAGAGGTAGAGTTAACAGAGGATCTATAAATATTGAGTCTGAATTAATACACGCTGTTGTTGCAGAAAACCAGTTGCTAAGACCTTGGGATAACGTTCCAAGAAAAGCTTTAGCACAAGAAGTTTCCGCTAATAGATTAATATATGCAAACTACGTACAAAACTACGATATGTTTGACGCGTTTGGAAACTTAATAACTCCAATGCTTTCTTTAAGTAAGAACACTAGAACTTATGAAGAAGATGGAAGTACTGTTGAAACTGCCTTTAAGTCTATAAAGACTATGAGAACTTATCAACTCGGTGTAGTGTATAGAGACGAGTACGGTAGGGAGACACCAGTCATGGCGGATAAAGAAAAAGGTTCTATTATATTAGACAAAGAGTTTTGTGCAAGTAAGACGTCTCTAACGGCCTCTATATCTTCTAAAGCTCCATACTGGGCTAAGTCATTTAAGTTTTTTATAAAAGAAACGTCTAACGAGTATTACAACATGGCTATGGATCGTTGGTACAACGCTGAAGATGGTAATGTTTGGCTTTCTTTTCCTTCGTCTGATAGAAACAAAGTAGATATAGATACCTTTATAGAACTTAAAAAAGCTCACGATAACTCTACACCTGTTTTAGATAAAGCTAGATATAAAATACTAGCTATAGAGAACGAAGCGCCTCAAGATATAAAAATAAATAGAAGAAGCCAAGGTATAGTTACTAACGCAACAAGAGCCGGCATAGCCAACAATGTTATTGGTGATGGTACGATTGGATTTCCTATAGACTCTTTTCAATTTGTAACTGTTTCAGCCGCGGCTTTTGAAGAAACTTTTGGTGACAATGATTCGGGAAATAACCCCGTGTACACAAAGTCATCTGAATGCAGTTTGATAATTAGAAGAGCAACAGGTGATAGAAGCGAAGTATATCAGATAGTAAGAATTGAGAAGGACGAAGACTTAATGGATGACGACACGGCTGGATATAAAATACACATAGACAAAGCTTTTGGACCTGACGTTAACTTTGCTAGTACGAACAACACCTTTGCGGGTCGTAGAAACTTTGTTCAAGTAGAAATAACTCACGACAAGTTTGAAGATAAACCAGAGTTTGATGGTAAGTTTTTCGTAAAAGTATTTAAAGATAAAATACTAGAAGACAATATAATGGTTCTTAGTGAGGACGACCTAACGGTTATAAACGCTTTTAAAGTTTCTTATTTACATACTTATGCCCAAGACACAGAAGATACTTATATTGGCCTCAATATTGACAACACAAACAATGAACCAGGTGGTATAGGCGCTAATATAAACAACGAATACTGGAAGACTATAGCGAAGGGAACAACAACAAATCCTTTTAACACTAGTTATACTTGGAACACCGACAATGTTGTTAGTAATATAACTGGTTATGATTACGTTGGGCTCGACGTGGCAAATGTGGTTGGTATTGTTAGAAGAGGTGTTGGAAAAGGTAATAAAGGAAGAGCGTTTTGGCACGATTACTTTACTAGCGAAGGTAAAGCTAAATTATTTATAGACGACGCTTGGGCTATTTCGTGGAGACAAACTCCGCATACAATACCTAACGAATTTATTCCTGGAGGCGTAAATGACAACGACTCATATCCTATTGTTAATCAGTATGACAGCGCTCCGGTGAAAAATGGAGCTGGAGAAAGCATTAACGAGAACGCAATGTGGGGCGCGCAGTCAGGTGGATATTATAACGGTTCAAGAGGATTACATGGAAACCAAATAGATATATCTGTCTCAGGTGGTATGCCTGGAAAAAATAATCAAGAGCTTTATGATGATGATACCTGGAGAACAATTGATGGAATGAAATTTTTAGGAGCAGCGTCAAAAAGCAACCCTGCTAATGCGTCTGAAATATCGTTCTTAGAGGCAATCATGGAGCCTGAAATTAAATGGAGATTTAGATCTGATCCAGAACACACGATATACACCACTGTTGACTCTAGAGTTCACTATGGGATAATAAATTATCAACTTCCTGATCTTGAAATGGTAAACTTTATACTTCCACCATTCAGCCTTGTTGCGGCCCAGGCCGCTGTACTTAACAATAATATGCCTGTCTCTGGAACTGCTGGTCTTCTTCCAGAAGAGTATCAAGTAGAAAGTAACAAAAGAAATAAATTTACCATAAGAGTAAACAAAAACTTTGGCGATCATTGGGACCCTAGAACTGAAATGCATCACGATGGATCTGATGATACTGTTATAGAAATAATGGGTGCTTATAACACAGACAATGGTAGTCCATCAGACAACCCTGCTGTGTTTGAAACCTACCCAAAAGAAGATATTGGACTAGACATATACTATGAGATTGGTAGAGCTTATCCTATAACGCTAGCTAAAGACAACGATGAAACACTAATGCTACTCCACGGTAGAATACTAAGCTTAAACGGAGTAAAACCTGAAGAAGATATATGGATAACAGACTTTAGGTTTGAAGATGAAGACAATGCCACAAGACCGTGTAAGCTAATAACTAGCGAAAACATTAACAATTTATTCGCAGGTGGATTTTCTTCTGGAGATATTGTAGTTGTTGAAGATGGTTGGGGCGGACAAATATCACTAGAAGTAAGCGGTAATAGTGCTGATAACTACTTCTTTGTTCAGCCAAACGTTCACAATGCTACAATAAAACTTCCTTGGCACAACTGCTACACATTTGGAAATGGAATCGAGTCAGATAGAATTAGAGACGACTTCAATGCGCCTACAATACAAAATGGTGTTAAAGCATCGACAACATTAGCAGAGCAATACAAAGAAGAGAAAAGAGGTACTGGATTAATATTTTCTGGAATATTCAACTCTAGAACAGGTGTTAATAGATTTAATCAATTTATACAAGCAGAACCTATAACTAAAGATTTAAACCCTGATAATGGTAGTATACAAAAACTATTTTCAAGAAAAGGAGATATAGTAACGTTATGCGAAGATAAGGTGTTAAAAATATTATCACAAAAAGATGCGCTGTTTAACGCTGATGGTAACACTAACGTTACGGCCACTAACAAAGTGTTAGGTCAAGCGGTTCCGTTTGCTGGTGACTACGGTATATCTAAAAACCCTGAGTCCTTTGCTTCGGACAACTTTAGATGCTATTTTACAGACGTACAGAGAGGTGCTGTTATAAGACTTTCTATGGACGGCATGACAAATATTTCAGACTACGGAATGAAGAACTGGTTTACAGACAAGTTTTACTCTTTAACGAATCCTAGAATAATAGGTAGTTTTGATGATAGAAAAGGAAACTACAACATAACTATTAAAGAAAGATACAATGGCAGACGATAGAGAAAGCAAATATACAGTTTCTAAAGAAGATCCAAAAAAGATAGATCCAAAAAGTGCTCTCGAAAAAGCGCTAGAAGAAGTAAAAGCGGCTGAAAAAGGCGTTACTGTTGACAAGATTATTAAGGAAGAAAAAGCAGAAGAAGAAATAAAACAACTAGAAGATGTAGGCGTTGTACTAGATAATGGTGGAGCTGTTGATAGCTTTGGAGATCCCGTAAGCCCTATTGACCAAGTGGTTTCTTTAGACGCTGATGAAGGCGCTATTATAGCTGCAGACGGTAGTATTATTGGATCTAAAGAACAACCTGAGTTTGTTCCTGGATGGTTAGAGCAAATACAAGCTAATCAGTCAAAAGCTGGTCCTCCAGTAACATTGTCGTTTAACGAGCAAGTTAAAGGCTGGGTTAGCTTCAAGTCTTATCATAAAGAAAACGGTGTCACGGTTAACAATCAATATTATACTTTTGACAATGGGTCTATGTGGCAGCATCATATAAACCCTATAAGAAATATGTTTTACGGTCTAGTGCCTACTACAGAAGAGCATTCTTATGTAACTATAATATTTAACGACGCTCCTAGTTCTGTAAAAAACTTTCAAACAGTAAAGTACGAGGGTACTAGATCACATATTAATAAGTTTGAAGAGGTAAGAGTCAAAGACGAAGATGGTGGGTTTGTTTTATATACTGACCAAGAATATTACAATTTAAACGCAAAAGCAGGTTGGTTTGTTGAATATGCGGAAACAGACTTAGCAACAGGTAAAGTTCCTGAGTTTATAAAAAAAGAAGGTAAGTATTTTAACTATATAAAAGGTGAGTGCACAACCTTAGACAACCTTGACGAGAGTGAGTTTCAAGTTCAAGGAATTGGCTTCGGCTCGATGACGCACAGCGATCCAGACTCACAAGCGCCGCAACCAAAAAGAGTTAGAGTTAAAGATTCGTCATTTGACACTGACGGAACTATCTGGGATTAAATAAAAAAGCATGGCAGTAGAAAATTGTACAATATCAAACTTTGATTACTACGCTCAACTTGGATCAACCATACAAGCAGGCGTTGTAAACTTAACCGTTACTCCAAACAATGGGTTTTCAGTCCAAGCGTCTGACTTAATTATAGGTGGTGCTTTTATGACCGGGTTAAACGAATGGACAGGTGGAAACGTTACTAGTGGCGTAACAAAAGTAGTGTTTAGTAATAACGGCGATGGAACTGTTAACGCCGCGGTGCATCACAACGATTTGTTGGTAACCAATATATTTCCAGGTTTAAATGTAGATATTGATAATACTAAAGTCGCTAGAATATTTGGTTGTACAGATCCTACAGCTTTAAACTATAATCCAAACGCTAACGTAGACAATGGAACTTGCACTTACGAGCAAGAAGATGTAAAAGGTTGTACAGATCCAACGGCTATTAACTATAATCCTTTAGCAAATAGTGACGATGGTACTTGCGAGTATTTAGATCCTGATCCTATAGAAGACCTTCAGGAGCTTCATGTGACATTACATTTAATCAAGGGTAAATCTTTATTTTACAACGAAGGAGGTTATCCCGAGTATAATCATCAAAAGCAATTTACGGTTGGTGGTGCTATTATGGGTGCGGACTTAGATAATGAAGACATAAACATTAATGGAACAATGTACGCTCCAAACAATGGACTTCTTAACGCTAATGAAATTCAAAGCGCTGAAAGTTTTGGCGGCTTTGTTGATGAGCCAACTTTTGAAAATCAGCCTATACCTGGATTCAACACTAATCCTGACAAAGACGTTGCTACAATAATAGCTAACGACAACTGGCAAATGAATTATGGTGTTGACAACCAAAGGTTTGCTCAAATAGAATATAGAGCTAGACAAGGATATTATTATCCTCTTACTTTTCAAGTTTCTATTCCAGCGTTAATAGATGAAAATTTATTAGTGCAGGGTGGTAAAAATGTTTTTGAATATGAAATAGAATATTTTTATTGGCCTACAGGTGAGATAAGTGGGGTCAATGTTTACCTACAGCACTATCCTCCTTTAGAAAACACAGCTATTCCTAATGATGTTCCTAGCGACTGGCCTGTTGAAGGAGGTTTATCTTCAAACTATGGCGGAGGACCATTAATAATAATCGACCAAAGACGAAACGTTCAAGCAATGCTTGTGGAAGACACGGATGAAGACTATGTTCACGGCGTAATACTATAACAATGGCATATCAATCAAGTAAAGCAAGATCATCAACAACAGAAAGTTCTAGAGCAGCTAATAACTCTGGAATAAGAACTATTAATGGCTCAAAGTTAACTAACGAAAAGTTAAAGTTTTCTCATGGTAAAAACGCCACGTTTGAAGTTCACATTAAAAATATGACTACTGGTCAAGAGTACAACTTTGACAAAAACATATTTGAAGACTCTAAAAACGCGTTAACCAAAACTTTCACTAGAAAAACTCTTGATGACGGCAGAACGGTTATTGATAAGACGTTTAGCAACCAAAACAACTTATTTAAAGCTAGCTCAACTACTACGGAAGTTTTTGTTATGTTTCCAAAAGAAACAGCTACAACAGAGTACAACGTTTGGCTTATACCAACGGGTAGTACAGCGCTAAGAGGAAGTATTAGTGAAACAAATCCTTATATAATAATAAATAGAATAGACACGGTGGTTTCATTATCTTTGACCTCTGGATCTAATAGCGCTCGATGGACTAATGCTAGTCCAACTTCATTTTCAGCTACAGGTAGAGAGGGTTTAAGACCGGCTAAGCAAACATCTGAAGATACTGGATTTGTAGAGTTTAGCTTGGTAACTGATTTTTCCGCTGGTGGAGGATTAAGCTCTGTTGCTATAACATCTAACAAGCAAGCTACAAACATTGACTTAAGCGCGGCGACTGCAATAACAAACACTAGTGATTTAACTCCTATAGAAGATATTATTTATATTTCAAACGATGTTTACATCACAAACGTTACAACAACACTTGCCACGGCAAAGCTTACGATAGCTGGAAACTTAAAAGTAAATCAGTTTGGTAGCAAATCAGAAACACTAACAATAGACATCGATAACTTTATAACATACAGCTAATGCCAGACTTTACTATAACATTAGAATTTGACTACCGATTACAAGACTCTGTTTCTGTTGGAGACGTTGCTTACTATGTTTTTACAGACGAGTCTGGTGGCTTTCAAATCAATAGTGCAAACCTCGTAGAGATAGGAGAAATTACAAGTATAATATCAAGAATGCCTGGTAAAATAATATGCAGTACTAATTTATACGGCGATCAACTAGAAATAGGTTGTAACGCTGGTGACAACAAGGAAGCTTGTGAAAAAGCGCAAAACAAGTACGATGAGGTTTTAGCAGAACACCTAGCGCTTATGCCAGTGCACCGAGCAAACCCAACAGAAGCCACGGCGAGCGAGCTAATTGGATTAGGTGAAGAAATAGAGTACTGGCATAATTTTTTAGCAGAAAATGGATGTAATAGATTAGGTGACGGTGGATGTGGAGATCCATTTATACTTTTTAGCAAAAACAATTGTCAGGAGTTTGCTTCAATGATAGGTTATTACGGCTTGTTTACGTTTAAAAATGACTCTGTAGATAAAGCTGAGCTATTTAATGTTACTGTTGATGCTTTTGAAAGTAGCAAATAAGTGTAACTATACTATATAGTTAAATATAATTAAATGAAAAAAGAAATCGAAAAACGTGGACAACACAACGTGTCTACATCTCGAGAGATAATATCAGAACTTCAGCAGTATCTAGTAGATAACGCCGATGGTGTAAATATTGTTAAAGGAAGAGTTACGGATTTATTTCCGCTAAAGCATACTTTTGCAGATCAATTATATCTAAGGCAGATGAGCATGCAGCAAAACTCTTTTCTTGTAGGAGCTATACATAAACACTTGCATGTTTGGTTTTTATTAAGCGGCCACATTACGGTTGTAACAGAAGACTCTACAGAAGAATACATAGCCCCTTGTTATACAGTGTCAACGCCAGGAAGCAAAAGAGTAATCTTTGCTAATGAAGATTCAATATTTGTTAATGTACATAAAAATCCTGACAATACAGAGGATATAGATGTGCTAGACAAGCAGATAGTCTGCGATACTTGGCAAGAGTATAACGAATATATTAAAAATAAATAGATGAGTTTTTTATTAGCAGGAGCAATAGCCGCTGGAGCAGCTGGAGCCGCAAAAGCAATATCAGGCGGTGTACAAAAAAAGAAAGCTAAAGCCGCGCAAGCGCAGGCTCAAGCAGATCTAGACGCTCAAAAACAGGCGTTTAAAAATCTAGATACTAGTAATCCTTACGCTAATCTAGAGAACACAATGGAAGACTTAACGGTCAATCAAGAAGAAGCTCAGTTTGTAGCAGAACAACAACAAGCATCACAAGCAAACATACTACAAGATTTAAGAGGCGCAGCTGGATCGTCGGGTATAGCTGGACTGGCTCAAACATTAGCTAACCAAGGATCTAAAAATGCTAGACAAGCAGCTGTATCTATAGGTAAGCAAGAACAGGCTAATCAAATGAAAGAAAGAGCTGAAGCGGGAGCAATACAAAAAGCAGAGCGTCAAGGAGACATTATGTCTAGAAATATGGAGCTCGATAAAGTTGACACATTAATGAGAATGGCTGGTCAAGACGTGGCGGCGCAAAGACAAGCTGTTGCAGCTGCAGACGATAAAATGTGGTCAGGTATTACTAGCGCAGCGGGCTCTATAGGTGGTATCGGCAAGGCTATGGGCGGCGTTGGTGGTGGTGCTGGTGACATGGCTAAAAGCATGGGTCAAAATGTTGATCCATCACAAATAGATTTTAGTAGCATGCAAATGGCTCCAGGAACAGATCCAGACATGCTTGGATTACCAGAAGGACTAAACTACTCTTTAGCAGGCGACTACGATCAGCAACACTTATATACTAACGACCCAAGTTATTAAAATATGGCAATAGATTATACATCCAAGGTAAAATTAAAAGGAGGTCTTAGCGAAGGCACTCTAAAGCAAATGGGCGAGGTTGCTAAGGCCAACGCTGGAGTAGGTAAGTACGAAAACAAAGGCTTTGAAGGAGCTATGGACGAACTTGGAAAGTACGGACAAGAGAAGCTTGACGAAGCTCAAGCAGAGCAAGATAAATTAAAAGCAGAAGAAGAGAAGAAAAATAAAGATGCTGAAGATAAGTTTTCTAAAGTATCTGAAGAGGTTCAAGCATTAGGCGGTTCTCTCGGACCAAACTACTTTGATAGCATATACGATGATATGGCTGCGTTGAAAGAAGAGTACTTAAACGCTACAACCGAAAAAGAGAGAGCTGCTATAATGAACAAGGTTAATGAATATAAGTTAGAAACAGAAAACCTAAAACAGTCTCGGCTAGACATGTCTGATAGTCAAAAGAAAAACTTGCTTAGCAATTCAATGACGGCAGAGCAAAAACACGTGATGACTGAGTTCTTAAGTAACAAAACTAAAATAATAAAAAACGAAGACGGAACTAGAAGTCACGAAATAACGCTACCAAATGGTGAAACTAAGGTAATGACAGCCGATGAAATATCAGGCATGCAAATATTAAAAGCCAACGACTTTGATTTAGCTTTGTCTGAGAACATGCAGAACGCATTGACTATTGGTAGTGAAAATGGTTTTTATGATAAAGAAAGTATTAGAAACCAAATAAACAACGGTATAACAGATGACAATGTAGCCTCTTTAATAAATGATCCAATGGGTGGTGGAAAGTCTTTTAAACAAGACTTAGCAGAAGGATTAGAAGCTTCTCAATACCAAGACTTAGCAAAAATGCTTCCAAACGACATAGTGCAAAAAGAAGAAGACGAAGAGTTTTGGTACTCTAATTTATCTAAGTCAGACGTAGAAGCTTTGTCTAGCGCTTTTACAGATCCTAACAACGAATTTTACAGTGCCGACGTAACTAAAAGCGCACTGTCTAACTATTTTATGGGTATAGTAGATAACAACCACACTAAGGGTCAAAACTATAGGCAA